>Ga0182739_1000215_pt1 | contig 99300 bp, 80 predicted proteins | sample eDN5th30CBELigBY_FD_128873 | JGI IMG/M metagenome (GOLD analysis project Ga0182739, IMG submission 128873) | Enriched backyard soil microbial communities from Emeryville, California, USA - eDNA 5th pass 30_C BE-Lig BY (version 2) (version 2) | ecosystem: Environmental > Terrestrial > Soil >...
ACCGGAGCCGAGACCGGAGCCGAGACCGGAGCCGAGACCGGAGCCGAGACCGGAGCCGAGACCGGAGCCGAGACCGGAGCCGAGACCGGAGCCGGACGGGACGCGGCGGGCGCCACTGCGGCTGCGGCCGGCACCGATGCCGGCTTCACCGCGGGGAACGTCGAGGCGGCCGTCCCGGTGCGCGTGTCGGAGGCGTCGGATCGCTGCGCCGGCGGCGTCGCGCCGCGCGGCGACGGCGCAGGGGCCGTATCGGTGGTGTGGTCCGCGTCCTCGTCATCGAAATCGACGCCGTCGGAGGACGACTCGGTCGCCGTCATGTCGGCTTCGCTGCCGGCGCCCTTGCGGTTGCGGCGACCGCCGCGACGGCCACGACGGCGCGAACGGCCTTCGCCGGTCTTGCCTTCTGCGGCTGCGCTTCCCGGTGCGGTGGCGTCGGTGGTGCCGGCGGGCGCCTGCGTCGGCAGGGGCTTGTCGATGGCTGCTGCGGTGGTCGAGGGCGAGCCGGCCAGCGTGGTGGCTACTGCAGGCGTGGCTGCCACCGCCGCGGCGGTGGCGGCTGCCGGCTGCGTCGCTGCGGGTTTCGCCGCTGCCGGTGCCTTGTCGGCCGCCGGCGAGGTGGGCCGGCTCTCGGACGGGCGGCGCTGCTGGGCGCGCTCGTTCTGCTGGCGTCCCGGCTGGGAAGCACCGGGCCGTCCATTGCGATCGCGAGGCGCCGCACCCTGACCCTGCGGCCGGGTCGACGCGGCGCCGCGGGCTTCACGGGCGGGCGGCTTCGGGCCGCGCTCATTGCGTGCCGCGGGGGCAGCGGCGGGTTTGGGGACCGGCTTTGCGGGCGGCGCGGCGGCGGTATTCGGGGCCGGGCGGAACCAGCCCACCAGCCGCGACAGGAAGCCGCCGGCCTGCGGGCGTGCCGGTGCGGGCGCCGGCGCGACGACCACCGGCTCGGCTTCTTCGCGCTGCGGCGCGGGCTGGGCCGGCACGACGCGCGTGACCGCGGGCTGTTCCGGCTCGACGCTGGGACGGGCCATCTGCGGCAGCTCGGTCGGCTGCACCGGGGTCAGCCGCTGGTAGCTGGGCTTGTTGTCCTCGCCGATGTCCGAGGCGCGGATGCGCTGGATCTCGAGGTGCGGCGTCTCGAGCTTCTCGTCGGCGACCACGATGACGGCCACGTCGTGACGCAGCTCGATCTCGGCGAGCTGCTTGCGCTTCTCGTTCAGCAGGAAATTGGCGACTTCCGAAGGCGCCTGCACCAGCACCTGGCCGGTGCTGTCCTTCATCGCGTGCTCCTCGACCAGCCGCAGCGCCGACAGCGACAGCGACTCGACGCCGCGGATGCGGCCGTGGCCGTCGCAGCGCGGGCAGACGATCTGCGTCGATTCGCCGAGGCTCGGGCGCAGGCGCTGGCGCGACATCTCCAGCAGTCCGAACTTGGAGATGCGGCCGAGCTGGACGCGGGCGCGATCGAGCTTGAGCGCGTCACGCAGCTTTTCCTCGACCTCACGCTGGTGCTTGGGGCTGTCCATGTCGATGAAATCGATCACGATCAGGCCGCCCGCGTCGCGGATGCGCAGCTGGCGGGCGATCTCGACCGCGGCCTCGCAATTGGTGTTGAACGCGGTTTCCTCGATGTCGCCGCCCTTGGTCGAGCGCGCCGAGTTGATGTCGACCGCGGTCAGCGCCTCGGTCTGGTCGATCACGATCGATCCGCCGGACGGCAGCCGCACCTGGCGCTCGAAGGCGTTCTCGATCTGCGTCTCGATCTGGAACCGCGAGAACAGTGGGACGGTGTCCTTGTACAGCTTGAGCTTGCGCAGGTTGTTCGGCATGACCTGCTGCACGAACTCGCGCGCGTCGCTGTACAGCTCCTCGCTGTCGATCAGGATTTCGCCGATGTCGTTGCGCAGGTAGTCGCGGAGCGCGCGGATGATCAGGCGCGACTCCTGGTAGATCAGGAACGGCGCGTGGCGCGTCGTGGCGGCCTCGGAGATGGCCTTCCACAGCTGCAGCAGGTAGTCCAGGTCCCATTGCAGCTCTTCGGCGTCGCGGCCCATGCCCGCGGTGCGCACGATCAGGCCCATCTCGTCGGGGACGCTGAGGTGGTCCAGGGCTTCCTTGAGCGCCTGCCGGTCCTCGCCCTCGATCCGGCGCGACACGCCGCCGGCGCGCGGGTTGTTGGGCATCAGCACCATGTAGCGGCCGGCCAGGCTGATGAAGGTCGTCAGCGCCGCGCCCTTGTTGCCGCGCTCCTCCTTGTCGACCTGAACGAGCAGTTCCTGGCCTTCCTTCAGCAGCTCGCGGATGCCGGCCTTGTTGTGGTCGACGCCGGGCGTGAAGTACTGCCGGGAGATCTCCTTGACCGGCAGGAAGCCGTGGCGCTCGCCGCCGTACTCGACGAAGCAGGCCTCCAGCGAGGGTTCCACGCGGGTGATGCGACCCTTGTAGATGTTGGACTTCTTCTGCTCGCGAGACGGGATCTCGATGTCGAGGTCGTACAGGGTCTGGCCATCGACGATGGCCACACGCAACTCTTCACGCTGAGTTGCGTTGATCAACATGCGCTTCATTGTAGGTTCCTTTCACAAGCGCTCGACTGCTGCCGCGCGGCGCGCTGGAATCGTTCGCGCTGCGTCACCCGCGTTTCGCGGATCTCGGCCTCAGGAGCGCCGTTTGTTCGTTCGGTGCCGGCGCTTCCACGCGCCGGCGGTCATTGGGCTGCTGCTCATCCGGACACCCCCGCCGCCATGCCGGCCGCGGGCAATCTCCGACTCGAACCGTTACGATGACCGCGATTCCCGCGCGACGCTCCTACGGAGCCGTTCGGCGGGGCCCGACAGGGCGTGACGGGCGAGTGCGCCATGTGGATTCCGGACTCCCTCGAAAGGGGCCTCGGACCGGCGCAATGCGCCGCAACATAGTACCAGTGGACCCCGGAAATCTCCAATAATGACGCGTACTTCGGCCAATCAGAGCGCGGAAAACCCGACCCCGGGAGTACAGAAGGTTCAGGTTCCGGCGGACCGGGAGGGGCAGCGCCTGGACAATTTCCTGGCGACGCGGCTCAAGGGCGTTCCCAAGAGCCTGATCTACCGGCTGTTGCGTACCGGCCAGGTCCGCGTGAACGGCGGGCGTGCCAAGCCGGACCAGCGCCTGGTCGCCGGGGACGAGGTACGCCTGCCGCCGGTGCGGACCGCCGAGCGGGAGGCGACGGCCGCACCGCCGACCAGCCAGACCGACCGGGTCGAGGCCGCCGTCATCCACGAGGATCGCGATTTCCTCGTCATCGACAAGCCCTCGGGCGTGGCCAGCCACGGCGGCAGCGGAGTCAGCTTCGGGGCGATCGAGCTGTTGCGCGCAGCCCGCCCGCGCGACACGCTGGAGCTGGTCCATCGCCTGGATCGCGATACCAGCGGCGTGCTGGTCTTCTCGCGGCGCCGGTCGGCCCTGACCGCCCTGCAGACCGAGATCCGCGAGGGGCGGGTGACCAAGCACTACCTCGCCTTGCTGGAGGGGCGGCTGCCGCAGGCCCGGATGACGGTCGACGCGCCGTTGCGCAAGTCGGTCCTGCAGGGGGGCGAGCGGATGGTCAGGGTGGACCCGGACGGCAAGCCGTCGCGCTCGCACATCCGCCAGGTGGAGCAGTACGCGGCAGCGACCCTGGCCGAGGTCGCACTGGAAACCGGCCGGACCCACCAGATCCGCGTCCATTGCGCACACATCGGTCATCCGCTCGCCGGCGACGAGAAGTACGGCGCCCGCGACTTCAACCGGACGATGCGCGAGGCGGGCCTGCGGCGCCTGTTCCTGCATGCGGCGCGGTTCGAGTTCGCGCTCGGCGAGCGCGCCTACAGTTTTTCCGCGCCGCTGCCGGCGGAACTGGCCGGTGTACTCGATCGCCTCAGCTGAACAGGCCTTCGACGCGCGCCGCGCAGACGAAGTCGTTCAGCGACAGGCCGCCGACGTCGTGGGTCGAGAACCGCACCAGGGCGCGCGCATAGCCGATCTCGAGGTCGGGATGGTGATCCTCGGCGTGGGCGATCCAGGCCAATGCGTTGATGAAGGCCATCGTCCGGTGGAAGTCGTCGAACCGGAAGGTCTTGCGGATCTCGCGCGTTCCCGGCGTCAGCTCCCAGCCCGGCAACAGCTTGAGATGCGCGGCAATGGCCGCATCGTCCAGGGCATGGTCCGGGCCCTTGCGCGGCCGGCAGTGCTGGGCCTGAAGTTCGGCCAGGGTCATGGAAGCCTCCGATAGCGACGGGATCGTCGAGTATAGGCGCCGGTCCCGATCGCATTCCATCCGGTAGACTGCACCCATGATCGTTCTATCGCAAAACGCCCAGGACCATTTCCGCCGGTTGATCGAGCAACAGGAGATCGCCGAACTCGGCATCCGCCTGCGCGCCGTCCATGCCGGCACGCCGCAGGGCGACTGCCAGCTCGAGTTCTGCGAGCCGGGCGACCTGCGCGGGGACGAGTGGGAAGTCCAGTGCAGCGGCTTTTCGCTCTACGTCGAAGGCACCAGCGTGCCGTTCCTCGACGGGGCCGAGGTCGATTTCATCCGCGACGCCACCGGCGGGCAGCTGACGATCCGCGCCCCGGCACTGCGCGGCGTACCGCTGGCGGACGACGCCTCCGTCGTCGAGCGCGTGCGGCACGTCATCGAGACCGAGATCAATCCGCAACTGGCCTCGCATGGCGGCCGGGTCGGCCTGCGCGAGGTCACGGCCGACGGGGTGGTCGTGCTGCAGTTCGGTGGCGGCTGCCACGGCTGCGGCATGGTCGACACCACGCTTCGCAACGGTGTCGAGCAGACGTTGCGGCAACGCGTCCCGGAAATCACCGCGGTGCGTGACGCCACCGATCACGCTACCGGCGAGAACCCCTACTTCAGCAAGGCCGCCGGCGGCTAGCGCGATTCGCGGCGCATCGTTCGCGGTCCGCGTCCGGCGCGAGCCGCGCGGGACCGCATCCGCTTCGCGGGACTACGGTTCTCCGCCTGTGCGGCGGCTCAGGCCAGGTCCAGCGTATCCGGCGCGATCCGCGCCAGGCGCACGGCGATCTCCGGCGCCTGGTCGAGCAGCCGGTAGCCGCCGTAGTCGAACCCCGGAGCGACCGTGCACCCGACCAGCGCGTAGGCGCCCAGTGGACGTGCCGCTTGCCAGGTTCCAGCCGCGACCACGATCACCGGATTGGCCGCCGGTGCCGCCGGTGCCAGGAGATGGCGGCGGATCGCATCGTGCTCCGGGTCGAAGCACAGCAGCTCGACCGGTTCGCCTTCGAGGAAATGCCAGACCTCGTCCGCATCGACGCAATGCCACCGGCTGATCTCGCCGGCGGCGAGCAGGTAGTGGATGGCCGTCGCCGCCGGCCGCCCCGGCTGGCTGGAAGCGAGGGCGGATTGATAGATCCGGCGAAAGCGTCCGCCTTCGACGTGGGGTTCGAGCGCGAGCAGGCCGATCAGCTCCGCGGCACGCGGGTGCAGGGGCGGCAGGGCGTCCGTCGGCACGGGACTCATCGGGCCGGCGATCCGCGCAGGATGGCCAGCAGCTCGCCGGCGGTGCGGATGCGCTCGGCGGCGCCGGGCAGCTCCATCTTGATGCGCAGCTTGTCCTGCCCGTCCAGCGCGAAGACGCGGGGCTGGGTCTGGATCAGGCCGATCACGCGCATCGGGTCGAAATTCGGCTTGGGCGTGAAGAGGACCCGGCCCCCGTTGGCGCCGAGTTCCAGCTTGCGGATGCCCAGCGGTGTCGCCGCCAGCTTGATCGCGGTGGTCGCGAACAACTGCTTGACCGGGTCCGGCAGCAGTCCGAAGCGGTCGATCATCTCCACCTGCAGCTCGCGCAGCTGGTCTTCGTCGGTCGCGCTGGCGATGCGCTTGTAGAGGGTCAGGCGGGCGTTGACGTCGGGCAGGTAGTCGTCCGGGATCAGCGCGGGCACGTGCAGGTCGATCTCCGCCTCGTGCTCGCTGGTCAGGTCGAAATCCGGCACCTTGCCGGACTTGAGCGCCTTGACCGCGCGATCGAGCATGTCGCGATACAGCGAGAAGCCGACCTCCTCGATCTGTCCGGACTGCTCCTCGCCGAGCAGTTCGCCGGCGCCGCGGATCTCCAGGTCGTGCGTCGCCAGCGTGAAGCCGGCACCGAGTTCCTCCAGCGAGGCCAGCGCTTCCAGGCGCTTCTCCGCGTCGGCGGTGATCGCGCGGTGATCGGGGACGACCAGGTAGGCGTAGGCGCGATGATGCGAGCGGCCGACGCGGCCCCGCAGCTGGTGCAGCTGGGCCAGGCCGAAGCGATCGGCGCGATTGATGACGATCGTGTTGGCGGTGGGTACGTCGATGCCCGACTCGATGATCGTCGTGCAGACCAGGACGTTGTGCCGCTGCCGGTAGAAATCGAGCATCGCCTGCTCCAGCTCGCGCTCGGCCATCTGGCCGTGGGCGATGCGGATGCGCGCGTCGGGCACCAGCTCCGCGAGCTCGCGCGCGGTCTTCTCGATCGTCTCGACCTCGTTGTGCAGGAAATAGACCTGGCCGCCGCGCTGCAGCTCGCGCTGGAAGGCCTCGCGGATCAGCGCCGGGTCCCAGCTGCCGATGAAGGTCTTGACCGCCAGCCGGTGCGCCGGCGGCGTGGCGATGATCGACAGGTCGCGCAGTCCGGCCATCGCCATGTTGAGCGTGCGCGGGATCGGCGTGGCGGTCAGCGTCAGCAGGTCCACCTCGGCGCGCAGCTTCTTGAGCTGTTCCTTCTGCCGCACGCCGAAGCGCTGCTCCTCGTCGACGATCACCAGCCCAAGGTCCTTGAACCGGACGTCGGGCTGCAGCAGCTTGTGGGTGCCGATCATGATGTCGATCTGGCCCTGCGTCAGCTTGGCGATCGCCGCCTCGGTCTCCTTCTTCGACTTGAACCGCGACAGCACCTCGACGCGGACCGGCCAGTCCGCCAGCCGGTCGCGGAAATTCTGGTAGTGCTGCTGGGCGAGCAGGGTGGTCGGCGCCAGGATCGCCACCTGCTTGCCGGCGGTGGCGGTGACGAACGCGGCACGCAGCGCGACCTCGGTCTTGCCGAAGCCGACGTCGCCGCAGACCACCCGGTCCATCGCACGGCCGGCGGCCAGGTCGGCGATGACGGCCTCGATCGCCTGCAGCTGGTCGGGGGTTTCCTCGAACGGAAACGCCGCGGCGAACTGGTCGTACATCGTGCGGTCGATCGCCATCGCGGTGCCGACCCGCGCCTCGCGCTGGGCGTAGATCGCCAGCAGTTCCGCGGCGACGTCGCGTACCTTTTCGGCCGCCCGCTTCTTGGCCCGTTCCCAGGCGTCGCCGCCGAGCGAATGCAGCGGCGCCAGTTCCGGCGGCGTGCCCGAGTAGCGGCTGACCAGGTGCAACTGCGCCACCGGTACGTAGAGCTTGTCGCCCTTGGCGTACTCGATCGCGAGGAACTCGCCGCCCTCGCCGCCGATGTCGAGCTTCAACAGGCCCTGGTAGCGGCCCACGCCGTGATCGATGTGCACGATCGGCGCGCCGATCGCCAGCTCCGAGAGGTCGCGGATGACCGCTTCGGGGTCGCGGGCGGCGCGCTTGCGCCGCCGGGCCTGCTGCGCGCGCTCGCCGAGCAGCTCGCGCTCGGTCAGCAGCGCCAGCGCCGGCGTGTCCAGCGCGAATCCGCGTTCGAGCGGGGCGACCGTGATCGCCAATGGCAGCTGCGCATCCGGCGGCGCGTCGGCGAATTCGGCCCAGGACGCCACCGTCTCCGGCTGCAGGCCGGCGGCCTGCAACTGCTCGATCAGGGTCTCGCGCCGACCGGCCGAATCGGCCGTGATCAGCACGCGGCCGGGATAGGCGCCGAGGAACCGCTTGAGTTCGCCGGCCGTGTCCTGCGTCTGGTTCAGGGGCAGGCTCGGCACCGGCCGCGTGCCGGTGTCGATCGCGTGCTCGTTGTCGCCGCGGGCCACCACTTCGACGCGCAGCTGGCGGTTGAGCTGCTCGCGCAGGTGTTCCGGCGGCAGGTACAGCTCCGCCGGCGGCAGCACCGGGCGCTCGATGTCGTGCGCGCGCTGGTCGTAGCGGTCGGCGGCCTGCGCGAAGAACGGTTCGGCGGCGTCCAGCGCCTGGTCACCGAGCACGAACAGGGCCTGCGGCGCGAGGTAGTCGAACAGCGTCTCGGTGCGCTCGAAGAACAGCGGCAGGTAGTACTCGATGCCCGCCGGCGCGGTGCCCTCGCGGATGTCCTGATAGAGCGGGCAGCGACGCGGATCGATCGGGAAACGCTCGCGCAGCAGGGCGCGGAACGCCTTGGCCGACTCCTCGGTCAGCGGGAACTCGCGCCCCGGCAGCAACCGCACGTGCTCGACCTTGTGCGCCGACCGCTGGGTCTCCGGATCGAACGTGCGGATCGAATCGATCTCCTCGTCGAACAGCTCGACCCGGTAGGGCGTCGCGCTTCCCATCGGGAAGACGTCGAGCAGGGCGCCGCGTACGGCGAAGTCGCCCGGTTCGAGCACCTGCGGCACATTCCGGTAGCCGGCCGCTTCCAGGCGCCGCCGCTCGTCGGCGAGATCCAGCGTCTGTCCGCGCTCCAGGACCAGTCCGGAGCCGGCGACATAGCTGCGCGGCGCCAGCCGCTGCATCAGGGTCGCGATCGGGACGACCAGGACGCCGCGGTCGAGCGACGGCAGCCGGTACAGCGTGGCGATGCGCTGCGAGACGATGTCGGGGTGCGGCGCGAACAGGTCGTACGGCAGCGTCTCCCAATCCGGGAAATGCAGCACCGGTACGTCCGCTCCGGCGAACGTCGCGATCTCCGCTTCCAGCGCGTGCGCCGAGTGCGTGTCGCGCGTCACCGCGATCACCAGGCCGGCGTGCCGGCGGGCCGTCTCGACCAGCAGCCACGACAGTGCCGATCCCGGGGGCGTGATCCAGAATCGGCGTTGCTTGGGTGACGAGGGGAACAGGGATGCGGGAATCGGCAAGGTCATCGGCGGTGCGGAAAACGACGGCAGCGCCGGCGGCACGATGCCGCCAGCGCAAAGGCGCGAAGTCTAGCAGGACTGCCCAGGAGGGCAGGCAGCGTGGCGGCGCTGGCGGCAGCGCGACCGGCTCTGCACGAAGTGTCGAGCGGCGGCCGGCGATGGCGGATCGTCCGGCCTCACCCCGCGCGCCGGTGCGGTGCGTGCGACGGACGAAGCGCCGCTACGGCGGGAAACAAAAATTTGCAGCGTGGCAACGGAAGCGGCCGTCGATGCCGCTTCCGCAAGCGGTCAGCGCCAGGGACGCGGGCGACTGCTCTTGTCGCTATTGGACGCGCGACGGCGAATTTCGGCTTCGATACGTTGGTGCTCGGCGCAGCGAAAGCCGGAGGCCATGACGGCCTCCCAGGCGCGGATCTTCAGTTCATGCTCGTCATGCTGCGACAAGTCATTGAATGTATAGGGGATTACATTCGACATTGGGGCTGGCCTCAATCAGGGGACGCCCACCCGGCCTTTAGGGGGAGCTTCCGTGGTTCTGCACGCCCCATGCCAAGCATTCCGGCCGGATCGGTGCGAGTTCCCGATCGACCTGCGCTGGGCGGGGGCTGGATCTTCCGTGACCGGTCACCTCGATCTTTGCCCGTATCGCAAAAGTATGCGCGAAAACGCCGGACGGTGGATGCTGCGTCGCAGCATCGGCGGCCGGCTCAATCGAGCAGGCGCCACGCCCGCACGACCGTCGCATCGTCGGCGCGTCGCTGGCGCTGGAATCCCAGCCGCGCGACCAGATCGATCATCGCGCCGTTGTCGGCCAGCACGTCGCCCCAGATCTCGGTCATGCCGCGGCTGCGCGCTTCGGCGATCAGGCGATCCATCAGGGCCTGGCCGAGGCCGACACCGGTCCATGACGGATCGATCGCGATCGCGAACTCGGCCGCCGCTGCCGCGTAGTCGCAATGGATGCGCGCCTCGCCACGGATCTCGCTGCCGTCCGGATCGGTGGCCACAATCGCATGGGTCTGTTGCGGGTCGACGTTGCACATCCAGGCGGCGATGCGCTCGGGCAACTCGTTCATCGCATGAAAGACACGCTGGTGCACCTGGTCGGGGGTCAGCCGCGCAAACGCGCGGCGCAAGGCTGCCACGTCGCCTGGGTGGATCGGGCGGATCCGCACCTCGCGGCCGTCCCGCGTGACGAACCTCTCGCCGGCCGCCGGTGGTGCCAGCGGCGAGGCGCGCGCTGCCGGCGGCCGGATCGCGGAGAGATAGTCGTTCATGGATTTCGCTACACTGGCGCAGTTGCCGACCGCTGTCGATGGATCCGCGTATTTTGCGCTGCAGCATCGGCGTTTGCCTGAACATCACGCCTCCGCCGCGCCCGCACCGGACGCCTGCGCCAGGCGGCCCGGGGGGAGAACTGCGATGACCGCCACGAAGGCCCTGACGATCGATCAGCTCGATACGCTGTGTGCGGCGCTGCCCGGCGCGACGCGCTCGATCAAGTGGGAGGTGGACCTGGTCTGGAGCGTGGGCGGCAAGATGTTCGTGGTCTACTGCACGCTGGGGCCTGAGCGCGGGCGCCTGTCGTTCAAGGTCGATACCGACCGCTTCCTGGAACTGAGCGACCAGCCGGGCATGATGGCGGCACCCTACATGGCGCGGGCGTTCTGGATCTGCGTGTCGGAGCCGGAGCGCTACGCCAGCCGGACGCTCGCCGAGCACGTCCGGCACTCCTATACGCTGGTGCGGAGCCGCCTGTCCAAGCGCATGCAGGCCAGCCTGCCCGACGCGTAGCCCGCGGCCGGGTTCTCAGTGGATGCCGACGCCGATGCCGAGGCTGATGGTGGGCTTGTCGAACTGGAAGCCGGAGGGCCATACGTGCACGGCCTGCGCGCGCACCAGCGGGAACACGTAGTCGCGTTGCTGGATCGGCTTGACGCGTGAGCCGGCCAGGCGGCCGTGGACGGTGACGTAGCGCCCCTCGGGATAGTCGTAGGCTTCGACGTAGCCCGGCAGGACCAGGATGAAGCGGCCTTCGCTGCGTGCTTCGGGCAACGGCCGCTGCGCGCGGTCCATCGGGTAGCCGACCAGCTCCACCTCGGTGGTGGTCTCGCGGTTCTCCACGGCGATGATCCGGCCCGCCCACACCACTTCACCCTCGGTGTAGCGCTCCGGCGCGCGCTGCACGTCGAGCGGCGTCGCGTCGATGCGGTTGGCGACCTCCTTGAAGACCGGCGTAGCGCAGCCGGCCACCAGCACGGTAACGACCAGCACGAGGGACCGCAGCGGCGAAAAGGCGAGGGAAAGGGACATGGCGCGGATGAGAGGGCGGTACGGCATTGTAGTGCGTGAGCGCGCGCGCGGCGTCAAGGGCCCGCCAGCCAGGTCAGGCGCGACCGGCCGAGACCGGCGTCGCCCAGGTGGCGCGCGAGAACGTCCAGCGCCGGCTGCAGTGCCTGTTCGAAGCGCCAGGGCGGATTGACGATCGCCATGCCGCAGCCGTTGAGGCGCAACGGCGTGTCCGCCGGGCGCAGCAGCACCTCGGCCACCAGCACGCGGGCGGCGCCGGCCTCGTGCGCCAGCCAGCGATGGAACGGCACCACGTCGGCATCCTGCTTGATCGGATACCAGATCGCGTAGACGCCGGATGGCCAGCGCGCCAGCGCCGGCCGCAGGGCCGATTCGATCGTCGCGAACTCGCCGGCCTGGGCTTCGAACGGCGGGTCGATCAGTACCACGCCGCGTCGCTGCACCGGCGGCAGCAAGGCCTTGAGCGCGCCGTAGCCGTCGCGCTGGTGCACGGCCAGGCGCGGGTCGTCGCGGAACAAGGCCTTCAGCGCGGCGGCCTCTTCGGGGTGCAGTTCGCACAGGATCGCCCGGTCCTGTTCGCGCAGGAGCGACTGCGCGAGCAGCGGCGAGCCGGGGTAGATCGTGACTGCCTCGGCGTCGGCGTTGCAGTCGGCCACCTGCCGCAGGTAGTCCGCCAGCAGCGTCGGCAGTGCGGCAACCCCGGCCAGGCGCTGGATGCCGCCGTGGTGCTCGCCGGTCTTTTCGGCCTGCTCGGCGCGCAGGTCGTAGCGGCCGCGGCCGGCATGGCTGTCGACGTAGCACAGCGCCGTGGGCTTGGCCTGCAGGGCCTGGATCAGGCCGACCAGCACCGCATGTTTGAGCACGTCGGCGAAATTGCCGGCGTGATAGGCGTGGCGATAGTTCAGGGGAGGCTGCCCGTTGCGAAGACGGCGCGATTGTAGGGCAGGCCGGCACGGCCGATCGCACTCGCGGTGGAGGCGGCAAACCGGTAAGAATGCGCCCAGCCGCCGGTGCCGTGGCGGATGCGCCGTCGGGGAGAGGGGAGACATGAAGCGAGTGTTGCGGTGGTTGATGGGCCTGGTGCTGGCGGTCGTGCTCGTGGCCGGTGCCTTCTTCGTTCACGTCTGGTACTTCAAGCCGGCGCGGGTCGACTGGTTCTATGCGCGCACGTTCGCGCAGTTCGCGCTCGACAGCCCGGAAATGCTGAGCAGCATGCGCGTGCTGCCGGGCTGGATGGATTTCTACGGCGGCCGCCTCGACGACGCCTCGCTGGCGCACGAAGCCGAGCAGCTCGACCTGCTCGAACGTAGCCAGGTCACCCTGCGGCGCTATGACCGGTCCGCGCTGGACGCGGCCGGCCGGCTTTCCTACGACGTGCTCGACTACTACCTCGGCATCGCCAAGGAGGGCACCGACCGCTTCCGCCATCACGACTACCCGATCAACCAGATGAGCGGCGTGCACACCGACCTGCCGGCCTTCATGACCAGCACGCATTCGGTGAGCGACCTGCGCGACGCACGCAACTACGTGGCCCGCCTGCGGCTGTTCCCGCGCAAGTTCGACCAGGTGCGCGAGGGTCTGGAGCTGCGCGAGGCCGGCAACCTGCTGCCGCCGCGGTTCGCGGTCGAGAAGGTGCTCGGCCAGATCGACAGCTTCCTTGCGCCCGCGCCCGACCAGAATCCGCTGTACACCACCTTCGCCCAGAAGCTCGACAAGCTGCCCGCCGGCACGATCGAGCCGGCGATGCGCGATGCGCTGCTGGCCGATGCGGCCCATACGATCGAGCACAGCGTCTATCCGGCCTATCGCGCGCTGGCGGCGTACTTCTCGGCGCTGAAGCAGAAGGTGCACGAGGACCACGGCGTGTGGAGTCTGCCCGACGGCGACGCCTACTACGCCTGGCGCGTGCGCCTGTTCACGACCACCGACATGACGCCGGAGGAGGTGCACACGCTCGGGCTGGCGGAGGTCGCGCGCATCGCCGGCGAAATGGAGCCGATCCTGCAGGCGCAGGGCCTGACCGAGGGCAGCGTCGGTACGCGCGTCCAGCAGCTCGCCCAGCGGCCGGACCAGCGCTACCCGGACAGCGACGAAGGCCGGCAGGCGATTTTGGCCGAATACCAGCGCCTGCTCGACGAGATCGACGCCGGCGTCGGCAGCGCCTTCGACGTGCGCCCCAAGCTCGGCGTCGAGGTCCGTGCCGTGCCCGAGTACGCCCAGGACGGCAAGGCCGGCGCCTACTACCAGCGCGGTGCGTTCGACGGCTCGCGCCCGGGGCTGTTCTACGTGAACCTGCGCGATCCGGGCTCGACGCCACGCTTCGCGATGCGCACGCTGGCCTATCACGAGGGCATTCCCGGCCATCATTTCCAGATCGCGATCGCCCAGGAGCTCAAGGGCGTGCCGTTCTTCCGCCGCATCCTCGGCTTCACCGCCTATGCGGAAGGGTGGGCGCTCTACGCCGAGCGGCTGGCCTGGGAAATGGGCTTCGGCCGCGACCCGCTCGACAGCCTCGGCCGTCTGCGTGACGAGATGATGCGGGCGGTCCGGCTGGTCGTGGACAGTGGCATCCACCACCAGCGCTGGACGCGCGAGCAGGCGATCGCCTACATGCGCGAGAACACCGGCATGGCCGAGGCCGAGGTCACGACCGAGATCGAGCGCTACTTCGTCATGCCCGGCCAGGCGCTGGCCTACAAGGCCGGCATGCTGAAGATCCTCGCGCTGCGCGAGCGGGCGAAGGCGCGGCTCGGCGAGCGCTTCGACCTGCGCGCGTTCCACAACCAGGTGCTGACCCACGGCTCGCTGCCGCTGGCGCTGCTCGAGCAGGTCGTCGACGACTGGATCGAGCGCACCTTGTCCGGCCAGCCGTAGGCCGCATATCGATCCGCCGGGCCCGCGCGCCCGGCACGGCGCTGCCGCCGGACGCGGGCGCCGGCCTGCGGCGTTGCGTGCACGCGCCCGGCCGGCACGGCTCGCTACAATCGCCCACAGCCCGGCACGGTCGGCCTTCCGCCGGCCGCGCCTTGGACCGCAGCTGGAGACCCATCGGTGACGACGCACGTAGAGACCTTCACCGGCGCGACGATCGGTCCGTACCTGGACGACGTCGCGCGTCTGCGGATCGCCGTCTTCCGCGCGTTTCCGTACCTGTACGACGGCGACGTCGGCTACGAGGCGCGCTACCTGCAGACCTATTCGCACTCGCCCGAGAGCCTGTTCGTGCTGGCCTTCGACGATGACCGCGTCATCGGCGCCTCGACCGGCATCCCGCTGACCGACGAGACCGAGGCGTTCCAGAAGCCGTTCGCCGCGCGCGGCACGCCGCTGGGCAGCGTCTTCTACTTCGGCGAGTCGGTGCTGCTGCCCGAGTACCGCGGCCATGGCCTGGGTCATCGCTTCTTCGACGCGCGCGAGGCCTATGCGCGCCGGCTCGGCCGCTTCGACCTGACCGCATTCTGCGCGGTCGTGCGCGCGCCGGACGATCCACGCCGGCCCGACGGCTATCGCGCCAACGATGCGTTCTGGACCAAGCGCGGCTACGTCCAGCAGCCGGACATGCGCTGCGAGATCGAATGGAAGGAGCTCGGTGCCCCGGCGCCGACCGTCCAGCAGCTCGCGTTCTGGCTGCGGCCGCTGGAGCGCGCGGCATGAAGGTGACGGTCGCCTGCGCGCAGTACGGCATCGGCGAGCCGGCGGATTTCGCGGCGTTCGCCGATCGCGTGGCCGGCCAGGTCGCGACGGCCGCCGCGCGAGGTGCCCGGTTCGTGATCCTGCCGGAGTACCTGGCACTGGAGGCGGCCGCCGGATTGCCGCCGGCCGTGCGCGGCGATTTCGCCGCCTCGCTCGCGGCGCTGCAGCCCGCGCACCAGGACTACCTGGACGCCATGGTCGCGCTCGCACGCCACCATCGTATCCACCTGGTGGCCGGCAGCTTCCTGCTCGACGTCGGCGGCGGACGCTATCGCAACCGTTCCTACCTGATCGCGCCGGACGGACGGACCGTCTTCCAGGACAAGTTGACGCTGACCGGCTTCGAGAAGGAGACCGGCATCATCGAGCCCGGCGACCGGCTGAAGGTCTTCGAGACGGCGTTCGGCCGCACGGCGATCGCCATCTGCTACGACATCGAGTTTCCGCTCTACGCCCGCCGCCAGGTCGAGGCGGGCGCGCGGCTGCTGCTGGTCCCCAGCTGCACCGATACCGAGGCGGGCGCCAATCGCGTGCGCTACGGCTGCCAGGCGCGCGCAATGGAGAACCAGGTCTTCGTCGCCTGCGCGGTCACGGCCGGCGAGGCGGCCTGGAGCCCGGCGCTGGATACCAATACCGGACGCGCCGCGATCTATACGCCGGTCGACCGCGGCTTTCCGTCCGACGGCGTGCAGGTCCGCGCCGACGAGGGTCCCGGCTGGGCGATCGCCGAAGTCGATCTGGCGGCGCTCGATGCGCAACGGCAGCGCGGCCAGGTCGGCATCGCCGCCGACTGGCCTGCCCAGCAGCGCCCGGATCTGGAACGGCCGATCGTCGAGGCCCTCTAGCGCGCTGGCGAGAAGGGTCGTGCTGCCCGTTCTCGCATGCGGTCGCGGCAAAGCCGCGCCATCGGTTCCACAGGTCGACCGCGTGCGCCACCGACCTGCGAGCGATCCATGGCTGGATCGCGCCAGCAGGCCGTTTCTCGACAACCTGCCAGGAGCGCGGTGCTCCGGGCGCCGGTGCCGCAGCTGCTGCGACCGTCCGATGGGCCGGCGTCGTCTACACTTGCCTGCAGCTTCCAACACGTGGGCTCGATGACCCGTCACGTCTACCGATTCGGCACTTTCCGGCTCGACGCCGCGGCCCGCGAACTGTGGTCCGGCGCGGAGCGGCTGGTGGTGCCCAGCAGCGCGTTCGACTGCCTGGCCTATCTGGTCGAGCATCGCGATCGCGCGATCGGCCGCGACGAGCTGATCGCGGCGATCTGGGGGCGCTCGGACGTGACCGATACGCAGCTGGGCCAGGCGATCGTGCGGGTGCGCGGCGCCCTGGGCGATACCGGCCGCGAGCAGCAGTTCGTGCGCACCGTGCCGCGGTTCGGTTATCGGTTCGTCGCCGAGACCACGGTCGAGACCCCGGTCGAATCGACTTCCGTACGCGCAACCGAGGCCGCGCCCGAGAGCGAGTCCCGCCTGGTGCCGGCCGCGCTGCCCGCACCGGCGGCGGCAGCTTCGGCCGGCCGGCCTGCGGGGTTTCGCGTCTGGCTGCTGGCGGTGGCGATCGGCCTGTTGGCCCTTGCGGTCGCGATCGTGCTGGGGTGGCCGGCCGGCAGGCAGGCGTCGAATGTGGCCGGTTCGACCGCGATCCCGCCGCCGGTCGCCGGGAGTGGTGCGCTGACGATCGTATGGCCGGCGTCGGTGAGCGCGCCGGCCGACTGGGCCTGGTTGCGGCTGGGCATCATGGACCTGGTCGCCACGCGCCTGCGAACGGCCGGCGTGCCGACGATGCCGAGCGACAACGTCGTCGGCCTGATGCGCGCCCAGACCGGGCAGGGCGAGGCACCGGGCGCCGACCTGATTCCTGCCGATGCGCTGCGGATCGAGCCGCGGGTCGAGCAGGACGCGACCACCTGGCAGGTGCGGCTGCACGCCACCGGGCGGGGTCAGGACCTGATCGCGGTGGGCGCGTCCGACGACGTGCTCAGCGCCGCGCGCGGCGCGGTGGATTCGCTGTTGATCAAGCTCGGTCACGCGCCGCCGCTCGGCAGCGAGCAGCCGCAGCACGCACTCGAGGAATTGTCCCAGCGCGTCAATGCCGCTTCGCTCTCCGGCCAGAACGCGTTGGCGGAGAACCTGATCCAGCAGGCGCCGGCCGAACTGCGCGATCACCCCGAGATCGGCTGGATGCTGGCCAACATCGAGTTGCGCGGCGGGCAGTACGCCAAGGCCGAGCAGCGCCTGACACAATTGCTCGACCGTGTCCCGACCACGTCGACGCTGCGTGGAAAGGTGCTCAATACGCTGGCCGCGATCTACGTGCGCCGCGACCAGCCCGGCCTCGCCCGCGAGGCCTACCAGGAGGCCGAGCGCGTGCTGCAGGGGCATGACGATTCGGCCTTGGGGCTGGCCTATCTCGGCCTGGGCCTGACGGCCGAGATGGAGGGGCGCGGCGACGAGGCGACCACCCGGCTCGGCCAGGCGCGAACGAAGTTCGAGGGCGCGGGCAACCTGCTCGGCGTCGCCCACGTCGACGCCAATCGCGCATCGATCGACCTGCTGCACTACCGGCCGGGCGATGCCGTGCCGCGGTTGCTCGATGTCGAGCGGCGCTTCTCCCGGCTCGGTGCGCAGGAGGAACTGACCTACAGCCGCATGATGCTGGCGCGCGCCTACCTGCAACTGCTGGAGACCGACCAGGCACTGGCGGCGATCGACCGCTGCTGGCCGCTGGAGACGCAGGTCGCCAACGAACGGCAGCGCTGGCAGGCGATCGCCGTGCGCGCCCAGGTGCTGGCGGCCGTGGGGCGCTTGACCGAGGCCGATGCGCTGCTGGCCCAGATCCGCAGCCAGGCCGATGCCGGACAGGATGCGGCGACGCGTGCAGTGGCCCTGGCCCTGGCTGCCGAGATCGCCGCCGGCCGCGGCCAGCCCGACGAGGAGGTCGCGCGGATCGCGCAATCGGCCCTGTCGCCGGCGCTGGAGGGGTTCAGCAACGACCGCCGCCTCTACCCGCTGGCCTGGATGGTGCGCCTGCGCGCCCTGCGGCGTGCCGGTGCCACCGACGTCGCCGCCGCCGAGACCGCGCGGCTGGTGGCCTGGTTCGAAACCCCGTCCGACGATTGGCGCTCGGCCTGGGCCGAGCAGGCCAAGGCGGAACAGGCCTGGCGCGAAGGCGGCCGCGAGCAGGCGCTGCGGCATTTCGAAGCCGCCCTCGAGCGCATCCAGCGCCTGGGCATTCCGGAAGACACGATCGCCATCGCGCAGCCGTACGTGCTGGCCTTGATCGACAGCGGCGACACCGAACGGGCCGGGGCCGTGGTCGGCCGCATCGCGGCCTGGGGCGAGCGCGATTTCCGCGTCGCCTGGGCACAGGCGCGCCTGTACCGCGCCCTCGATCGCCCCGCGGCCGCCCGGCAGGCCACCGAGCGCGCGCTGCAACTGGCCGGCGAGCGGGCCTTGCCGGGAGAACGGCGGACGTCGGCCGATCCCTCGTAGGCGCCGGCGTCCGGCGCTGCGGTTCTCGCGGCGGTTCGTGCTTCGCCCTCGGCGCGGCTCGATGACGGCGGTGTGAACGCAATGTGTTGTTTTTATTGAAGAGAAAGTTTTCCGAGTGTTTTCCGAAAGCCGGGCGAATGTTTCCAGCCGGGCTTTGGAGTGCTTCTCTCCGGGCCGGCCTTGACACTCCGGCGCTGACGCCTCGTTCAGGCAGGCCGCTTGCGTATCCGGCAGCGGCGCCCGGCGTCGAATTCGATCAACACAGCAACGGGGAGTCGCAATGCAGGTCAAGCAGAAGGTGCTGGGAATGGTGGCCGTGGCCGGGCTGTGGTCGGCCGCCGTGTCGGCCCAGACGACGGTGGTGACGTTCGACCAGGGCTGGGAGGGCTGGAATGCGCCGGGCGCGTCGAGCGGCGGCACGACGGTCGAAGCGGAGGGCGGCAATCCCGGCGCGCATGCGCATACCGTCGCCCAGGTGTGGGGGCTGGACTACTACATCGACGACATCTTCGGTTCGGACTCGCCGTTCCTCGGAGATCATACGCAGCACGCCTCGCTGACCTTCGGCGTCGATCTGCAGGTTCAGTCGATCCATACCGCCGGTCAGCCGGTCGAGCGTCCGCTGATCGTGCACTTCCGCAACTTCACGCGTAACGCGTCGGTGTACTACCGCCTGGGAACGCTGGCGGCCGGCCAGCCGTGGACCCGCTACTCGGTCACCGTCGATCCGCGCGCCGTCCAGATGCCGGCTGGCTGGGGGGGCACCGGTGGCGGTGATCCGGTGACGGGCGAGCCTGCACTGCCGGCCGGCGTGACCTTCGCCGACGTCATGGCCAACGTCAACGAGGTGACGATCACCGGCCAGGAGCCGTATCAGCCTTACGACGCCAGCGACTTCGACGTCCGCATCGACAACATCCGGCTGGTGCTCGGTGACGGCCAGCCGTCGACGCCACCGAACTACGAGATCATCGACCTCGGCACCTTCGGCGGCGATTTCGCCAATGCTCTGGCGATCAACGAGGCCGGCGCGGTATCCGGCGTCGCCATGAACAGCGAGTTCGTCGAACTGCCGTTCCTGTGGCAGGACGGCCACATGCGCTACATCGGCACGCTCAACCCGGCGATCGAATTCGACCATGGCATCGCCCGCGGCATTAGCGACAACGGCTACCTAGTCGGCTACTCGATGGCACCGCTGAGCAACTTCCCCGGCACCGTGGCGCATGCCTTCTTCTGGTCGGAAGAGAGCGGCATGGTCGACCTGAACCCGGGTGCGGATACCTCTTCGTGGGCCTGGGACGTCAACTCCGCCGGTCAGGTCGTCGGCGAAGGTATTGGCGCCTTCCTCTGGACCCGCGAGGAAGGCATAACCCGGATCGCCGCCGGTGCGGCCGAGGCGATCAACGAGAAGGGCGAAGTCGCCGGCTGGGGCGCGCTGCCCGGCGGCGGCATAGGCGGCTGGGTCTACGACAGCGCCAGCGGCAATATGCGCTATCTCGACACCTTGGGGCGGACCTCCGAGATTCGCGACATCAACCTGCACGGCAAGGTTGTGGGCTACTCGATCACCGACGACTGGCGCTCGCGCACGGTTCTGTGGAACGCCGACGGTTCGATCGTCGATCTGGGCGTGATCCCCGTGCCGGACTACGGCCCGGGCGTGGCCAGCGGCATCAACGACAACGACTGGGTCGTCGGCCGCGACGATTTCCTGGGCTGGTCGGTGACGCCGAACCGCGGCTGGCTGTGGATCTCCGGTCAGAAGTACGACCTCAAGGCGCTGATTACCGATCCGGTCGTGCAGGCATCCTGGACCGAGCTGGCTCACCCGCTGGGCATCAACAACCGGGGTGAGATCGTCGGCATCGGCATCCACGACGACATTCCCGGCCGCGCGTTCCTGATGCGTCCGATCCAACCCTCGGACGTGCTGTTCGCCGACGGCTTCGATCAGGACTGACGGCTGCCGGTACCGTCCGGCAGGGTGGCGCCACGTCCGGGAGGGCGCGGCGCCACGCTGCTGCGACGCTGCCGCCGCGCCCGGCGTCCTGTCTGGACCGGGCCGACGCACGCAATCGGCCTTCTCGACGGGAGAAACGGCGATGCGGCGATCGATGGCCTGTTGGGGTGGTGCCTGTCTGCTGACGGCGAGGCTGGCCGCGGCGCAGACGGCGGTAGTGACGTTCGACGACGGCTGGGCCGGCTGGTCGGGCCCTCAGGGCGGTGGGGGTGCGACGACCATCGAGCCCGAAGGCGGCAACCCCGGCGCGCATGCGCACACCGTCTTCAATGATTTCGGCATCAGCTTCCGGACCGAGTCCCATCCGGCCTTCCTCGGCGACTACGGTACGGCCGCATCGGTCACGATCAGCATCGACGTCAAGGTCGACAGCATCGCGATGCTGGGCACGCCGGTGCCGCGCACGCTGGTCCTGGACGTGCGCAGCCACAGCCTCGCGCAGGGCGGCTATCCATGGGCGTCGGTCTGGTATCCGCTCGCGCTGCTCGAGACCGGTCAGGATTGGGCGACCTATACGGTCAGCTTCGATCCGCGTGCGGTCGAGCTGCCGGCCGGCTGGGACGGCTCCGGTGCCGAGGATCCGGTCACGTTCGAGCCGCAGCTGCCGGCCGGCGTCACGTTCGCCGACGTGCTCGGCCACGTCGAGGAACTGGCGTTCACGACGCTCGAGCCCGGCATGTTCTACGGCTTCGCCGACTTCGACGTGCGCATCGACAACCTGCGCATCGGGCGCAATGCCGATCCGATCTTCGTCGACGGTTTCGAACCCGACTGAGGACGCCGAAGGCCCGTGCCCTAGACGACCGGCAGCATCCAGGCGGCCAGCCGCAGCGAGACGGTGCCCAGTCCGATGCCGATCAGCGTCGCGGCGATGACGTCGCTCGGATAGTGCAGGCCGAGCACCACGCGCGAGGCGCCGACCAGCAGCGCGAACGGAATCAGCAGCACCGCCAGCCACGGCACGTAGGCGATCGCGACGGTCGTGAAGCTCACCGCGTGCAGCGTGTGACCGGAGGGGAAGCTGAACTCGTCGAGCGGCGCGATGTGCGCGACGATGCCGCCGTGCGAGCGGAACGGGCGCGGGCGGCGCGTCCAGCGCTTCAGGCCCCGATACAGCATGAGCGCGACGATGCCGACCAGGGCCATGTTGAGGGCGGCGGCGGCCCCGCGTGCCGTGCCGCTCAGCAGCAGCAGGCCCATCAGGACGTACCAGAACACCCCGTCGCCGAGTCGGCTGACGGCGCCGAAGAAGGCCAGGGCCGCGCGCCGGGCACCCCAGCGGTTGGCGCGCTGGCACAGGCGCCATTCGCCGCTGCGCGCCTCGAAGCGTTGGAACAATTCCAGTGCGCTCATCATGCGGCCCTCAGCGACAGGTCGGACAGGAGTTCGACGAAGCGGTTGGTGACCGACGCCGGGTTGAGTCCTTCGACCGCCGTGCGCGCGGAGCGTCCCATCAGGCGGCGTGTCTCCCCGTCGACGGCCAGGGCGGTCGACGCGGCGATGAAGGCCTCGGCGTCGTCGAACGGCACGCGCACGCCGGTCCGGCCGTCGGCGATGCGCTCGCGGGCGGCGCCGTAGTCGTAGGCGACCACGGCCAGTCCGCTGGCCATGGCTTCCAGCGTGACGTTGCCAAAGGTCTCGGTGATGCTCGGGAACAGGAACAGGTCGCCGCTGGCGTAGTGGCGCGCCAAGTCTTCGCCGCGGTGCAGGCCGCAGAAGACGATATCCGGATGCTGCTGGGCCAGGCCCGCCCGCGCGGGTCCGTCGCCGACCAGGATCAAGCGGGCGTCCGCACGTTGCCGCTGGATCGCCCGGAAGGCATCGACCAGCAGGTCCAGGTTCTTCTCCGGCGCGATCCGGCCGACGTGCACCACGGCCAGCTGGTCGGGCGTCAGGCCCCAGTGCGCGCGCAGCGCCTCGTCGCGTCGCTGGGGATCGAACAGCCGCGTATCGACCGCGCGGTGCAGCAATCGCACGTTGCGGAAGCGGTGCCGGCGCAGGAACTGGGCCAGCTCCTCGGTCGGTACCAGGGTGGCCGCGGCCCGGTTGTGGAACCGGCGCAGCCAGGCGAACACGGCCGGCGTCAGGAAGCCCAGGCCGTAGTGGCGGACGAAGTCGTCGAAGCGCGTATGGAAGCCGGTGCAGGCGGGAATGCCCAGGCGATGCGCGATCGTCATCGCGCTGACGCCGAGCGGGCCTTCGGTGGCGACGTAGATCGCGTCGGGACGTTCCATGCGCCAGCGCCGCAGCAGCGTGTGGCGGGCCGGCAGGCCGAAGCGCAGCCCCGGATAGCGGGGCAGGGCCGCGCCGCGCACCAGCACCTGCTCGATGCCGGCCGGCCCTTCCATGGCCTCCTCGTCGGACTGCCGCGGCCGCACGACCTCGACCCGGTGGCCCAGGCTGTTCAGGCCCGTCGCCAGCGAGTGGACGGTCAGCGCGACGCCGTTGATCTCGGGGGGCCAGGTTTCGGTGACGAGTGCGACATGCATCGTGATGAGGCCTGCGGGTAGCCGACGGCAGGCTGGCAGGTGGTCCTTTCGCGGGCGTTGCGCTTTTGTTGCGCAGCGATGACGCAGGCTTCACGATGTCATTTTCCTGTCACAACCAATGCCTAGCGTGCTTCGATGTCCGCCGATCTGCGTCCGAATCCTGCCCTAGCGGTCGCGCGCCTCGCGCAGGAACGGCACGCCGTGCGGCGGCGGCGCGAGCGTTTCGGACGCCTGCTGGCCGCCACCGGCGCGGCGATCGTGGTCCTTTCGATCCTGGTCATCCCGGCCTTCCTGCTGTTCGAGCTGCTGCCGCATGCGCGCATGCCCGAGGGCGTCGGCGGCCGTTTCCTGTTGCTGCTCGCCGGGACGCTGAAGGCCGGCCTGATCGCCGTGCTGGTGGCGTTCCCGATCGGACTGGGCGCCGCCATCCATATCGTGTGCTTCGCCACCGGCCGCTGGCGCGCGGGTTTCAGGGCGGTTCTCGATGTGCTGGCGGCGATCCCGACCGTGGTGCTCGGGCTGATCGCGCTGACCTGGCTGGCGCCGTGGCTGCGGTCGCACGTCGCGACCTTGCTGGTGCTCGCCGCCGTCGCCCTGGCCGCCGTCCTCGTGGTCTCCGTCGTTTTCGGCCGGCCGCTGCGCGCGCGCCGGTCCTGGCTGCCGCTGATCGTGCTGCCGATGCTGGTGCTGGTCGCCGGCGTGATCGTCGGCCTCGATCCGCTGGTCGATGCGATCGCGGTGGATACGCCATGGAACGGCCTCCTGGTCGGGCTGGCGCTGGGCGTGGCGGCGATTCCGCTGGTCTGCGCGGTCATCGGCGAGGTCTTGCAGGCCGCCTGGGATCGCCATGTCGATGCCGCGATCGCGCTGGGCGCTTCGCGCTGGCAGGCGCTGCGCTCGCTGGTGCTGCCGGCATCGGCACCGGGACTCGTCGCGGCGGCCTTGCTGGCGTTCGGGCGCTGCACCGGCGAGACGATGGTGCTGCTGATGGCCAGCGGCAACACGCCGATCGCCAGCCTGGATCCGCGCGATGGCCTGCGCAGCCTCAGCGCCGAGCTGGCACTGTCGCTGCCGGGCGCGGAGCGCGGCAGCCTCGCCTGGCAGGTGCTGCTGTTCGCGACGCTGGCCTTGTTCCTGCTGAGCTTCGCCTGCAACTTCGCGGCGGGTCGCATTCGCGGCCGGCTTTCCTCATGAGGCCCGGCCGTCCGCTGCCGAGCGCGGAGCTGCGCGGCGACGTCGGCGTCTGGCTGTCGGCCGCGTGCCTGGCGCTGTGCATCGCACTGGCAGCCGGCATCGTGGTGGTGCTGGTCCGGGCCGGACTGGGGCCGTTCTGGCCGCAGCCGGTCGTCGAGCTCGTGCTGCGCGACCAGCAGCGGCTGCTCGGCGAGATCGCACTGGAGGAGGGCGACGCCTGGATCCTGCGAACCAGTGAAACGGCACGGCCGAGCGACGGCTACGTGCGCGTCCGGCGTGCCGAGGTCCTGCAGGTGGATCGTCCCGCCGACGCCTGGGTGCTGCTCCACGCGGACGGCCGTCGCAGCTACCGCCGCGCCGCGCAGGCGCCCGAACCGGGCGCGACCAATATCGTCGCGGCCGATCCGCGCAATGCCCTGTCGTTCGGCGAAAAGGTGGCCAGTTTCGGCAGGAACCTGCGCGCCTATGCGGCCGGCGGCACCGGCGAGGGGCCGGGCATGCTGCCGGCGCTCGCCGGCACCCTGGTCCTGGTCCTCCTGATGAGCGTCATCGTGATGCCGATCGGCATCGCGGCGGCGATCCACCTGCATGCCTATGCCGGCCCTGGCCGGATCGGCCGGCTGGTGCGGGGCGCGGTCGGCAGCCTCGCGGGCGTGCCGTCGATCGTCTATGGCGTGCTGGGCCTGGGCCTGTTCGTGCACGGCATCGGCGGCAGCATCGACCGGTGGTTCTATGCCGATCGCCTGCCGGTGCCGACCTTCGGCGCCGGCGGCCTGCTGTGGGCGGCGCTGACCCTGGCGCTGCTGACCTTGCCGGTGGTCGTCGTCACGGTCGAGGAAGGCCTGGCGCGCATTCCCGTCGCGCAGCGCCTGGGTTCGCTGGCGCTCGGCGCCACGCAGGGCGAGACCTTGCGCGCGCTGCTGCTCCCGCTTGCGCGTCCGGCGCTGCTGACCGCCTGGATCCTGGCCATCGCGCGCGCGGTCGGCGCGGTGGCGCCGCTGATGCTGGTCGGCGTCGTCAAGCTGGCGCCCAGCCTGCCGCTGGATACCGAGTTTCCGTACCTGCATCCTTCGCGGCAGTTCATGCACCTGGGCTTTGCCGTCTACGACAATGCCCTGGCCAGTCCCGACGCGCTGGTCGGCGTGCCCCATGCCTACGCCAGCGCCTTGCTGCTGGTGGGCCTGGTGCTGACCCTCAACGCGGCCGCCGGCCTGGTGCGCAAACGGCTGCGCGACCGCTATCGCGCCTTCGAATCATGAAACGAACATGTCCACCCCTTTGACGAACACGACGGTCGCGCCGCGCCTGTTCGACGGCCTGGAAAGGATCGTCGAGACGCAGGGGCTTTCGCTCTGGTACGAGACGCGGCAGGTGATCCACGATGTCAGCCTGACGATTCCGGCCGGGCGCGTGACCGCCCTGATCGGACCCAGCGGCAGCGGCAAGACCAGCCTGCTGCGCTGCCTCAACCGCCTGAGCCAGGAGGTTCCCGGCAGCCGGATGCACGGCGAGGTCCTGCTGCGCGGCGTCCCGGTCCGCGGTGCCGACTGGCCCGCGCACGAGGTCCGCAGGCGCATCGGCATGGTGTTCCCGCGCCCGAACCCGTTCCCGCTGTCGGTCTACGAGAACGTGGCCTACGGCCTGCGCCTGCTGGGCCTGCGCCGTCGCCGCGACCTGGACGCCCCGGTCGAGGAGGCGTTGCGTGCCGTCGCGCTGTGGGACGAGGTGGCCGCGCAGCTGGACGAGCCGGCCCTGACGCTGGCGCCGGGCCAGCAGCAGCGACTGGCGATCGCGCGCGCGCTGATCCTGCAGCCGGACGTCCTGCTGATGGACGAGCCGGCCGCTGCGCTCGACCCGCAGTCCTCGCTGCGCCTGGAGGAACTGCTGCGCCAGCTCGGGCGGCGCTGCACGATCGTCCTGGCCACGCACAACCTGCAGCAGGCCGCGCGCGTCTCGGACTTCGCCGCGTTCCTCAACGACGGCCGGCTGATCGAGGTCAACGACACCGATACGCTGTTCACCAATCCCCTGCGCCGCGAGACCGAGGACTATGTCACCGGTCGCTACGGCTGACCTGGAGTTCCATCCCGATGCCGATGTCGACCGAACACACCCATCTCAATCCGCACATCTCGCGCCAGTTCAGCAACGAGCTGGAGGACGTGCGGCGCAAGGTGCTGGCGATGGGCGGCCTGGTCGAAGAGCAGCTGGCGGTGGCCTTGCGCGTGCTGACCGACGGCGACGCGCGGCTGGGTGCCGAGGTGACGGCGCGCGAGGAGCAGATCAACGCCGCCGAGATCGAGATCGACAGCCAGTGCACGCAGATACTCGCTCGCCGGCAGCCGGCCGCCTCGGACCTGCGCCTGGTGCTGACCGTCATGAAGATGCTCGGCGACATCGAGCGCATCGGTGACGAGGCCAAGCGCATCGAGCGCATCGCCGAAGGCCTGGTCGGCGAGGACAGCCATGGCGAGGAGCCGACAGCGGCCCTGGCCGGCCTCGGCGTGCAGGCGCGCGACATGCTGCGGGGAGCGCTGGACGCGTTCGCTCGTCTGGACGAGCGCCTGGCGCTGGACGTCATCCGCCGGGACCGCCGGATCGACGCGCGCTATCGCGACCTGCTGGCGTTGCTGACCGACCGGATGCGCCAGACCCCCGACGCGATCCCGCGGGAACTGGAGCGGCTGTGGGCCGCCCGCTCGCTGGAGCGGGTCGGCGATCGCTGCAAGAACCTGTGCGAGTACGTGCTCTACCTGGTGCGGGGCAAGGACGTGCGGCACACCGGCCTGGCGCGCAACGAGGACCCGGCCGCGGAGTGAGCCTCGCCGGGCGCGGCGATGGGCGCCGCGGCGATTCGCGGGGCGCGCCCGCGTGCGTGGATCAGCCGGCGCTTGCGGCTGCCTTGTGCTTGATCGTCGCCAGCATCGCGGCCAGGCCGTTGGAACGCGTCGGTGACAGGTGCTTGGCCAGGCCGATCGCCTCGATGAAGCGCGGTTCGGTCGCCAGGATCTGTGCTGCCGACCGTCCCGAGTAGACGCGCAGCAGCAATGCGATCAGGCCCGACACGATGGCCGAGTCGCTGATCGCCTGGAACCGCAGCGCCTGCGCATCGCCTTCGGCCACCAGCCATACCTGCGATTGGCAGCCCTGGACGCGGTGCTCCTCGGTCTTGAGCGCTTCGGGGAACGGCGGCAGCTTGCGCCCCAGGTCGATCAGGTACTGGTACCGCTCGGTCCAGTCGCCGAAGAACGCGAATTCCTCGGCGATCGCCAGCTGGGCGGCTTCGGCCGTGTCTTCGATCACGCTGTCAGGCCGGGCAGTCATCGTTCTTCGCCACTTTCCAGCGCGTCGCCCCGGCGCCGTCCTCGATCAGGATGCCGCTGGCGGCCAGCTCGTCCCGGATCCGGTCGGAGGTGGCGAAATCGCGCGCGGCACGCGCGGCACGGCGCTGCTCGAGCAGGGATTCGACCCAGCCGGCATCGATCGTCCGCCCGCCCGCCGCCTGCTGGAACCAGGCCTCGGGATCCTGCTGCAGCACGCCCAGCAGTTCGCCCGCCGCGAGCAGGTCGGCCTTGGCTGTGCGCTTCTCCTCGACCGAGGTCGCCTTGCGAGCGGCGTCCGCAAGGCCAGCCAGCACGGCGAACGCCGCCGGCGTGTTGAGGTCGTCGCAGAGCGCCGCTTCCAGCTCGGCCGGGACCGGGGCGGTCTCGGTCGGTATCGCCGCCAGGTCGCGCAGCACGCCGTACCAGCCATCCAGCGTGCGCGTGGCCTGCGTGATGGCCGATTCGGACCAGTCCAGCGGCTGCCGGTAGTGCGCCTTCAGCAGCACCAGCCGCAGCGACTCGGCCGGATGCAGGTCGAGCAGTTCGTGCAGCACCAGCACGTTGCCGAGCGACTTGGACATCTTGCGCCCTTCCATGCTCAGCATGCCGTTGTGCAGCCAGTAGCGCGCGAAGACCTTGCCCCCGTGCGCACAGGTGCTCTGGGCGATCTCGTTCTCGTGGTGCGGAAACAGCAGGTCGTTGCCGCCGGCGTGGATGTCGATCGTTTCACCGAGGTGCGCGGCGGCCATCGCCGAGCACTCGATGTGCCAGCCCGGCCGGCCCCGTCCCCACGGGCTGTCCCATCCGGGAAGCTCGGGCGTGGAGGGCTTCCACAGCACGAAGTCGGCCGGGTTGCGCTTGTACGGAGCGACCTCGACGCGGGCACCGGCGATCATGTCCTCGGCCGAGCGGCCGGACAGCCGGCCGTAGTCGGGGAAGCTGCCGACGTCGAACAGCACATGGCCCTCGGCCTCGTAGGCATGTCCCGTGTCGATCAGCCGTTGGCACATCGCCACGATCTGCGGGATGTGCGCCGTCGCGTACGGGACGATGTCCGGGGGGGCCACGCCGAGCTTGGCCATGTCCTCGTGGTAGGCCCGGGCATAGCGATTGGTGATATCGCCGATCGGCACGCCGGCCTGCAGCGCGGCGGCATTGATCTTGTCGTCCACGTCGGTAATGTTGCGGGCGTAGACAACGCGGCTGTAACGGCGGCGCAGCAAGCGCGCCAGAAGATCGAACACGACCGGGGGCCGGGCATTGCCGATGTGGACGTAGTTGTAGACGGTCGGTCCGCAGACGTACATCGTGACCCGGGCCGGATCCTGGGGAACGAATTCCTCGGTCTGCCGGGTCAGGGAATTGTGCAGGCGTAGGCTCATTCGGACGGGGATTTTGTTGCTTCGCCGCATCATAGCAGCTTGCCGGGGGGCCTCTTTCGGGATTGTAAAAACTCCTGATCCGGCAGTATCTTGGGCGGCGATTCAGGGATCCGGTGCTGTAATTCCGCGCAAATATGGTCACGGCCCGTGCGACATCCGTATCGCATGGGCGACGTGCCACCCCCGATTCGGAGATTCAAATGAAGATGTTTGTACTTTCGGGTCTGTCGGTCGTGCTGATCGGTGGACTTGGAATCCGGCCGGCGGTCGCCCAGGAGGCGCCCCCGCCTCCGTACGAGGCGTCACGCGGCGGCGAGGGCTATGACGACAACGTCAAGTTCGTATGGGCCGACGTGCTGCGCGTGGACCCGATCTATGAACAGATCAGGAATTCCCGCCCCCGCGAGGAGTGCTACGAGGCCGAAGTCGAGCAGCGGGAAACCGGCAACCGGGCAGGCGGCACCGTGCTCGGTGCGATCGTCGGCGGCGTGCTCGGCAACACCATCGGCAAGGGAGACGGCCGCAAGGCCGCGACCGTCGCAGGCGCGTTGGCCGGCGGCGCCATCGGCAACAACATCGGCGGCCGCAACGACCGCTACTACACCGATACCGAGACGCACTGCCGCACGGTTCGCGAGTCGTTCGAGGAGCGGCGCATCGCCGGATACGACGTCCAGTATCGCTACCGCGGCGACGTCTTCATGTCGCGCCTGGACTACGACCCGGGCGAGCGCATGCGCGTGCGCGTGAGCGTCACGCCCGCCGACTAGGGCGTCTCGTCCGTGTGATCGCCGCCGCCGGGCGCTGTCCTGCGGCGGCACCGGCGAGCCGGTTCAATCGGCCGCCGCCGGCCAGGCGCGGCCCAGCAGGGTTCCCAGGTCGGCCGTCGCCGGCAGCGTGCCGTAGCAGCGCCCCGCCTCGTCACCGAGCCGCGAGCGGCAGAACGCCTCCGCTACGGCGGTGTGGCCGGCGCGCAGCAGCAAGGCAGCCTGCAGCGCGAGCGTCATGCGCTCGGCCAGGAAGCGCGCACGCAGTTCCCGGTCCTGGGTCTGCGCGAGCAGGTTCCGCAGGCGGGCGGCCTCCTCGCGCAGTAAGGCGTGGCCGTCGCCGGCCTCGTCGAGTTCCGCGAAGAAGGCCTCCCGGCTGGCGGGCTCCCGCTCCAGCGTCCGCAGGATGTCCAGGCACTGGACGTTGCCGCTGCCTTCCCAGATCGAGTTCAGCGGCGCCTGGCGATACAGGCGCGGCAGCATCGATTCCTCGACGTAGCCGGCGCCGCCCAGGCATTCCTGCGCTTCGTTGACGAACGGCGGGCAGCGCTTGCAGACGAAGTACTTGCCCAAGGCGGTGGCCAGCCGGGCGAAAGCCGCTTCGCCGGCGTCGCGCGATGCCGCGTCCACCGCCCGCGCGACGCGCATCGTCAGCGCGACCGCCGCCTCGGACTCCAGCGCCAGGTCCGCCAGGACGTTGCGCATCAGCGCGTGGTCGATCAGGCGCCGGCCGAAGGCGCGCCGGTGCACGGCGTGGTGCAGGGCCTGCACGAGGGCCTGGCGCATGATCGCGCTGGAGCCGATCAGGCAGTCCAGGCGGGTCAGCGCGACCATTTCCAGGATCGTCGCGGTGCCGCGACCCTCTTCGCCGATCATCCAGGCCAGCGCGCCCTGGAACTCGACCTCCGAGCTGGCGTTGCTCCAGTCGCCCAGCTTGTCCTTCAGCCGCTGCAGGCGGATCGCGTTGAGGCTGCCGTCCGGCGCGAAGCGCGGCAGCAGGAAGCAGGACAGGCCGGCACCGGCCTGGGCGAGCACCAGGAAGGCATCGCACATCGGCGCCGAGAAGAACCACTTGTGGCCGACCAGCTCGTAGAGCTGGCCGGCACCGGCCTGGCCGATCGGCGTGGCGCGGGTCGTGTTCGCACGCACATCCGATCCGCCCTGTTTCTCGGTCATGCCCATGCCGATCGTGTTGCCGGGCTTGTCCCAGGCGGGCACGAAGCGGCCGTCGTACTCGGTCGCCGTGACGCGCGGCAGCCAGTCCCGCGCCAGCGCCGGCTGGTGACGCAGCACCGGCACGCACGCGTAGGTCATCGTCAGCGGGCAGTTGTTGCCCTGCTCGGGCTGGTTGTGCAGGTAGGTCAGCCCGGCACGCGCGACGTGGGCGCCGGTCCGTTCGGCATGGCGCCAGGCGAAGCTGGGCACGCCGTGCCGGATGCCCAGGGCCATGATCGCGTGATAGGCCGGATGGAACTGGACGCTGTCGATGCGGTGGCCGTAGCGGTCGAAGGGCACGAACCGCGGCTTGTTCTCGTTGGCCAGGACGCCCAGCTCCATCAGTTCGCCGCCCGCGACCGGTCCAAACGCTGCCAGGTGATCCTCGGCCCAGCCGCCGCCTTCGCGCCGGATGGCCTCGCGCAGCGGCAGGTCGGTCGCCCACGCGTCATAGGGGGCGAGCGGCGGCGGCTGGTTCTCGACGGTATGGGTGCGGAAACGGTCGGCGGTGTTCATGGGCGGTCTCCCAGGCGGCCGGGATGTGCGGCCGATGTCGGCGCTGCGTTCATGCGGGCGTCCCGCTTCGCCAACCGGAAGGCCGGCCGGCGCTCAGGCCTCGCTGTTGCCGTCCGGCAGCCGCGTCATGAGGCCGTCGAACAACACCTGCCGCCGCCAGCCTTCCAGCGCCGTGGGCCAGCGGCGCGTCGCCAGCAGCGATTCCAGGTGCCGTCTCGCGCAGAGCAGGCCTTCGGGCAGGTCCAGCTGCAGCGCCGTCGTGTTGACGAAGGCCTTCAGTGCGGCGATCACCCGCTTGTCGGCCGAGGTCGGCAAGGCCGGGATCGGGTCGATGTCCCGCTCGGCCGCTTCCAGCGGGCGGTTGAGCACCGACAGCAACTCCGCCCGTTGCGGTCCTCGCAACGCGCGCAATCCCTTGCTGCGCTGGTGCAGCTCCTCGCCGTCCGCCGGTGGCCGGAAGGCGAGGTCCAGGGCGTGCGGGTCGTCCAGCAGCCATGAGCGCGGCCGGTCGATCGCGCGGGCGGTCACGTCGCGCCACAGCAGGATCCGGCGCAGCAGCGCCTGCTTCTCCAGCGGCCAGCCCGCCGCACCGCGCAGCGCCATCTGCGGCTGCGGATCGGGCTCACGCCGGCGGGCACGTTCGACCATGCGACGGCAGTCTTCCGCGTGCCAGCCGGCATAGCCCCGCTGCGCGAGGCGCTCGGACAACTGCCCGTGCAGGTCCGCCAGATGGGCCACGTCCTGGGCCGCGTACTCCAGCTGCTCGGCGCTCAGCGGCCGCCGCAGCCAGTCCGAGCGCGTCTCGGCCTTCGGCAGCTCGACGCCGGTCAGCTCGTGGACCAGCCGCTGGTAGCCGAGCCCCGGCCCGAGTCCGGCGAAAGCGGCCGCGATCTGCGTGTCGAACAGGCAGCCCAGTCCGCGCGGCACGATGTTCGTCAGCGCTTCCAGGTCCTCGCTGGCGCTGTGCATGATGCAGGTCCGTTCCGGAGCCGCCAGCGCCTCGCCGAACAGGGCGGTGTCGTCCACGGCGAGCGGATCGATCAGTGCGGTCCGCGAATCGGAGGCCAGCTGCACCAGCGCCAGTTTCGGATAGAAGGTGTCGATGCGCATGAACTCGGTGTCGAGACCGATCAGCGCCGGTAGCGTCCCCGCCATGTCGCGCAACGCTTCGTTGCGGTCGATCCAGTCGGCCAATGCCTGTTCCTCATGTCGGACAAGCACGGAGGGTAGCAAGTGCCGGGGCAGCCTGGAACGACGATTTTCGCTGCGGGTGTTCACAGCCGCTGCGGAACCTTGTAGGATTGCGCGCCCCGCAGGGCCGGCCAGCATCCGCTTCGAGCCGCCGCCGGCGGGGCGCGCCGCGAGGTTTCGCTGCGCACGGCGGCAGCGCCGCTTCAATGGCCGGGTAGCTCAGTTGGTAGAGCAGGGGATTGAAAATCCCCGTGTCGGCGGTTCGATTCCGTCCCCGGCCACCATTTCATACAAGAAAACCGGCCTTTCAAGCCGGTTTTTTTGTGCTCGATGTTTGCTGTCCAGCGGGATTTCTCGCCTCCTGCCCGGGGCCGGCGCACAGGCGGTTCGGACGATGGGTGCCGGCCCGATTCCGCCTGGTCTCTCTTTGCTGCGGTTGGGCGGGCGAATGACTTCATCGTCCGTGACGCTGCAGGACGTGTTTCAGAACCTGCAGGCGTGTCGGCGCCGGCCAGAGCGGATCGGCGGCGGATGGGTGCGGTGCGCCTCCGCGGTCTTCATTGCGCCGGATACTCCACGGTGTTTTCGCTGCTGCGTATCCAGGCATCGTCCATGCGATTGAGGACTACCGGACCGCGCACGGTCCAGCCGATGCCGTCCTTGGCCTCGATGACCAGCACCGCGTTGTTGCCGAGCTGCCAGCCCTCCTTGACGACGACGTCGCGCAGGAAGCGCAACGCATGCGTGGCGAAAAGGGCCTGGCGTTCGGCGAGCGGAACGGGCTCGCCGTTCGGCCGCGTGTCGGCGAGGACCTGCGCGACGAAGCGATCGCCCGCGCGCGCCGCCGCGTCAGGATCGTTTGCATCGACCGCAGCGGCCAGGGCGCGGGTCTGCTCGACCAACGCAGCGCCGGGGGCACCGCCGCCGGCCGGCAGTCTGGATGCCGCCTTGGCCCAATCGGTGCGCTTTTCGCCGCTTTGCATGTCGTAGATGCCGCGCTCGAACAGTTCCTCGACCAATTGTTCGTTCGTGCGCGCGCGTTGCGCGGCAAGCTGCTCGGGCGTGTAGTGCAGCGTGGCGAGCTTGTACGCACCGCCGTACTCGCCGTAGGGCAGGCGCATCGTGTCGGAGCCGGTACCGTCCGTCCGCTTCATTTCGACCACGACCGTGCCGACGACGGCCGGTGCGGTCATGCCGCCCTTAGCCGCGGCCTCGGCGATCTGGCTCTGCCGCGCCGCGTCGATCGGCGCCAGCGATACCGTGCAGGCGGCTACGCTGCCGCATTCGCGGGCATTGTCGAGCAGGAGAAAGCGCAGGCTCGCCGGTGCGTGGGTCAGATCGGCGAGTTTCGCGACTGCAGCGGTATCGCCTTGGTCGAGGGCGACCTGCAACGCGTGCGTGAAGGCGGCTTGCTTGTCCGCGCAGTGGGCCAGCGTGGGCAGGCTGGCGAGGATGAAGACGGATCGGAGGATGTTCATGGCGGTGTCTCCCAGGGCATGGTGTGGGCCTGTGCGGTGGTTTTCTGCGTGCGCGTGCACGACGCCCAGGCAGGGCGAGTGCTGCGCATCCGGGGCGATGCCGACGGCTCCCGTCGCTCCAGTGTGCCGAGTGCACCGCTCCTTGCTGGGCTACGGGAAAGGCCGCCGATCCGGGCCAGGCGCGTTCGCAGCCGGGCTTTCCAGGACGAGATGGTGGGTGGCGGCCTGCGGCGACATGCACCGGTCCTGTGGAGCGGAATGAACCTCCGGCCTCATTCCATCCACGGATTGCGCATCGGCTCGATCGTCGCGAGCGCCTGTCCGCTCTCGATGCGTGCGATGTGCGCGCGCAGCTGGTCGGCGACCTTCGCATCCAGCGGCAATTTCTTCTGTTCGAGCAAGCGCCGATACGCCGCAAGCGCGGCGTCGCGCTGCCCGAGGCGCAGGTAGGCATTGCCCAGCTCCACGCCCGCATCGACCTTGTAGGGCATCAGCGCCGCGACTTCTTCCAGGCGCCTGGCCACCAGCGCCCAGTCCTTGCCATTCTCCTTGTAGAGGTACTCCATCACGCGGAACGCGAGGCTGGAGGCGCGTGTCTTCGGCCGCACCTGCCGTCCGTGCCAGATGCCCACGTTGCCCAGCTGCGCCACCAGGGTCAGGTCCTTGAACACCTCCTCCGGATCCCAGTCCGTCTGCGGCAAGGGCAGGCGGTCGGTGTTGGCGTAGACGAACCAGCCTTCATAGACGCCGTCCACGTTGGTGTCGTCGAGGGTTTCCACCCGCGGCCGGTAGGCCAGCCGCGCCGCGCGTATCTGGCTTTCGACCAGCCACACGCCCGAATACAGCGGCTGGCCGCTGGACGCGATCTCGCGGTCGTGGAAGGCGCGGATCTCGTTGAAGCGCTGGCCGAGGTCGAGCCCTTCGTTGCTGAAATAGCGCCAGGCGTTGGCGCTGCCGCCGGCCAGTTCGTTGTGGTATTCCCACAGGCGCGGTTCGCGGATCGTCATGGCGAAGGCGGCGGCGAGCAAGACGGCGCAGCCCGCCAGCAGCGTGCGTGACCGCCGCCGCCAGGCTTCCGCGACCGCGCCGCCGCCGAGTACCGCCGCCGCCGCGATCAAGGGTGCGGCATGGCGCACGCCGCCCCAGGCGGCAGGCGAGATCGCGAGCGCGGCCAGATGCATCACGCTCGCGGCCAGCAAGGCCGCCAGCATCCAGCGCGCGGTCGCAGGCAGGGGTGTGCGCCACAACAGGGCGACGCCGAGCAATGCCAGCGCGGAGAGCGCCAGCGGAAGTTTCGCGGCGAGGATCGCGGGCCAGGTGAACCATGGCGTGCGGCCTTCGTAGCGGTGGCCCCAGACCAGATGCACCGGCCAGCCCCGGCCTTCGACCCCGGTGCGCACCGTGTCGGCCAGGCCCCACAGATAGGCGCGGGGCAGCACGTGCAGGCGGTCGGCGACTTCGAGCGCACCGCGCAACGACGGCGTGGCCACCTCGGCGATCTTGTCGTCCAGCGCCCGGTTGAAGGCATCGCCGCCGTCGCGATCGGCGTGGAAGCGAAAGCCGTACTGCGCCCACAGCACCACGATGGCCAGCGCCGCGCAGGCCAGCAGTTGGCCGTTGCGGCGCAGCAGTTCACGCAGGCCGCCGTGGCGCAGGCCCGCGTACATGCCGGTGACGAGCACCAGCCAGACGCCCAGCAGTCCCGCCAGTGCCGAGTGCTTCGTGCCCAGCGCGAGCCCCGCCGCGGCTCCCGTGATGACGACCCAGCGCCATTGCCAGGTCGCCGCGAGCATGCCGGCGGCGACGACGGCACAGGTCAACGTCAGGGCCAGCGGCCCATCGGTCATCACCACCGGCAGGTAGGCCGCGATGGTCGGTTCGAGCGCGAGAAAGGCGAGCGTGCCGGCGGCCCAGGCGAAGCCCGCGGCGCGCCACAGCAGCACCCCGAGCGCGGCGAGCAGCAACCCGTGGAAACCCCACATCGCGATGCGCGCGCGCTGCTGCGCACGGTCGGCGTCGTTGTCCAGGAACATCGTCTTCTCGACCCATTCGCGCTCCTGCGCCTTCTCGCGCAGCTCGGGTTCGGGGCCCAGCCGGAAATCCTCCGGCATCGCCGCGCCCACCCACAGCTTCACCAGCGGCGGATGCTCGGGATTCAGGTGCCGCTCGCCGCCGCGCACATAGGCGGTTCCGGCGACGATGTGCCAGGGCTCGTCCACGGTGAAGCCGTCCAGCTGCGTACCGATGGACGAGCGCAGCAGTGCGAGCGCGGCGAGCAGCAGCAGGACGATGCCGCCGAGCAGCCGGTGCATGGGGACGATCGGGCGTGGCGAGGTCATGGGCGGGCGAGGTCCGTGCGGTGATCGGTTCTCACTGACACGGGATCGCGCGGTGACTCGGGCCAGCGGCCGCGTCGCCGCTCACCTGGCCAGCGCAGAAGCGCGAATCGTCATCAGGTCCGCATGTCCGGCGCCCGCCCGCGGCCGGCGGTTGCCGGGGACGGAAAAGCGGCCATGCTTCACGGCGTGCCGTCCGCGGGTGGGGACGGGTGCTCGAAGCCCTCGGTGAAGATCGTGTCGCCGCCGGTAGCTACGCGGAAGATGTCGTTGAGGTCGCCGTTGGGGTCGTCCTCGACGAGGTTGGTCGCTTCCGATTCGTAGGCGACGTAGCGGCCGTCGCCCGATACGCCGCAGTTCTCGGCGTAGTCGTCGCCAGGGCCGCCGTCGAAGGCGATGCTGGCGATGCGCAGGGAACCGGTGTCGCGGTCGTATATGAACACGTCGCGGTCCTCGTCCGGGTCGATGGTGACGATGTCGCCCGGGACCAGATTGCTGGCGTCGGAATGGAAGGCGATGATGCGGCCGTCGGCCGAGATGCAGGGCGCATAGGAGGCTTCGTTCGCGCCCGCGCCGTCATGGCCGCGCGAAATCAGTTCGGTGACACCGAGTTCGAGGTCGCGTACGAATACGTCGACGAATCCGTTGGCGTCGCCCGCGACCAGGTTGGTGGCATGACTGGTGAAGGCAACGAAGCGCCCGTCGGCGGAAATCGCGGGACTGCGGCTGTAGCTGTCCGGCTCGGCGTCGCCGAGGCCGACGCTGGCGAGGATCATCGTATCGGCGTCCCGGTCGTACACGTACACGTCGTCGGAGCCGTCGGTGTCGAGCGGTGAAAGATTGCTCGCGCGGCTCGTGAACGCGATACGACGGCCATCGCCTGCGATCGAAGACGAATTGCTGAAGCCGTTCGCACCGGCCGTGATCTTGGTCGTGAGGCCGGCCGCGACGTCGTGCACGAAGATGTCGTCGAGGTCGTCGACGACATCGCCGTCCACCAGGTTCGCGAGCTTCGAGTGGAAGGCGACGTGCCCGCCATCGGCCGACAGCGCGGGTCCGGTGCTTCCCAGGTGCGCGGTGGGGCCGCCGTTGGTGATGTCGATGCGTACGGTGCGGTGGGTGTCGAGATCGTGCAGGAAGATGCTCGGTTGCGAATCGACCTCGTCGCCTGCGACGAGATCGTTCGCGGAGGAAAGGAATGCGATGACGCGGCCGTTCGCCGAGATCCGCGGTGACCCGCTGCCCGCGTTCGCATAGTCGCCGCCGTCGGCCGGATTGCTGATGCGGATCGTCGTTCCGAGCGCGACGTCGCGCAGGTAGACGTCGGCATCCTGGTCGTTCGGATTCGGCTCGGGATCGGAGAGGCCCGAGGCGCGCGAGGTGAACGCGACATGGCGGCCGTCATGCGACAGCGTGGCCGTGGGCAGTGCCTGGCCACCGTTGCCGCTGCCGCTCTGCCGGTCCGGCAGCGAGACGATCACGGTGGGTTCGGCCGCGAGCGCGGTGGCGGCGCCGAACGCGAACGCAGCAATGGCGAGCAGCGATGCTGCGAGCACGCGGTGCGAAGTGACGGAACTCATGGTCATGTCCTCGATCGGCCGGTCGCAGCCATCGATCATTCGAAATCGTCGGCGAACACGTTGTCGCCGGCCTCGATCGCGCCGGCGTCGTAGCCGTTGCCGAACGGGCGGCCATGGCTGCGCTGGTCGGCAGGCAGGCCGGCGGAGGCCTGCGGCAGGTCGACGGCGATGCTGCCTTCGCCCGGCGCGTAGGTCGGGGCGAAGCCGCCATGGTTGCCGAGTTCCCCGAGCGCCAAGGCGGACGCAGTCACGTCGGCCAGGTTGAGGCCGGCCTGGAGGCCGCAGGAGTGGCCGGGGCTTTCGATGTTGCCGAAGGTGCCGCCGCCCCAGGATGCGCCGGGGTCCAGATGGCAGGTTCCACGCAGGATGCTGTTGTTGGCGATCAGGTCGATGCCGCCGCCTTCGCCTCCGATCAGCGTGCCGAGGATGCCGGCCGGCAGGAAGGTGGGGGATACCGCCGTGACGTGCGCCAGGTACAGGGACGCGCCGTTGACGCCGTCCCAGCCGATGGCCGCGCCATGTGCGCCGTTTCCGGCCGCCTCGACGGTGAACGTGTTCCCGGAGAAGGTGCTGTTGAGGATCGTCATGTCCGCATTGCCGGTGATGAACACGGCGCCGCCGGCGTCCCGGTGGGTGCGGTTGCCGATGAAGCTGGATCGCTCGACGCGCCATTCGGCGCCGCCGTCGGCGAGGACGGCGCGATCGGTGTTGCCGCGGAACTCGCTGTCCTCGACGATGACCTGCGCGGCGGCCGTGGTCTTCACCGGTCCGGTGTTCTCGAGGTAGCGCACGCGGCGGAAGGTCAGCGTGGTGCCTGGGCTGTTCACCGCGACATGGCCTCCGGCGATGGTCGTGTCCTCGATCGTGATGCGGCCTGCGTGCCCTTCGGCCACCGTCAGGTAGCTGTAGTGGTCGGGATTGACGGCCTTCTCGATGCGACTGCCTTTGATCTGCACGTCCAGGGACGAACCGGCGTACGAGTAGGCCTGGAAGTGGACCATCTCGCTGCCGGTGATCGCGCAGGCGCCCGCGCCATGGCAGGAGAAGAAGCCCTGGAGGACGCTGTTGCGAATCGTGATGTCCAGGTCGGCGCCGGCGAAGAGCAGCTTGCCGGCCGGGTAGGCGCCGAGGGCCTTGGGAATCCGGACATTGTCGAGCGTGCGCTTCCTGCCATCGAGCACGTTGCCGTCGAGCGATTGCAGGGCGAGGTGGCGCAGGGTCAGCGGCCCGTTCGACGCGAACAGGGTGGTCGCCGACCGGAGAAACGTCTGGTCCAGGGCTGCGCCCACCACCTCGATGCCCTGCGGCGCGACCGGCAACGCGCCCCGGGTGAGCGCGTACGCGCCCACGGCAAGCTCGATCCGGTCGGCCGGCCCCGCAGGGTCGTTCTGCGTCGCCGCGATGGCCGCCTCGCGCAGCGAGCAGTCCTGTGAGGTGCAGGCGTCCGGCACGGGATCGTCGAAGCGCGTGACGACGAAGGTTTCGGCCTGGGCTGCGCCGCAGATCAGGGCGAGCGCGGCGAATCGGAATAACCGGGACATGGACGGCTCCTGTGGCTCGATCGTCGGCGCGCAGGTGCGCCGTCATATCGGGCTACGGGAAAGGTCACCGATGCGGGCCACCGTGGTTCGGTGGCCCGCATCGAGCCGGTTTCAGTCCAGGCTGGCGCGGACCTCACGCGCGCGGCGGGTCTCCGGATGCTCGGGACCGTAGGCGGTTTCGAGCAGGGCGACGGCTGCGTTCTGTGCGATACGGGCTTCTTCGCGGCGTTGCAGGGCCGCGAGCGCGGCGGCACGCGCCTGCTGAGCGCGGGACTTTTCCGAGCTCAAGCCGGGACGGGGGGCCAGCTGCGCGAGGGCGGCGTCGGCTTCGTGCAGGGCCTCTTGGGCGCGTCCCGTTTCCGCCAGCAACTCGGCGCGCTCGGCGCGCAATATCACGCAATGCTGCTCGACGATGGAGGCGTTTTTGCTCTGGCACTCGCGCCAGCCGCGCTCGAGGCTGGCGAGTGCGGTGGTGTCATCGTCGCGTTGCGCCTGCATCGCGCCCAACTGGCGCAGGCCGGTGACGACACGCGGGCTTTGCAGTTTCTCGTAGATCGCGATGCCCTCGCGGATCGCCGCCTCGCCCGCGACGAGATCGCCATTGCGGACGCGCACGCGGCCCACCTCGATCAGGCTGTCGGCGACCCAGGGGTGATCCGGCGGAAAGTGGGTCTGCGCGATCTTCAGGGCTCGCTCTTCTGTCGCCGCTTCCTGCGCCAACTGGCCACGCCGGTACTGGATGTCGGCGAGATTGGACAGGTTCGGCCACAGGTTCGGGGAATCCGCCCCCTGGTGTGCTTCGACGATGTGCATGGCTTCCAGGAAGCCGGCCTCGGCCTGCGCGAGGCGCTCGTCGTTGAGGTCGAGGATCGCGACGTTAGTGATGCGCACCGCCAGCTCCATGTCGTCCGGAGCGCTGTACCGACGATCGAGCGCGAGCGCGCGGCGCGAGAGTTCGGCTGCCTCGGAAAGGCGGTTCTGCTGCTGGCGCGCCGCCGCCAGGGCACTGATCGCCGTGACCTGGGCCTTGTGATCGCCGCCGTCGTCGCGTTCCAGGATCGCCACGGCGCGTTCCAGGTACGGCGCGCCCGCCACCGAATCGCGCGACATCAGCGAAACCACGCCGAGGTTGGTCAGCGATTCGGCCAGTACCGGATGCTCCGCGCCGTACTCCTTCTCCGCCACGGCCACCGCCTGCTCGAACAGCGCCTTGGCCGGGCCGAATTTGCCTTGGTTGGCGAGAATCTCGCCGAAGTCGTCGAGCACGTCGGCTTGCAGCACTGGATCGGAGGCGAGCTCCGTGCGCGCGCGCTCGATCGCGACGTCGAACGCCTGTGCCACGGTTTCCGGGCTGTCCTGCGTGCGCCGCATCGGATCGGCCTGCACGAAGATCGAGACGAGGAACGCCTTCACCTTCCGGGTGCGCTCGGCCTGCGCCTTGGCGCGCACGGCTTCGGCGTCGGCGCGCCGCGCCGCATCACGCGCAACGTCGGCCTGCCATAACGCGAGCGCCAATCCGGCGAGCAGTGCCAGCAGCACGGCGCTGGCGCTGCCCACGGCGATGCGATGGCGCGTCACGAACTTCTTCATGCGATAGCCGGCGGTATCCCGCTGTGCGGCGATCGGGCGGCCGTCGAGCCAGCGCCGCAGATCCTCGGCCAGCTGCGCCGCACCCGTGTAGCGGCGTTGCGCATCCGGCTGGAGTGCGGTGGCCGCGATCGTGTCGAGATCACCGGCCAGCTCGCGCGCCGTGGTCGCGGCTTTCGCGTCACCGGTGTCGCGGCCGCGTGACTTCAGTGCCTGGCTCGGGCGCGGCGCGGTCTCGGCGGCCAGCTCCGCCAGCAGGCGCTCCGGCGCGACGCTGCGTTGGGGGTGTGGCGGTTCGCCGGCAAGGAGCTCGTACAGCACGGCGCCGAGCGCGAAAACGTCCGCCGCCGTGCCCACGGCCTCGCCGCGAATCTGCTCGGGCGCGGCGTAGGCCGGGGAAAACATCCGCACGCCGGTACCGGTGAGCTTTTCCGCAGCGGAGTCGTCCAGCAATCGCGCGATGCCGAAATCCAGCACGCGGACGCGGCCTTGCGCATCGACCAGGATGTTCGATGGCTTCAGGTCGCGATGGACCACGAGCTGGCTTTGCGCATGGGCCACGGCGTCGCAGACCTGCAGCAGCAGCTGCACCCGCTCGCGCACGGACAACGCCTGCTCGTTGGCGTAGCGCACGATGTCGGTGCCGCGCACGAACTCCATCGCATACCATGGCGTGCCGTCTTCGGCCACGCCGCCGTCCAGGAGGCGCGCGATATTGGGATGATCCAGCCGGGCGAGGATGCGCCGCTCGCGTGCAAAGCGTTCGCGCAAGCTCGGCGAATCGAGCAGCGGGCGGATCAGCTTGATCGCGACGGCCTGCTCGAAATCGTCCACGCGCTCGCCGCGCCAGACCTCGCCCATGCCGCCGGTACCGATGCGTTCGACCAGACGGCAATGGCCGATGCGCCTGCCGCTCTGTGCGAGGGCGTCGTCGGGCTGGAGCAGGTGCGTCATCACCGTGGGTGCGGCTCGTGCCACGTCGCCGTCGAGCAGGCCGGTCTTCGTTTCCAGCGCCAGGAGGCGGCGCAACCGGTTCGCGAGCTCGGCATCGGCGGCTTCGATCTGTTGCAGGCGCCGTTCGCGTGCCGCCTCGTCGAGATCGAGCAGGACGTCGAGATGGTCCGACAGCTGCTCCCACCGCGCTTCATTCATCGGGAAGGTCTCCACCTTCGAGTGCCGCGTGCAGCACCAGCCGGGCCTTGCGCCAGTCGCGCTTCAACGAGCGCTCGGAGCGGCCGGTGACCTGCGCGATCTCGGACAGGTCCAGGCCCGCGAAATAGCGCATTTCCACCAGCGCCACCAGGCTCGGATCGAGGGCGGCCAGACGGGCAAGGGCCTGGTCCAGTTCCAGCAGGCGTTCGGCGTCGCCGAGGTGGCCGGGCAGGTCGGTGGTTTCGTCCAGCGAATCCTTGACCACGTTCCCGCCGCGCTTCTGCGTGGCGCGGGCCAACGCATGGTCGATCACCAGTTGCCGCATCGCACGCGCCGCCAGCGAGAAGAAGTGCTCACGGCTGGCCACGTGCAGCGCCTCGGGCCGGGCCAGGCGCAGATAGACCTCGTGCACCAGCGAGGTCGCGCCAGGGCCGTCGATGCTGCGTGCCACCTGACGGCACGCGATCCGGCGCAGCTCCGCATACACCAGCGCAAAGACGCGATCCGCCGCTTCGCGGTCGCCCTGGCCGGCGGCGGCCAGCAAGATGCTCAGATCCCCCATCGCCGGCCTCGCGCCATGTCGGGCAGGCGGGCAGTTTAACCAAACTATCGTGGGATTCGGACGCATCGGCGTCGCGTGGGCGGCGGCGGGTGGGCATGCTTCCCGGTACGGGAAAGCGGGACGCAACGGGCCAGTGGCAGGTGGCGCCCGGAGGCTTTCCGCAGTCCCCGACGGCGGCGCCGGATGTCTCCGGCTGCGATCATCGGGAGGTGCCGGCGTACGCCCTAGATGCTCGCGGCAGAGCCGCGCCACCGGTGCCGACCGGCCGTCCGCGGCGTCGTCCTGCGACCGATCCCTCCCCGGATTGGATCAGGCCGAGGCTGTTTCTCGACGGCCCGCTGGCCGTCGCCGTGGCGCATGCGGATCTCGCCAAGGGCGTCGGCTATCGGCTTCCGCCGCCGGTGGGCCCTCGGGGAGGAGTGGCTATTTCATGCGGTCGAGCTTGCGTTGGGCGGTCCGGATGACCGATTCGAGCACGTCGCGTGCCTTCATGGTCGTCACCGAGCGCTTCATGACCTGGCGCGCGGTTTTCTCGTCGCCGGCATCGGCCAGGGCGCTGGCCAGGCTGTCGAGCATGTCGAAGTAGCGGATGTGCCCGAGCGTATCGGCCGCACGGTCCGGTGCATTCGTCAGCGCCGCCATCTGCGCGGCGGCGGCTTCGGGGGCCGCCTTTTCGCAGCGAATCACCAGGTCGTGCGGGCCCGGCCCGGCTTCCAGGCGCTTCTGGTTGCGCAGTTTCGGCGACGCCAGGGCGACGGCCGCATGCACCGCGGCTGCGCGGCTCGGACACCGTGCGACGAGTTCCTGCAGCGTCGTGGCGGCCTGCGACAAGGCCGGCGTGGCGCCGAACACCAGTGCACGGCCGACATCCTCGGTGAAGTAGTCCAACGCCAGCCGGTCTTCCTCGTCCGATCGCGAGGGTGCGACATAGATGCGCAACACGTTGGACACGACCTCTCGCGGTCCGACCTCGGCGGCAGCCTGGATCCGGTAGAAGCCGGGCTGGTCGATCAACCAGCCGACCGACGAGGCGCTGACGAGGTGCGCGGCGTAGATCGCCTCGCCCGGCTTGAGCGTCACGCTCTCGACCTTGTCGCAGCGCTGGACCATCGGCCGCCACTGGGCTGTGGAGCCGCCTTCGCGCTGGATGAACAGCGTCATGTGGTGGCCGTCGGTCAGTGTATCGGCGTCGACCGCCGCCTCGAGCGTCGATGCATTGGCCAGCTTGAACTCGATCACCACCGGTTCGAGGAACTGGTAGTCGTTACGCTCGCGATTGGGCCGGATTTCCAGCTGCCAGTCGCTGTGGTCCTCCAGCAACTCGGGCGCCACGAAGCCGTGATCGACGAACCACTTCGAGTTGCCCATCTGCACGAACCGCCGGGGCGCATGGCGCATGAACACCAGTTCTTCGTCGCTGAAGCGAAAGCGGAAATCGGAGAAGAACGCCGCCTGGCCGCCCGCGACCAGTGACGGGTAGTTCATGAAGCTGCGAGCCTCCGGTTCGTTCTCCAGCGGGATCCAGGGATCGCCGGGCGCTCCCTGGCCCACGCCCAGTGCCTTCTGGAACGAATGGGCCATGTTGAAGGTGTGGCCGATCTCGTGCGCCAGGATGGTGAACATCATCCGCTGGCGCCAGGCGGCGCCTTGCTTGTCGTCCGCCGGCGGGTCGAACAGGAAGCTTTCCGAGAAAAGCGCGGCGCCGCGCCGCTGGTTGGGCCCGATGTCGTCGAACATCAGGCCGCCCACGTTCCGGCCCAGGTCGTGGCGGGCCGCCCAGAGCATCCACATCGCCCACTGCGGCCGGTCGGCGTAGCGGGACCAGTAGGTGACCATGGCGTCGTGCAGCTCGGCGGTGGACCAGGTGCCGTTCACGCCGGCCGCGCTGAGCGGAATCACCGTGCCATTGGGTGACAGCGTCGCCGCGAATCCCGCACGCTGGTAGACGGCGGTCAGCGACAGCACCTCCTGCGGCAGATCGGCCGGTCGGTTGGAATGGGACGCGGTGTCGTACTTCAGCACCGGCTCGCCGGCGTTCTCGACGCGATCGACCTCGAACTCGACGGCGTCGAAGTAGCGCGAATCGAACGTCAACGGATAGCGGCGAATCGCAGCGCCGGCGACACTCAGTGTCAAGGCGTAGTTCTGGTAGGTGGTCGCCTTTTCCCGCGAGGCTTCGAAGGTGACCTGGTCGCCCGGCATCAGGTCCGGGTTGCCGTTGCGGTAGACGACCACCGCGGTGATCCGCCGGTGGTTGTAGGCCAGGCATTGGTCAGCCGTCACCTCGGCGACGACATGGGCTGCGTTTCGCGAATCCAGGCGCGATACCGTGATCGAGATGCGTCGCTGCGGATACGGGGCATCGACATCGACCCGCACCGTGAAGGTCAGCAGCTCGGTCCCGACCGGCTTGTACACGTAGCGGCCGCTGACGGGGTCGCACTTGACCGGATTGAGGCCGGGGGGCCGGGAAGGCCCGATGACCGGCGGGCCTGCCGAAAGCGATTCGGGCGATGAGGCGGCCGCTCCGGCCGAAGCATCGGTAGCGGGTGTCGCCTGGGCGAGAACGGTGCCGTCGCCGGTCGAGCCGCTCCGGGAATCGGAAGGGGCGTCGGCGGCGATGGACGTGCTCGCCTGCCGGCTCCCCGGCTTCGCGGAACGGTTCGAGTCGGAGGATTTGCGATTGGGCACGTAGGAGTCTCCTTCAGGCGAGGGGATGCGTCCGTTGAAACGGCTTTTTCAGAAGTACCCGACCGGCCCCCGTGCCGGGCGCAGGATCAGCGCGTGATCGACGAGGTTGGCCGTCAGGATCGTGTCCTGGTCGGCGACCGCATAGGCCTGGCGAAGGCCGAGCGAGGGCACCTCGACGGTGACGGTCTGGCCGGGTTCCACGCTGAGCGTCTCGACGTGCGCGAGGCCCAGCTGGAGGCGCGTACGGGCGTCGAAGCGTGCGCACACCTGCGCATCGACGGCGACGATGACGGCCTGGCCGGAAAAACCTTCCTGCAGATGCAACTCAAGCGAGCGGGGCATGGGCGCGCCGCTCCGGTGCAGGGACGGTTGTCAGTGGATGATCCATCTTCCATTCCTCGCTATCGGGCGATGCCTGCGTTGGGGCTGTTCCGTCACGCAGAGACCTGCCTCGCGGGCGCAAAGATTCCCGCCCGGTCCGGGCGCAGGCGCCTGCCGACCGGGCCCGAGTATACGGTGACCGGAGCGTGATGCATCCCGTCAGGGCGGCGCGCGATGATGCCGCCGACGCCCGATGGGCCTGTGCCTGCACACGACGGCAAAGCGCTGCAGCGAACGCCGTGATTGCAGGCCGGGCGACCGGTCGGCATTTCGGACTGCCGGCGTTGTCCGATCGACGCAGGCGAGGGCACGCCAGGCGAAGACCATGGCGTGGTTCGACCACCGGCAAGCGAGCCGCCGATGACCGGACGCGCATCCTTCTGGCTAGTGCATTGCGCGAGCCGGATCGGGCAGCCCTCATCCGGGGCGCAGTACGACGAAGCCGCGCCCGTCGCCGGCCGGCGACGGGCGGTTTCCGTCAGCCGCTTCGACCCGCGTGCGCGTTCCATCGCCGTTCGACGCTACGGGCCAGCCGCCCGGTGCCCGGCTCTCCCAGGCCGGTGTGCCGTCGGCGGCATCGCGCTTGCGCAGGAAGGGCCGCAGGCCACGGCCGACGAGGCCGATCCGGTCGCTGGCGATCAGTGCGATGCCGCCGAGACCCCGGTCGTTCCGCGCTCACCCGTCCCGCTGCGCAAGCCCTCAGCGCGGTGAGCACGTGTGTCGACCGCTGCAGGATCGGGCGGACGCCAGGGCCGCGCCGTCAGTGCGCGCCCTGCATCGCCGGCCGGGCCTGCACCCGGCCCAGCCACGCGCTGACATGCGGATGGGCGTCTACCGGCGCACCGATATAGACGCTGTAGCCGATCACCGAGCCCACGACCAGGTCCACCAGCGAATAGTCGGCACCGAGCATCCAGGGCTGCCCGGCGAGGCGTTCGTCCAGGAGTGCCAGCAACTGGTTCAGGCCCTCGCGCGCCGCCTCAACGTGGGCGGGATGGTGCAGGGCCGGATCGCCCATCGTCGCCACCTGCAGGCGCACCAGCACCGCGCCGTAGGTGACATACGACCAGGTGCACCACGACAGCGCCTGCAAATGTGCGGGCGTGCCGGTCTGGGGCCACAGGCCGCGGGCGACGCCGAAGCGCTCGCCCAGCCACAGGTGGATGGCCAAGGCCTCGAACAACGGGGCGCCGTCCACGGTGAGGGTTGGCACCTTGCCGTTCGGATTGAGCGCCAGGTAGTCCGGGCGGCGCTGCTCGCCGGTGCGGATATCGATCTTCACGCGCTCGTGCGGCACCGCCAGCTCGGCCAGGGCGGCGGCGATGGGGGTGGCGCTGGATTGGGGATGCCAGTACAGGACGATGGACATGGAAGGCTCCTTTCGGGTGGGGACAAGCGATGCCGCACTGTAGGCCGCATTGAGGACAGATTCCGCCCTCGATCAGCGATAGACTGGACGCCGATGCTGACCGCTTCCATCCGCCTGCTGCGCCTGCTGTCGCTGCTGCAGACGCGCCGCCACTGGGCCGGTGCCGAGCTGGCCGAACGGCTGCAGGTACACCCGCGCACGCTCCGGCGCGACATCGACCGGCTGCGTCAGCTCGGCTACCCGGTGCAGGCCAGCAGCGGCGCGGCCGGAGGCTATGCCTTCCGCGCCGGTCAGGCGTTGCCGCCGCTGTTGCTGGACGACGAGGAGGCGCTGGCGGTATCGATCGCGCTGCGCACGGCCACTGCCGGCGCGGTCGGCGGCATCGAGGAACCCGCGCTGCGGGCGCTCGTCAAGCTGGAGCAGGCGATGCCCGCGCGCCTGCGCAAGCGCGTGGATGCGCTGCGCTCGGCCATCGTGCCGCTGGAACGCGCCGGCCCGGTGGTGGACGCCTCGCGACTGGCCATCCTGGCCGCCGCCTGTCGTGACCAGCTGCGGCTCGAATTCGCCTATGCCGACAGCCGCGGGCGCAGCGCCTCGCGCCAGGTGGAGCCGCAGGGCGTGGCGCACACCGGCCGGCGCTGGTATCTGGTGGCATGGGACCTGGCACGCAGCGACTGGCGCACGTTCCGCGTGGACCGCATCGCCGGCGAACCGATGGTCGGCGCGCATTTTGCGCCCCGTAGCCTGCCCGATGGCGGCGACCTGCGGGCCTACGTGTCGCGCTCGCTCGCGGTGGCGCCCTACGCCGAGCAGGCGCGCATCGTGCTGCATGCGTCGCAGGCGCAGATGGCGCGCCGCATCCCATCCGATGCCGGCGTGCTGCAGCCACTGGACGACGCGCGCTGCCTGCTCGAATGCGGTGCCGGCGAACTCGACGGGCTGATGTACTGGCTGCTGGCGCTGGATGTCGATTTCGAGGTGCTCGAGCCCGCGGCCTTGCAGGCGCGGCTGCGCTCGGCCGGCGAGCGGTTGGCGCGCGCCCTGGACGCCGCCGATCGGGCTCATCGGTGAGGGGCGTGCCACCTCGGTGGCCTGCGCTCCGCGAACCCCGCTCTCGACCATACGGTCAGTCAAGGGGCCAGGCTGACGAGCCGGGATGGCAGGCAAGAAAAAACCCCGCATCGCTGCGGGGTCATGGGGTGCATCGCGCCGTGGCGGGATGCTCGATTGGTGGAGGTGGCGGGAGTCGAACCCGCGTCCGAAGGCGCTTGACGCCCAGTACTACATGCTTAGCTCACCGTTGAGTCTCGTCTGCCGGCAGCACGGTGTGCGAAGCGCGCCGGTGGACCAGCCTGCTTGATTTGACCGCTGACCCGTCAGGCAACAGGCAGCGGCGATCCCGTGATAGTGACGGTACACCCACGAGCACGAGCACAAGTGGGTTCCCGGCTTACGCCTTAAGCGGCGAGAGCGTAGTTGTCGTCGTTGGCAACTATAAGTTTGCAGCTGGATTAACGAGGAAAGCGGCCCCCTCGGCATGCACCAAGCTATCTCACTACCCCCGTCGAAGCCAGGACACCCCCGGGGACCGTGGATCGTACCACGGGATACACATGGGGGCATGCGCGCACGGCTCAAGCCGGTAGTGCAGGTGCTTGCGTCATCCGTGCGACGGGTACGGGCGTGCGTGCAGGTCCGGCGTGTCCTGGAGCGACGCCCGCCCGGTGTCGAGCGGGACCGCCGCGGTCCTCGGGCGAGGAAGGGGCGGTGCGGGGTCAGGCCGCCTTGTTGTGGGCGCGCATCGTGCGCTGCTTCTCGCGGTCCCAGTCGCGCTCCTTCTCGGCATTGCGCTTGTCGTGGTCCTGCTTGCCGCGGGCCAGGCCGATCTCGAGCTTGACCTTGTTCTGCTTCCAGTACATCGCCGTGGGCACCAGGGTGTAGCCCTTGCGCTCGACGGCGCCGATCAGCTTGTCGATCTCTTCACGGTGCAGCAGCAGCTTGCGCGTGCGCCGGTCGTCCGCCACCACGTGGGTGGAGGCCGAGATCAGCGGCACGATCGAGGCACCGAACAGGAAGATCTCTCCGCCACGCACGATGGCGTAGGCGTCGCCGAAGTTGACCCGTCCCGCGCGCAGGCTCTTCAGCTCCCACCCCTGCAGGGCGATGCCGGCCTCGAAACGCTGGTCGATGTGGTACTCGTGGCGCGCGCGCTTGTTCAGCGCGATCGTTCCGCCACCCTTTTCCTTGTCTTTCTGCTTGGCCATCTTGGTTACACTGCCGTCATCCGCAGGTGCCGGGCACCCGTCCCATATTCGTTCATGCGCGTCCTTGTCGTCGGAGCCTTCGCGTGACCCATATCAGTCGCAGCGCGCTGGTTCGCTACACGCCCCGGCAGATGTTCGACCTCGTCAACGACGTCGAAGCATACCCGAGCCGCTTCCGCTGGTGCTCGGCGGCCCGGATCCTCGAGCGCGACGAAGACGCCATCACCGCGCGCCTGGACCTGCGCTTCGCCGGCATCGTGCAGGGGTTCACGACGCGCAACACCCTTGCCGCACCCGAGCGCATCCACATGCGCTTCGTCGAGGGACCCTTCAGGTCGCTCGAAGGCGTCTGGCTGTTCCAGCCGCTCGGCGATGCTGGCTGCAAGGTCTCGCTGGCGCTCGATTTCGAGTTTTCCAGCCGCCTGGCCGGTGCCGCCTTGCGGCTGGGTTTCCAGGGCCTGGCCGATCGCATGGTCGACGATTTCTGCCAGGTCGCGCGCGACGTCTATGGCTGAGCCTTCGATCCGCGTCGAGATCGCCTACGCCGATGCGGCGCACCAGTTTCTCGCCGAGCATCGATTCGCGGCCGGTACCACGCTGGCGCAGGCGCTGGAGGCCTCCGAGGTTGACCGGATCTGCCGCATCACCTGGCGGACCCTCGCGGTCGGCGTCTGGTCGCGACAGGCCGCGCCGGACACCGTGCTCGCGGATGGCGACCGCATCGAGATCTACCGGCCGTTGAAGGCCGATCCCAAGGACGCGCGCCGCCGGCGCGCGGCGAAAGGAAAGCCGCCGCGTCAGCCCTGACGCTGCGGGCCGCCCTGGCCGCTGGGTGTCGGGCGCTCTTCCTTGGGGCGCTTCTCGTCGGGATACTGGCGCTTGAACTTGCGCGCGTCCTTGATCAACTGGTTGGCGTCCTCGGGGAAGTAGTCGCCTTCCACCTTGACCAGGGCGTCGTTCTCGAAATACAGCGTCAAGTCCTTGCTTTCCATCTTGCCGCGGCCGCGCCGGATCGAGGAGACGTAGTCCCAGCGGTCCTGGTCGAACGGGCTGACGACGGACGGCGATCCCATGACCAGCAGCACCTGGCGCTTGGTCATGCCGGTCTTCAGGGCATCGACCGTTTCCTTGTCGAACAGATTGCCCTGCTGTACGTCGAGCTTGTAGACCATGCCGCAGCCGCCGAGCGCGACCAGGCAGAAAAGGGCGACCACGATGTTGCGCATGCGCGGGTATCCAGCGAGGGTAAAAGCGCCCGGATGATACACCAGAGCGTGTTATCGGCCTCGCCGCGGGCGCCGCCGCGCGTCTCGCCCGTGGCATTGCGTTCAGGGAAGGGCAGGGACGCCGGGCCGGCCGGACCGGAGGCGCGGTGCAGCCGGCACCGTGGTCGGACAAAGAGCCCCCGGCGCTCGCGTTCGCGCCGGGATCGTGGCACGCTCTGGGTTTGTATAGCACCGACCTTGGCCCGCCTCCTGCTCAGCAGCACCCGGCAGCCGGCCAGCATCACTGGAGGAGACCATGGAAACCACCGACCTGCGTCGCGCAGGACTCAAGGTGACGCACCCGCGCATGCGCATCCTGTCCATTCTCGAGGCCGGGGATGGCAAGCATTTCAGCGCCGAGGACATCTATCGCAAGCTGCTCGAGAGCGAAGAGGACATCGGCCTGGCGACGATCTACCGCGTGCTGACGCAGTTCGAGGCCGCAGGCCTGGTGCTCAAGCACAACTTCGAGGGCGGGCAGGCCGTCTACGAGCTCGACCGCGGCAAGCATCACGATCACATGGTGGACATCGAGACCGGCAAGGTCATCGAGTTCACCAGCGAGGAGATCGAGCGGCTGCAGCACGAGATCGCCGACCGCCACGGCTACGTCCTCGAGGAACACAGCCTGGTCCTGTACGTCCGGGCGAAGAAGAAGCGCTGAGGCTCCGGCCTCCCGGCGGCCGCCGCCCGTTGCGGGGGCGGCCCGGGAAGGCCGTGATCAGACCGCCCGCGCCAGCCGCTCGGCGAGCCCCACGTAGGTGGCCGGCGTCAGCGCCCGCAGGCGGGCCTTGGCGTCTTCCGGCAGATCCAGCGCCTCGACAAAGGCGCCCAAGGCCTCGCGGCTGATGCCCTGGCCGCGGGTCAGTGCCTTGAGCTGTTCGTACGGATTGGGCAGGCCGTAGCGGCGCATGACGGTCTGCACGGCTTCGGCCAGCACTTCCCAGCTGGCGTCCAGATCGGCGTGGAGCCGGGCCGGATCCGCCTTGAGCTTGCCCACGCCCTTGGCCAACGCGTCCAGCGCGATCAGCGTGTGGCCGAAGGCGGTGCCGACAGCCCGCAGCACGGTCGAGTCGGTCAGGTCGCGCTGCCAGCGGCTGATCGGCAGCTTGGCGCTGAAATGCTCGAACAGCGCGTTGGCGACGCCGAAATTGCCTTCGGCGTTCTCGAAGTCGATCGGGTTCACCTTGTGCGGCATGGTCGAGGAACCCACCTCCCCGACCTTGAGCGCCTGCCGGAAGTAGCCCAGCGAGATGTAGCCCCAGACGTCGCGCGCGAAGTCGATCAGGATCGTGTTGATGCGCCGGATCGCATCGCCGATCTCGGCGACGCAGTCGTGCGGCTCGATCTGCGTGGTGTAGGGATTGAAGACCAGCCCCAGGCCCTCGACGAAGCGTTGCGCGAACGCCGGCCAGTCGACGTCGGGATAGGCCGCCACGTGCGCGTTGTAGTTGCCGACCGCGCCGTTGATCTTGCCGGTCAGCTCCACCGCGGCCAGCTGCCGGCGCTGGCGGTCGAGCCGGGCCACCACATTGGCGATTTCCTTGCCGAGCGTCGTCGGCGAGGCGGTCTGCCCGTGGGTGCGCGACAGCATCGGCTGCGCCGCCTGGTCGTGCGCGAGCTGGCGCAGCGTCGCGGTCAGCCGGTCCAGCGCGGGCAGCAGCACCGCGTCGCGCGCATCGCGCAGCATCAGCGCGTAGGCGAGGTTGTTGATGTCCTCGCTGGTGCAGGCGAAATGCACGAATTCCTTGGCCGCTCCGAGCGTCGGGTCGGCGCCGATCTTATCCTTGATCAGGTACTCGACGGCTTTGACGTCGTGATTGGTCTCGCGCTCGATCGTCTTGATCCGCTCGCCGTCGGCAGCGGAAAAGTCCTCCCCGATCGCCAGCAGGCGCGCGCGCGCGTCGGCCGGCAGCGGCGACACTTCGGCGATCGCCGGCTCGTCGGCCAGCGCGAGCAGCCAGCGCAGTTCGACCTGGACGCGCCGGTGCATGAGGCCGAACTCGCTGAAGATCGGACGCAGGGACTCGGCCTTCCCGGCATAGCGGCCGTCGAGCGGCGAAAGGGCGAACAGCGCGGCGTTGTCGCTCATGGGACTTTCCGGTACCTAGATTCGGGGTTGTACGGTGATGGTCTTGATGCGGGCGCCCTGCATCTTGCGCACGATCAGGTCGAAGTCGTCGAAGGCGAGCGTCTCGCCCTCGGCGGGCAGTCGCTCGAGCCGGTCGATGATCAGGCCGCCGACCGAATTGACGTGGACGGGCGCGGGGATGTCGCGTTCGAGCATCCGCTCCAGGCGGAAGATCGGCAGGCCGCCGGAGATCGAGAACGAGCCGTCGGGCGCCCGCTGCGGCGCGCCGGGGCCGCTGCGCCGGTGCTCGTCCTCGATGTCGCCGACGATCACCTCGATCACGTCCTCCATCGTGAAGAAGCCGACGATGCGACCGGACTCCTCCGCACACAGCGCGATATGGGTGTGCCCGCTGCGGAAGCGGCGCAGGATGTCCAGTACCGGTGCCTCGAGCGGAACGGTCACCGCCGGCCGCAGCAGGGCGGGGATGTCCTCGACGTGGCCGTCGTTCTCGGTGACCGCCTGCAGCAGGTCCTTGACGTGCAGGATGCCCAGTACGGTCTCCTCCTCCTCGTCGAACCACGGATAGCGGCTGTAGCGCGCGGTGCGGAACGAGGCCAGAACCTCCTCCAGCGTCATCCCCTGGTGCAGGTAGGCGAGCTGGTCACGGGTGCGCATCAGGTCGCCGGCGACCAGCTCGGGCAGCTCCAGTGCGTGGCTCATCATCAGGAACTCCTCGCCGACCGGCCGGCCGCTGCGGGCGGCGCGCTTGGCGTGGAGGATGAGTTTCAGCTCGTCCCGGCTGTACTGCTGCTCCTCGTTATGGGCATCCAGCCCGGCGCCGCGCAGGATGCGGTTGGCGCTCGCGTTGAGCAGCCAGATGGCCGGGTACATCAGCCAGTAGAAGGCGTAGAGCGGCGCCGCCGTCCACAGCGACATGCGCTCGGGCCGGCGGATCGCCATCGACTTGGGCGCCAGCTCGCCGAGCACGATGTGCAGGTACGAGATCACGGTGAACGCGATCACGAAGGCGATGATGTGCGCGCTGTCGGGGCCGATCTCGAAGCGGGCGAACAGCGGCTCGAGCAGGCTGGCGAAGGCCGGCTCGCCGATCCAGCCCAGTCCCAGCGAGGCCAGCGTGATGCCGAGCTGGCAGGCGGACAGGTAGGCGTCCAGGTGCTCGTGCACGTTGAGCAGGATGCGGCCACGCCAGCCGTGCTGGGCGGCGAGCCCGGCAGCCTGGGTGTGACGCAGCTTGACGAGGGCGAATTCGGCCGCGACGAAGAAGCCGTTCAGCAAGACCAGCAGCAGTGCGGCGAGAAGGTAAAGCAGGTTCCCCAGCATGGACCGAGATAACGGGAATGGCCCACCGATTCTAGCATTGCGCGCCCCCCGCACCCCGTCGGGGGCGGCGGATCGGGACGGACGGCTATAATCGGCGCCCCTCTACCACCTACCGAAACCGCAGGAACTCCCGATGAGCCAATACCGGATCGAGCGCGACAGCATGGGCGAACTCAAGGTGCCCGCCGACGCGCTTTACGGGGCGCAGACCCAGCGCGCCGTCCAGAATTTCCCGATTTCCGGGTTGACGATGCCGCGCGAGTTCATCCGTGCACTCGGGCTGATCAAGTCGGCCGCGGCCCAGGCCAATGCCGATCTGGGCCACCTGAAGAAGACGCATGCCCGGGCGATCCGCAAGGCGGCCGAGCGGGTCGCCAAGGGCGAGTTCGACGCGCAGTTCCCGATCGACGTGTTCCAGACCGGCTCCGGCACGTCCAGCAACATGAACGCCAACGAGGTCATCGCGCACGTCGCGGCGGCGGCGGGCACCAAGGTGCACCCGAACGACGACGTCAACAACGGCCAGTCGTCCAATGACGTCATTCCGACCGCGATCCAGGTCAGCGCGGTGCTGACCACCAGCGAGCAGCTGCTGCCGGCGCTGGCGCACCTCAAGGCCGTGCTCGACAAGCGCGCCAAGGAGCTGCGCAAGGTCGCCAAGACCGGTCGCACGCACCTGATGGACGCGATGCCGGTCACCTTCGGCCAGGAGCTCGGCGCGTGGTCGGCGCAGGTGCGTTCCAGCATCGAGCGCATCACCGATACGCTCAAGCGCGTGCGCCGCCTGCCGCAGGGCGGTACGGCCGTCGGTACCGGCATTAATGCCGATGCCGAGCTCGGCCCGCGCATCGCCGCCGAGCTGACGCGGATGACCAAGGTCAGGTTCGAGTCGGCCGACAACTACTTCGAAGGTATCGGCTCGCAGGATGCCGCGGTCGAGCTGTCCGGCCAGCTCAAGACGCTGGCGGTCACGCTGACCAAGATCGCCAACGACCTGCGCTGGATGAATTCCGGTCCGCTGGCCGGCCTCGGCGAGATCGAGCTGCCGGCGCTGCAGCCGGGCTCGTCGATCATGCCGGGCAAGGTCAATCCGGTGATCCCCGAGGCGATGGCGATGGTCGCCGCCCAGGTGATCGGCAACGACCTGACGATCACGATCGGCGGCCAGAGCGGCAACTTCCAGTTGAACGTGCAGTTGCCGGTGATCGCCTACAACCTGCTGCAGTCGATCGAGATCCTCGCCAATGCGGTGGTCGCGCTGGCCGACAAGGCGATCGCCGGGTTCAAGGTCCGCGAGGATCACATCAAGGAAGCACTCGACAAGAATCCGATCCTGGTCACGGCACTCAATCCCGTGATCGGGTATGAAAAGGGGGCTGCGACCGCCAAGCAGGCATACAAGGAAGGCCGGCCGATTCTCGACGTGGCACTGGAGACGACCGGCCTGCCGCGCAAGCAGCTCCAGGAGCTGCTCGATCCGGCTGCGCTGACCAAGGGTGGCATTCACGGTGGATCCGCGGGCGGCTGATCCTCGTCCCGGCACCGGTCGCCGGGCGCGGTTCCGGCCCGCGGGCAGCCTGCGGCAGGTGCGCGGCGCAGGCGCTGCGGCGCGGTTCGATCGCTGATCGGATCGTGCCGCGCAAGGTCGCGCCAGCCGTGGATACCGCCGCCCCCGGCCATCGGATGGTCCGTGGCGTCCGGCACAGGTCTTTGCGATCGATGCCGGACATGATGCTTTGGATCTTTCGATGAAGATGAAACAGGGGGTGTGATGAAGATGAGAGGTTTGGTGCTGGCGGTCGCCCTGGCCGCAGGCAGCGTGTCGGCGCAACAAAGCGTCGACATCAAGGGCGAGGATCTGACGTCCGGTGCCGCCGATGCGCGATTGGCCGGCATCGGACGCGAGGCGGCCGCTGCCAGCCAGCGTGTCGTCGTGACCGCGCCGCAGTACTGGCATGGTGCGATCGCCGCGAAGCTTCGCGCCGGTGGCGGCAGTCGCCTCACGATCGTCCTGCGCGACGGGTTCTACGAGAACGTGGTCCTGCGTGTGGAAGCGGCCCCGGCCGAGCCACCGCCGCGGCCGGAGACCGCGCCTGCGGTCGCGCGGACGCCGCCACCCGCCGAGCGTCCGCCGCCACCGGCGCCGGCCGCCGCTCCGCCGCCGGTGGTGGCACCGCCGCCGCCGCCGACTGCGCCGGCCGCCGCCGTGGTGCCGGCGCGTCCGTCCGTACCCGCGCCGGCACCCGCGCCCGCGCCGGTCGCGTCGGCGCCGGAAGAGCCGATCAGGCCGCCGGTGTTCGACCGTTTCGCCGAACCGTCGGACGTGGCCGAGGAACGTGCCTTTCTCGAAAAGGCCTACAACGACAACCGTCGCATCCGCTCGCGGCTCAAGCCGAGCGATCTGCGTACCGGTGATACGGTCTACGTGCGCAACGGGGCCGCCGTGATCGTCCGGCGCGACGGTGGCAGCCTCGATCGGTTCTGGCTGGAAGGCCAGCTGAATCTGGAGCAGAACGGCATCGTCAAGGAAGGCGGCAACAAGTACCAGGTCACGCGTTCGGGCTTCCGCTGAAAAACGAATGCCCGCATCCGTGCGGGCATCGTCTCGAATCGAACCGGGCCTGCCGTGTTCCGCGGCAGGTGCCGGTCAGGCGGCTGTCTCGATGCGGCGACCGCGCAACCAGATCGCGGCCGCGATCAGGACCGCGCCGACGACCACGCCGATCCACATCCTGGCCGTACCGAACAGCGCATAGACACGGGCCGGCGCGAGGCTTTCGAGCAAGACGCCGTTCTGCAGCATCGACGCGTTGCGGTTGATCCAGCCGAAGCCGCCCTCGCTGAGCCAGGAGCCGGGCACGATGCCGAACAACAGGCGTGCCAGGACATCGTTGAGCATCACCGAGCGGTCGATGTTGGGCAGCCCCAGGGCGCCCATCCAGCTGTTGGCGATGAAGGCCAGCACCGGCAGGATCACCGCCCACAGGAACGGCTTGCTGCGCACGAAGGCCGACCAGAACAGCAACCAGCCGATCGTCGGCAGCGCCCAGGCGGCATCGGCCGGGATCGTCAGCAGCATGCGGCCGAACATCGAGAACGGGTGCGAGGCGGCCAGCAGCGTGAACGGGTTGACGCCGTGGAAGGACACCCAGATGCTCATCAGCATCAGGAACAGCGCGTAGGCCGCCGTCGAGACCAGCAGGGCGAGCAGCGGCGCGACCAGCATCGCGCTGACGACCTTGGACAGCACCGTCGCGGCATCGCCGACCGGCAGCGACTTCCAGAACAGCACGCTGCGGTCGCGGCGGTCGTCGTACAGCGCGCCGAGCAGGTAGAAGAACAGCACGAAGAACAGGGCGATGCACGGCACCATCGCGAACGAAAGGTAGGCGACGTCCAGGGCCTTGCCGGCGTTCTCGATCTGCCCGGAGGCGACCATCTGCGCGATCGAGTCCAGCGAGACGCCGATGTTGACGCCCATGCGGCTGCCGTGGATCTCGGCCCACAGGATTCCGAGCAGCGTGAAGATCAGGATCGTGGCGGTGATCCAGAACGGCGTCCAGAAGAAGCCGCCGCGGTGCTCCCAGTATTCGCGCTTGAGCAACCAGGAAAACGTGTTCATGCGTAGGTTCCTTTCATCGTGGCCACGAACAGGTCGGCCACGCTGGGCTTGTGCAGTTCACCGAGTGCGGCCAGGCGGGTGCGCTCGACGCCGTCGAACAGGAAGATCGACTTGCCGAAGATCTGGCGCTCGTTGATCGGCCCCAGCGCGCGCGCCTGGTCGGCCTTGTCCGGATTGACCATGACCTCGGCGTAGCGGTCGGCGACCTCGTCCATCGTGGCGGCCAGGGCGATCTTGCCGTCGCGGATGAAGATGAGGTCGGTCAGGATGTGCTCGATCTCCTCGACCTGGTGAGTGGTGACGATGATCGTCTTCTGCTCGTCGAAGTAGTCGTTGAGCAGGGTCTCGTAGAAGGCCTTGCGGTAGAGGATGTCCAGGCCCAGGGTGGGCTCGTCCAGCACCAGCAGGCGGGCGTCGATCGCCATGACCAGTGCCAGGTGCAGCTGCACGATCATGCCCTTGGAAAGCTCGCGTACGCGCATGGTCCGCTTGATCTTGGTGTGGGCCAGGAACGCTTCGCACTTCTCGCGCGAGAAGCGCGGGTGGACACCGGCGACGAAATCGACCGCTTCGCTGACGCGGAGCCAGCGCGGCAGCACGGCGACGTCGGCGATGAAGCACACCTGCTGCATCAGTTCGCTGCGCTGGCGACGCGGGTCGAGGCCGAGCACCGACAGTTCCCCGTCGAATTCGGTCAGGCCGAGGATCGCCTTCAGCGCGGTGGTCTTGCCGGCGCCGTTGGGACCGATCAGGCCGACGATGCGGCCCGGTTCGATGTCGATGCTGACGGCGTCGAGGGCGGTCGCCCTGCCGTAGCGCTTGCTGAGACCGCGGGCATGGATCACCGCGCTCATGACCGGCCTTCCTGGCCGTGCTTGGCGGCTTCGGCCATCAATTCGGCCAGGTCAAGGCCCAGCCGTTGCAGGCGTGTATAGAGCGCCGGCCACTCCTCGCTCAGGAAGCGATCGCGTTCGGATTGCAGGAGCGCCTTGCGCGCCCCGTCGGTAACGTACATGCCTAGCCCCCGTCGTTTTTCAACCAGATTTTCGTCGACCAGCTCCTGGTACGCCTTGGACACGGTGATCGGATTGATCTGAAAATCCGCCGCGACCTGGCGCACCGAAGGCAGCGCATCGCCCTGTTTGAGAACGCCGTCCAGGATCATCGCCACTACGCGGTCGCGTAGCTGGCGATAGATCGGCGTCGAATCGTTCCAGGCGACGGTCATGGTCACTCCTTGACCGACGCGCGCGAGGGGCTTGTCTTGCCGAACGAGTAGTAGGGCATGTCCAGCGAGACCTTTCCGACCAGACCGTCACGGCTGGCGGGCAGGGTGGACGCATGGCCGCGGGCACCCGGTTCCTCGTTGGCGGCCGCCAGTTCCTCGGCGGTGGGCTGCACGACGACTTCGGGCATCACCTCCATGTCCGGGCGGACCAGCACGGTCGGCAGGACCGGCAGCGCGGCGGGGATGGTGGCGGCGGAATGGGCAGCGGCAGGGCGGTGCGGCATGCCGGAGATGCCGATCGTGAGGACCAGCAGGCCGGTAGCGATCAGCAGGGCGGGAATGAGGCGGGCGGACATGGCGACCTCCTTGGAGGCGGTTGATGAAGTAGTGTTGTAGTTAACTATAACACCAAATCCGCGGGCGTCAAGGGGTGATTGGTTTTTCCTCACAGGGTGGTGCGGCCGGGCCGGTCGGAGCGGCTTTCGGGCCATGCGGCGCCGTCCGGGAAGGGCGCCGTGCGTTGAGCCGGCGTGGCCTCAGCCGGCGATGGCGCGGATCCGTTCCACTTCCGAGCGCGGCGGGGCGCCGAACAGGCGCTTGTACTCGCGGTTGAACTGCGAGGCGCTTTCGTAGCCGACGCGATGCGCCGCCGACGTGGCCTCGATGCCCTCGACCAGCATCAAGCGGCGTGCCTCGTGCAGGCGCAGCTGCTTCTGGAACTGCAGCGGCGACATCGCGGTGACCGCCTTGAACTGCCGGTGCAGCGACGAGGTGCTCATGTGCACCTCGCCGGCCAGCGCATCGATGCTGACCGGCAGCAGGTAGCGCTGGCGCAGCAGATGCACGGCGCGGGCGATGCGGTGCGAGCGATTGTCGGCCGTCGCCAGGTCGCGCAAGCGGTGGCCCAGCTCGCCGACCAGTACGCGGTAGAAGATCTCGCGCAGCGCCAGCGGCGCCAGCACCGGCAGGTCCGCCGGCGAATCGAGCATCCGCATCAACCGCAGCACGGCATCGAGCAGCTGCGGATGCGCACGTGCCGCATAGAGGCCGCGATCGATCGCCGTGGCCGGCGACGGGCCCGTGTCCAGGATCAGGCTGCCGAGCATGTCCGGATCGACGTCTAGCCGCAGGCACAGGTACGGCTCCTCGGGCGAGGCCTGGATCACCTGGCCGACCATCGGCAGCGTGACCGACACCACCAGGTAGTTCAGCGGATCGTAGTGGTAGGTTTCCCCGCCGAGCAGGGCAATCTTGCTGCCCTGCGCCACGATACACAGCCGCGGCTCGTAGACGCTCGGCGTGCACGCCGTCGCCGTGCTGCTGCGGATCAGCTTGAGCGCCGGCACCGCGGTGTCGTGGACACCATCGCCTGGCGCGAATCGGGCAATGCGCCGGGCCAGCTCGGCCTGGGCAGCCGGGATCGCGGTGGAGAACGTCGAGTCGGCGGACATGCGCTGATTCCTTGGCGTTGTGGCGGGCGCGGAGGGCAGGGCGATTATTGCCCCGGGCGCCGCCGGGCGGGCGCGCCTCGGCCCGCGAAAAGCAGGATCGGGCAAGGATCGGCCAGCAATGGTCTACCCGGTCGCGTCGCCGGGCCGCTACCGTGGCGGCCATGAATCCGCCGCAGGCGCCCAGGGTCCCTTCCATTCCGCGTCGCCGCATCGCGGACCTGGAGGTGGCGGCGCTCGGGCTCGGTTGCATGGGCATGTCCGATTTCTACGGGCCGGCCGACGAGAGCGCTTCCCTGGCCGTGCTCGACCGCGCGCTCGACCGGGGCGTCAACCTGCTCGACACCGCCGACATGTACGGCAACGGCGCCAACGAGCGCCTGCTGGCCCAGGTGCTCGCGCGGCGCCGGTCCGAGGTGGTCCTGGCGACGAAGTTCGGCTTCGAGCGGGCGCCGGATGGCACGGTGACCGGCCTCAACGGCCGGCCCGACTACGTTGCCCGCGCCTGCGACGCGAGCCTGCGGCGCCTCGGCGTGGACCATGTCGACCTGTACTACCTGCATCGCATCGACCCGGCCGTCCCGGTCGAGGACACCGTCGGCGCGATGGCCCGGTTGGTGGCCGCCGGCAAGGTACGTCATCTGGGCTTGTCCGAAGCCTCCGGCGCCACGCTGCGCCGAGCGCACGCGGTGCACCCCATCGCGGCCCTCCAGAGCGAGTACTCGCTCTGGACGCGCGAGGTCGAAGCCGATGCATTGCCCGCTTGCCGCGCGCTCGGCGTGGCGCTGGTTGCCTACAGCCCGCTCGGGCGCGGATTCCTGGCCGGGGCGATCCGCCAGGCCGATGACCTGCCGCCGGGCGACTGGCGGCGCGGCTTGCCGCGCTTCGCGCCGGACAGCCTCGCCGCCAACCGCGCGCTGGCCGATGCCCTGGCCGCGATTGCCGCGGCGCGCGGTTGCACGCCGGCCCAACTGGCGTTGGCTTGGCTGCTCGACCGCGGGCCGGACATCGTGCCGATCCCGGGCACGCGGCGGATCGAGCGCCTCGAAGAGAATCTCGCGGCGGCGCAGATCACGCTGGACGCCGAGGAGCGGACGCGCATCGATGCCGTGCTGGCGCACAGGCCGGTCGTCGGTGCGCGCTATCCGGCCGATCGGATGGCCTATATCGATCGCTAGCGGCGTGATGCGTGACTCTGGCTCCCGTCGAAAGGGAGCCTTTCCCGGCACGGAAGAAACTTCCTGCGTTGTCTTTTGTTCATCTGTTTATTGTGTGGCGCAGCAGCGCTGAGTCCCGCGCAAGCTCGCGGACGGTACGGCCGGAAGCCAGCAGCACCGGCTGTAACTCCTGCGACGCACCATGAGCCCTAACCTCGTATAGCGGAGATGCCGACATGTGGATCGTTCAATACGCGCTGGCACGCCGCTACACCATCGGCGTCCTGGCGATCCTGATCCTGCTGTTCGGTATCTTGGCCGCGCGCCGGATGCCCACCGACATCCTGCCCGAGGTCGGCATCCCCTCGGTCAACCTGATCTGGACCTACACCGGCCTGCCGGCGGCGGAGATGACCGCCAAGATCACCTCGTTCTCGGAAATCGCGATCCTCAACAACGTCGACGACCTCAAGGAAGTCCGTTCCGAATCGCTCAACGGCGTCGGCATCGTCCGTATCGATTTCCAGACCGGGGTGAACCTGGAGCGCGCGCTGGCGCAGCTGACCGCAGTCTCACAGACGATCCTGCGGCGCATGCCGCCCGGCACGTCGCCGCCGCTGGTGGTCCGCAACAACGTCTCCAGCACACCGGTGCTGCAGCTGGTGCTCTCGTCCGATGCAATGACCGAGGCGCAGCTCTACGACTACGCCCGCCTGCAGCTGCGCTCGCAGATCCAGACCATCCCCGGCATCCGCATGACGCTGCCGTACGGCGGTGCCGCGCGCCAGATCATGGTCGATCTCGATCCGCGCGGCCTGCAGACCTACCGCCTGACGCCGGCCGACGTCACCGCCGCGCTGGAGCGCGGCAGTTCCACGCTGCCGTCCGGCACGATCCGCGAAGGCGAGCGCGAGATGCAGATCGCGCTGGAAACCAGTCCGGAGACCGCGGCCGGCTTCCTGGATCTGCCGATCGCCTCCCGCGACGGCAACGTCATCTACGTGCGCGACGTCGCCTCCGTGCGCGACGGCGGTGCCCTGCAGACCAACGTCGCGCGGATGGACGGCACCAGCGCGGTCTCGGTCGCACTGATCAAGCTCGGTGGCGCCTCGGCCGTGGAGATCGTGCGCGCGGTACGCGCGCGGCTGCCGGAGATCATCGCCTCCGCACCCGCCGGCACGCGCATCGAGCCGATCTTCGACCAGTCCGTTTTCGTCGACAACGCGATCGGTTCGATCCAGCACGAGGCAGTCCTGGTCGGCCTGCTGGTCGCCTTCGTCGTGCTGGTGTTCATCGGCTCGTGGCGCTCCAGCCTGATCGTGCTGAGCGCGATCCCGCTGGCGCTGCTCGCGTCGGTGGCGATGCTCAACCTGCTCGGCTACACGTTCAACGTCATGACGCTCGGCGGCCTGGCGCTGGCGATCGGCATCCTGGTCGACAATGCCGTGGTCGACGTCGAGAACACCAATCGCAACATCGCGCTCGGCAAGGACGTGCCCACCGCGATCCTCGACAGCGCACGCGAGGTGGTCTTTCCCGAGTTCGTCTCGACGATCGCGATCTGCATCGTGCTGACGCCGATCCTGTTGCTGTCGGGCCTCTCGGCCTGGGTGTTCACGCCGCTGGCGCTGGCGGTGATCTTCGCGATGGCCGCCTCGTTCCTGCTGTCGCGCACGCTGATCCCGGTGCTGGCGCTGATGCTGCTGCCGGCCGATGTCGAAAGCCGGCGCAACCCGCGCTGGGGAGCGGAAAAGCTGCTGCTGGCCGTCAACCACCGCTTCGAGCACACCCTCGATGCGCTGCGCGAGCGCCATCACGCCCTGCTCGAGCGGCTCGGCGCGCACGGCCTGGTGATCGGGATCGGCGCGCTCCTGATCGTCGCTCTGGGCGGCCTGGCGACGCTGTCGCTGGGGCGCGAGTACTTTCCGGCCGTCGACGCCGGCCAGCTGCGGCTGCAGGTGCGGCTGCCGACCGGCACGCGGCTGGAGGAGACCTCGATGCGGCTGGCCGACATCCAGCGCGAGATCCGCCAGATCATCCCGCCGGCCGAGCTGCAGACCGTCTACGAGCAGATCGGCATTCCCGATGCGGTCAACCTGGCCTGGGTCGACAGCGCCGTAGTCGGCTCGTTCGAGGCCGAGATCATGCTGCAGCTGCGCAGCCCGCACGCGCCGAGTGCCGGGTACCTCGCGCAGATCCGCCAGCGGATCGCCGAGAAGTTTCCCGACGTGAAGCTGTTCGAGCGTCCGCCCGACGCCACCAGCCGTACGCTGGCCGGCTCCGCGGTCGCCGCTTTCGAGATTCGCATCAACGGCCGCGACAGCGCCGGCAACCTGGCCGCCGCGCGCACGATCGAACAGCGCCTGCGCGAGGTGCCCGGCGCCGTCGACGTGGCGTTGCGGCAGGTGCTGGACCTGCCCGAGTACCGTATCCAGGTCGACCGCAGTCGCGCCGCCCAGCTCGGTATCACCGCGCAGGATGCCAACCGTGCCGTGCTGGCCGTGCTCGGCTCGGCCGGCACGGTCACGCCGGTCTACTGGGTCGACAGCGTCAGCGCCACCTCGTATACGGTGCAGGTGCAGGCGCCGCCGTCGAGCCTGGACAGCATCGAGACCCTGCTCAACACGCCACTGCGCATCGGGACCAACGGCGAGGCCGTGCTCCTGCGCAACATCGCCACGGTGACGCCGCGCAGCGTGCCGGCCAGCCTCGGGCGCACCATGCTGGCGCCGACGGTGAGCGTGCTCGCCAACGTGCAGGGCACCGACCTCGGTGCCGTCTACGACCGCCTCGTCGCGATCACCGACCAGGTCCGCCCGCAGCTCAAGCCGGGCAACCGCATCGAGATCGCCGGCCAGGCCGAGGCCATGCAGAGCGCCTACAGCGAGCTGGCCGGTGGCCTGCTGATGTCGGCGGTGCTGGTCTTCCTGGTGCTGGTGGTCAACTTCCAGTCGTGGATCCTGCCGCTGGTCGCGATGTCCGGCCTGCCGATCGCGATCAGTGGCGCGGCCATCGGCCTGTGGGCCACCGGCACGCCGCTCAGCGTGCCGGCATTGATGGGCGTGATGATGGTGATCGGCGTATCCACCGCCAACAGCGTGCTGGTCTCGAGCTTCGTCCGCGACCTGATCGCCGCCGGCCATGATCCGGTCGTCGCCGCGTACGAGGCCGCCGCGGTACGCCTGCGGCCGGTACTGATGACCGCCAGCGCGATGGTGCTCGGCATCGTCCCGATGGCGATCGGCCTGGGCGACGGCGGCGAGCAGAACGCGCCGCTCGGCCGCGCGGTGATCGGCGGCCTCTTGTTCGGCACGCCGGCCACCCTGATTCTCGTTCCGTCGCTGCTCGCCGTGCTCGGTCGTCGTCGCGGCCGTGCCGAACGGCCTGCCGCTGCCGCGGATACTGCGCTCGCCCCTACCGGAGTGACCCCATGAAGCCTTCCGTCCCGTCCCCGATCGGCCCGCGCCCGGCGCGTCTTTCCGTTGCCGTGCTCGGCGCGCTGGCCGGCTTGCTGCTCCAGGCCTGCAGCACCGGCGGCGCCGAGCCGCCGGCCCCTTCGCCCACCGCGCCGGCCACGGTGACCGAAGTCCTCACCGTCGATGCCAAGCCGGCCGGCGACAGCTTCGAGCTGCGCCTGCCCGCGCGCGCGATGCCGGGGGAATCTGCCCGCATCTATGCACGCGCGACCGGCTTCCTGGCCGAGCGCCGTGTCGACCTCGGCGACAGCGTGGAGGCCGGACAGGTGCTGGCCGTCATCACGGCACCGGAGATCGACCAGGCCGTCCGCGAGGCCGAAGCCGGCCTCGGCGAGGCCAGGGCCGACGAGGAACTGGCACGCGTCAACTTCGAGCGTGCCGACACGCTGATCGCCACCGGCGCGATCGCCAAGGAAACCCACAGCGAGCGCCGCGCCGCGTTCGACGTCGCCAAGGCCGCGCGCGCCGCGGCCGAGGCGCGCCTGTCCAGCGCGCGCGAGCGCAAGGGCTTCCAGACCGTGCGCGCACCGTTCGCCGGCGTCATCGTCGCGCGCAGCGCGGAGCGGGGCGATCGCGTCGTCGGCGACCAGTCCGGCGCCTCGCCGTTGTTCGAGCTGGCTGCACTCGATCCGCTGCGGATCACCGTCGACGTGCCGCAGAGTGCGGTGCTGCAGGTGCGTCCCGGCCAGCAGGCGCAGGTCCGCTTCCCCGAACTCGGCACCACTGCGCTGCCGGCCGAGATCACACGTAGCGCACAGAGCATTTCCGAAGGCGCCGGCGGCATGCGGGTCGAGCTGCGCCTGCCCAATCCCGGCAACCGGCTGCCCGCCGGCATGGTCGGCGAGGTTCGCCTCAGCCTGCCACGTGAAGGCCAGGCCGTGCTGATCCCGATCAGCGCGCTGATCCAGGACGCCCAGGGTGCCCGGGTCGCCGCCATCGGTCCCGATTCCACGCTGACGCACCGCCCGGTGGTCGTCGGGCGCAACCTGGGACCGGAGGTCGAGATCCTCGATGGCGTGAAGGCCGGCGAGGCGGTGATCGCCAATCCCAACGCGCTGCTGCAGCCGGGTGCGGCAGTGCGCGCGCGCCCGGCTGGGGCCTCCTGAACCGCCAGTACTCTCCAGCCGGCTCAGCGTGAAGGCCGGCACCGGCGGTGCGATCGGGTGCCGGCCCTCGCTGCGACAAGCAGCAGGCACCGCGGATGAGCTATCGGTGGATACCGTTGACCGTGCCGGTCAGAGCCCGAACAAGCGCGCGTAGAGAACGGACAGGCGATCGCCGAAGACGAACCAGACCCAACCCGCCGCCGCGATGAACGGGCCGAACGGGATCGGCGTCGAGCGGTCCTTGCCGCGCACCGCCAGCACCGTGCCGCCGATGATCGCGCCGATCAGCGACGAGACCAGGATGATCGGCAGCAGGCTGGCCGCGCCCATCCAGGCGCCAAGGGCAGCCAGCAGCTTGAAGTCGCCGTAGCCCATGCCCTCCTTGCCGGTCAGCAGCTTGAACAGCCAGAACACCGACCAGAGGCTGAGGTAGCCGATCGCCGCGCCGAGGATCGCGGTCGGCGCATCGACGAACAGCGGCACCAGGGCGATCAGCAGGCCCAGCCACAGCAAGGGCAGGGTGAGCTGGTCCGGCAGCAGCTGGGTACGGAAATCGATGCCGCTGGCCGCGATCAGGATCCACGTGAAGACCAGCCCCGCCAGCAGCGGCCAGCCGAAGCCCAGCTGCCAGGCGATCACCGCCGAGGCGACGCCCGTCAGCAGTTCCACCAGCGGGTACTGGATCGAGATCGGCGCCTTGCAGTAGCGGCAGCGCCCGCGCAGCAACAGCCAGCCGAGCAGCGGGATGTTGTCCCAGGCGGCCAGCCGGTGCTTGCAGTGCGGGCAATGGGACGCCGTGACCACCAGGTCTGGCGGCGCTGCCTCCGCGGTCGGCACGGTGCCGAGGAACTCGTGCGCCTGCTGCCGCCAGCCATGCTCCAGCCGCGCCGGCAGGCGCAGGATCACCACATTGAGAAAACTGCCGACGATCAGGCCCAGCAGCCCGCACAGCACGATCAGCGGCGCAGGCTGCGCCAGCCAGGCGTAGTCACCCATCAAACGACAGACGCGAGCTTGAAGATCGGCAGGTACATGCCGATGACCATGCCACCGACCACCACGCCGATGATCACCATGATGAACGGTTCCAGCAGGCTGGACAGCGCATCGACGGCGTTCTTGACCTCTTCTTCGTAGAACTCGGCCACCTTGAACAGCATCGCGTCGAGCGCGCCGGCTTCTTCGCCGATCGCGACCATCTGCGTGACCATGTTGGGAAAGAGGTCCGTCTGCTTCATTGCCAGTTGCAGCTGATGGCCGACCGAGACGTCATCGCGGATGCGCTTGACCGCCTCGTTGTAGACCGGGCTGCCGGTGGCGCCGGACACGGAATCGAGAGCCTCCACCAGAGGAACACCCGCCTTGAACGTGACGCCGAGCGTACGTGCGTAGCGGGCTATGGCGGATTGCCGCAGGATTTCTCCCACGACTGGAATCTTCAACATGAGCCGCCCGACAAGATGTTCGAATTTTGTCGATCGTTTTATCGTAAAGATAAAAGCAGTAATCGCGCCGACAAGGACAAGCAGTAAAGCCCACCACCATTCGACAAGGAAATCAGACGCCGCTACCAGCATCAACGTAAAAGCTGGGAGGTCGGTTCCAAATCCTTTGAATACGGCTTCGAACTGGGGAATAACAAAGATCAAGAGGACGCAAGAGACGATGATGGCAACTGCGATAACAGCAGCCGGATAGAACATTGCCTTCTTAATTTTCCCCTTGATACTCTCGATGTTTTCTTTGTACGTTGCGACCGTGTCGAGAATCGTATCGAGCACGCCGGAGGCCTCGCCGGCACGAACGAGGTTGCGGAACAGTTCGTCGAACTGCACGGGATACTTCCCAAGCGCCTCGTTCAGCGCCGACCCGCCCTCGATGTCCGTCTTGATGTTGGTCAGCATGTCCTTCATGCGCTGATTTTTCTGGCCGCCAGCGACGATCTCGAAGCCTTGCACCATCGGCACGCCGGCCGCCATCATCGTCGCCAGCTGGCGCGCGAAAATGGCGATTTCGCGAGATTTGATCGAGCTGCCACTTTTGCCGAACAAGGGTTTTGGCTTCGGCTTGACGGTTTGCGGGTTGATGCCTTGCTTGCGCAAGTCCGCCTTGACCAAGCTGGCGTTCTTGCTGCTGGTCTCGCCCTTGATCTTGGTGCCGCGCTTGTCCAAGCCGACCCAGACAAAGGTCTGCAGCTCACTGACCTTTGCGCGCTCCCGGGCCACTTTTGATCGGGCGTCGGCCTGGGCCTTGGCCTGTTTCGCTCGGAGTGCGGTGACGGTTGCCATGGCTTAGTCCTTCGTGACGCGATTGATTTCGGCGAGGCTGGTATGCCCGTTCTTGACCTTGAGCAAGGCCGAGGCACGCAGGTCGTTGATGCCGATGCGCTTGGCCTCGGTGGCAATCTGTATGGCGTTGCCACCGGCGAGAACGATCTTCTGGATGTCCTCGCTCATCGGCATCACCTGGTAGATGCCCAGGCGGCCCTTGTAGCCCTCGTTACAGCCGTTGCAGCCGACCGCTTCAAAGATGTCCAGTCCTGCGTCGATCTCGGCCTGGGTAAAGCCTTCGGCCAGCAGGGCGGGTGCAGGGATGTTGGCTGGCCGCTTGCAGTCGTGCAGGCGCCGCGCCAGCCGCTGGGCGATCACCAGCGTCACGGAACTGGTGATGTTGTAGGGCGCAATGCCCATGTTCATCAGGCGCGAGATCGTTTGCGGACCGTCATTGGTGTGCAGGGTCGAGAGCACCATATGGCCGGTCTGCGCGGCCTTGATCGCAATCTCGGCGGTTTCCAGGTCGCGGATCTCGCCGACCATGATCACGTCCGGGTCCTGGCGCAGGAAGCTGCGCAGCGCTGCGGCGAACGTCATGCCGCGCTTGGCGTTCTGCTGCACCTGGTTGATGCCCGGCACCCGGATTTCGACCGGGTCCTCCACCGTGGAGATGTTGCGCCCCTCCACGTTGAGGATGTTGAGCGCCGTATAGAGCGATACCGTTTTGCCCGAGCCGGTCGGGCCGGTGACCAGCACCATGCCGTAGGGCTTCTCGATCGCTTCCAGGAACAGCTTCTTCTGGTCTTCCTCGTAGCCCAGCTTGTCGATGCCGAGCTTGGCCGCCGCGGCATCCAAAATACGCAGCACGATCTTCTCGCCGAACAGCGTGGGGCAGGTGCTGACGCGGAAGTCGATCGACTTGGTCTTGGACAGGTTGAGCTTGATGCGCCCGTCCTGCGGCACCCGTTTCTCGGCGATGTCCAGGCCGCTCATGACCTTCAGGCGCGAGGCGATGCGTGAGTTGAGCTTGACGGGTGGCGAGGCGACCGCCCGCAACATGCCATCCATGCGCAGGCGCACGCGGTAGGCGGTCTCGTAGGGCTCGAAGTGGATGTCCGAGGCGCCGCGCTTGATCGCGTCGACCAGCACCTTGTTGATGAAGCGCACCACCGGGGCGTCCTCGGTGGAGTTGGCGTCGACGCCGGTTTCGGCCTCGTCTCCATCGACACCGCCGAGGTCCAGGTTCTCCAGACCCTCGTCGTCGCCCAGGGATTCCAGCGTCGCGTTGGTGGCCGTCAGTGCCTGGTCGATCGCCCGGTCCAACAGGGCATCGTCCACCAGGATCGGCTCCACACTGTGGTTGGACTGGAACTTGATCTCGTCCAGCGCACGCAGGTTGGTCGGGTCCGACACACCAAGGAACAATCGGTTGCCGCGCTTGAACAACGGCAGGGCGCGGTGCTTGGTGACCAGTTCCTCCTTGACCAGCTTGATCGGCACCTGGGTGACGTCGATGCCGGCAAGGTCGATCAAGGGGATACCAAACTCAGCCGAGGTCGCCTGGGCCACCAGGCCGCTACCGACCAGGCCGTGCTCGATCAGCCAGGGGCCGATCGGGATGCGCTGGCGGGCCGCTTCGTCGGCGGCCTTGCGCGCTTCGTTCTCGCCGAGGATGCCGTCGGCCACCAGACGCCGGGCGATGCCGCTCAGGCCCGCCAGCGCCGCCGTATTCATCGGTACAGCCATAAGAAGGTCACGCAAGCCCCTGTCGGATCGGCTGAATCTACCGCAAACCGGGGTCACGTAGAACCATGTGCATCACAAAAATCGTCACGTCATCCACAAGGCGAGGAGCGTGCGGCAAGGGCCCGGCTTCGCGGAGCGCTATGGAGCGCGCCTGAGGAAGCAGTGCGCCTCGGGCTCACGAACAGCCGCTAGGTTTGTACGGTGCCGGTACCGTGGAAGAGCAGCTCCAATCGCCCCCGCTCGCCCGGGTCAGAATGAGCGTTGTGCCGCCAAGCAGTGGATTGCCTTTCAATAGGCAGGTGATCGTGCCGGTGGCGACATTCAAGGAGATGTCGCATCGATCGGTCGTCGCAGCGAGACCGATGTCGCCAAGCGTGAAGGATGTGATTCCGTCGTTGATCTTGGCTTCAAACCCGGCCTTTCCTGGCGCTATCTCGGCAAGCCCAGACACCGCAACTGAGCGCGCGACATAGCCTTGATACGCTGGAATGGCAATTGTCGCGAGGATTGCAAGAATCGCGACAACAATCATCAGCTCGATGAGCGTAAATCCTCGAGTGCTCATTTATTCCCCCTTTGGCGTGGCGCAGCAGATTTCATGCCAGTAAGGAAAATAAAGAAGGCCCCCGTATTCGGGGGCCTTCTGGAAGCCTGGCCTGCCAATCAAATCAGCAGGTTAGCTTGTTCTGCGAGTTTTACTGGCAACCGGTCGGCGCCCACTTCGGATCGACACCGGTGCTGCAGGCCCACGCACCCGAAGCATCACGGGTCCAGGTCAGGTCATCGCCGGCGATCGAGATATTGGCATTGTTGCCAAAGGTCGAAACGATCGTGCTGGCATCCGTAAGCGGATCGGTGATCTGCGCGGTGCCGGCAGTGGCAGGAACGGTCACGCCGGGAGCGGCATTGCCGCCAGTGAGAAGGTTCGATCCAGTCGCACCCGGATCACACTCGCCGGCAGCGTTGCCGATCGCGGTCCGGCCTTCGTTGATGCAGGTCTCGATGGCCGTACGAAGCTGGCCAGATTCCGACATCACGCGCGAAACCTGCGAACGGATGACGTAGTTCTGGTACTGCGGGATGGCGATGGCCGCCAGGATGGCGATGATCGCAACGACGATCATCAGTTCGATCAGCGTGAAGCCCTGGGTCTTCTTGAAGTTCATGGATGTTTCCTCTTGGAAAAAAGATCTGATCCGGATATCCCCTGAGTTCCTTCCGGTCCCTGCCGGGCGGTGATGCCTCCCTATCGCCCGCTTCGACTGCTACCGGAAGCGTGCTGGGTATGGTGCAGCATGTATGCCAACCCCGTTCAGAAAAGCGCGATGCAGTCGTTACAAACTGTCAGAGGATAAATAAAATCATATATATCAACAAATTGTCCGATGTTTCAGGTGACGCTTGGGCGTCCGGATCGTTGCAAAAAGGTGTCTGCATCACAGTGCGCTGCACCGCAGCATCCTCCTCCCGTCTCAGCCCTCTGGGCATTCCGGCAGGGCATGACACGGAGCGCGCGGATCGTCAGAAAGTGACATCTTGTGTCAGGCCGGTGCGTAACGGTGAGCAATCGGTGGCTCGCATACGCGGTAAGGCGGCCGGGGGGCGAAGCGGGCACGGGCGTGACGGCGCGCTTCGACTACCAGGGGTCGATGGGGAGCACATCCAGGAGCTTCCCGCTCCGGGGCTCCAGAATCATCGCCAATCCGCTCGTGGACGAGCGAAGCGGGACGTAGACGGCGTCAGCCTCTTTGCGTCCGCTGCGCTCCAACCAGGCATCAAGAACGGCGGAGCCGCCCGGCTTGTTCCGTAGTTCGGCCAGCGGGCGCCCGCGAGAAGCCAAATTCGGCGCCTCCTGCTCGTAATCGACGTAGTGACGCGGCAGGTACTCCAGATCCTTGCCACGGAAGAGGTCGTCGGTCAGGGCCTTCTTTTCCTCTTCAGCTGTCGGTCGTTGCACTGCCACCAAGCGGGGCCCCGTCCATGATGCTGATTGGAAAAGCGGAGCGCGCCCATCCGCCAGGTCCGCCGCATCGACTTCATAGGCCGAGACCAGCGTGAAGCGGTCATCAGCGCCCACGATGAAGACCGGGCGTGCACGCACGACGATGGAAAGCCCGTAGACCAAGGCCGCAATCTGTACCAGCGCGATGACGCTGAGGTCGAACCGCAGGCTCTTCTTCCCGGCCTTGAACACCACCAGCGTCAGCAGCGGGCCGAGCAGCAGGTCCACGCCGAGCAGCAGCAAGACAAGATGACTGGCGCCGGCGGCCTGTGCATACGGGGGTGGATACCAGACGCCGAAGATCAACAGGGCGGCGATCAAGCCAATCGCCAGGCTGATGCACAGGTGGATGGAGGCGGCTTTCCAGCGGGACATGAGCGAGAGATCGTCGTTCTGGGGATGTGAAGCATAAACAGGTTGTAGCGCTCGATTTCAAGAGGGCGTGGCTCCGTTTGCTGGGGGAGGCGGTTTTTTTTGGTCTGACGGGGTGACGTCCTGTTTCCTCGTGACCCAGTTTCTTATCGGTTGCTCTCTTGAGGGGGCTGTGGCAAGTTCATCCAAGTTTTTGCTCTGTTCTGAATCGGTGTGGGGGGGCAATGAGTATTTGTTCAATGGCGGCGGGCGAATTCTTAGGAAGAGTGCGTGCGACGCTGATATTGATTGTTGTAACTTTCTTTTGGGATGGGCCTCAACTTGCCTATGCGCAAGATTGCTTCATAAATGGCGGGGCGGCCGAGTGTCGAGGGCCCGAAGCAACTCCTTGGGAGTGTGGAAGCAACTATCCGGATATGCTGGTCAGCAGCGCACCTTGCAGGTATTACGATAACGGCCAAGGTATTGGGCCCGGAGATGTCATAAAGACATGCAGCATAGACGAGGCATGGGCGTTCGCCGATGCGTACGCGCCAGTTAAATATCCGCCAGGCACAGTGGGTGACACCGTTCTTTGCTATGGCCCTTATCGGAGTAATCGCATAGAAATATTGCCCCGTGCGCAGGATATGGGGCTGGATGTCAATATGCGATTCCGGCAAGATGTGACCTACGCATTTTTTAATTGGGGTAGCGGAATGTGCACTCCTGCGCTCCGTCCTGGTAGGGCCGAGTCTAGTTGTGTGCGTTATGTTTATTGTCCATCTGGATATTCACATCATTATGATAATGGGGTCGAGTCCTGTATTAGATACAAGCCGGAGGCTTGCCCGGTAGGCAATCCTATTCAGTGCGCGGGCGGACAAAAGACACAGATTGAGTTTGATTTGATGGCTGCGAGCAGCTCATCGCTTGAGTTTGCTCGCTATTATTCTAGTGTTGGGTTCTACAGTGCTCCCCATTTAGATTTGCCAAGAGATGGTTTTGGTGCTGTTTGGCGTCACGTATGGCAGCGTAGTGTCGTAGTGCAACTGGCGGCCTCTCCTTCGGAAGAATCAGTAGCCTACGTCGTTCAGCCGAACGGCGACTACCGCCATTTCAAGTGGGTTGGCGGTATCTGGGCGGGTCGCAACGACAAGTCCGAATCCTTGATCGAGTTGACCAGCGGCGGTATCACAACCGGTTGGCGCTATGTCGATGCCGCAGACACGGTGGAGCTATACGACGATACCGGCAGGCTGCAGTCGATCACGACCAAGGCCGGGCTGGTGACGACCTTGACCTACAGCGATGGTTCGACACCGGTTTCGGTAGCGCCGGCTTCGGGTCTACTCATCAAGGTCCAGGACTGGACCGGGCGTGCATTGGAGTTGCGCTACGACGCGCACTCGCTTATTACACAGATGATTGGCCCGGATGGGGAAGTCACCGAGTACCGCTACGATAAATGGAAGCGCTTGGCATTCGTCGATCGCCCTGGAGTTAGTCCGTCTACCCGGGGGTATTTGTACAACGAGCCGGGTTATGCTGCGGGTTCCAACTCCTATTGGGAGCGGTTGACCGGCATCGTTGACGAAAATGGCAACCGTTACGCGTCGTACAAGTACGACGCTAGCGGCCGCGCCTATGAGGAATGGCACGGCAATGCGAATGCCAACAAGCTTACGCTGGTGTTTTCGGGTAACTACATGACGGCGACGTCGTGGACGCGCACGACCGATGCCCTGGGCCAGACGCGGCGCAAGAAGTTCGCTGCCGTCAACGGCATCCTGCGCGATGCCGGCGAGGACCGCTGCGCGAACGCAACCTGCTCGTCGGTGATCGCCAGCACCAGCGTGACGTACGACGCCAACGGCAACCGCGACCAGGCGACCGACTACGGCGGTACCGTCACCGACTACAGCTACAACACACGCGGCCTGGAGACGCAGCGGATCGAGGCGGCGACGGCGACGGGCCCCGGCTCGGCCAAGCGCACGACGCAGACCGACTGGCACAGCACGCTGAACGTGCCGACCGAGAAGCGCACCTATGACGCTGCCAGCGCTTTGCAGGCGCGCACGCAATGGGCCTACAACGTCCGCGGCCAGGTGACGGCCACCTGCGAGCTCGACCCCGCCGATACCGCAGCGATAGCCTACACCTGCAGCGCGAGCACGGCGCCGCCAGCGGGCGCCAAGGTGCGCCGCACGGTGATGACCTACTGCGAGTCGGGTGGCGTCACCGCCGGCACCTGCCCGCTGGTCGGATTGCTGCTGTCGGTCAACGGTCCGCGGGCCACGACCGACCCCGGCATGGGCGGTCTCGACGACCTCACCACCTATACGTACCGGCAGACCGAAGATCCGACCTGTGCCAGCGCCGGTGCCTGCAGCTACCGCAAGGGCGACCTATGGAAGGTCACCAATGCGCTCGGCCAGGTCGCCGAGACCGTCAGCTACGACAAGAACGGCCGCATCACGCAAGCCAAGGATGCCAATGGCACGCTGAGCGACTTCACGTACCACCCGCGCGGCTGGCTGCTGACGCGCACGGTGCGCGCCAATGCCAGCGGGCTCCCGTCCACCGACGACGCCACCACCGCGCTGGCCTACGACGCCGTCGGCAACGTCACCCGGGTGACCCAGCCGGACGGCAGCTACCTCGACTACGGCTACGACACCGCCCACCGGTTGGTCAGTGTCACCGACAACCTCGGCAACGCGCTCGACTACTGCCCCGGCGGCGCCGGTACGGCGGACTGCCTGGACGGCGCCGGTAACCGGCGGGTCGAGGAGACGCGGACCGGCGCGAGCGCGGTCACGCGCACGCTGCGGCGGACCTACGACCAACTCGGCCAGCTGACCGCCCAGCTCAACGCCCAGAACCAGGCCACCCAGACCTGGCCGGCCGTCGGCGGCTACGACCTCAACGGCAACCCCACCCAGAGCGTGGATGGGCTCGGTGTCGAGACGCGGCAGAGCTACGACCCGCTGAACCGGCTGACGCAGACGATCCAGGACTACCTGGGGCCCGATCCGGCCACCCGCGACACCACCACCGGCTATGGCTACGACGCGCGCGATAACCTGGTCAGCGTAACCGACCCGGACGGCCTGACGACCAGCTACACCTACGACGGCCTCAACAATCAGACCGACCTGTCGAGCCCGGACACCGGCAGCACTACCTATACCTATGACGCCGCCGGCAATCGCCGTACCCAGATCGACGCCCGCGGCGTGACCACCACCTACACCTACGACGCCCTCAATCGCCTGGCCGGTATCAGCTACCTCACCAGCAGCCTGGACACGAGCTTCGCCTACGACCAGGCCGACGGCATCACCGGTTGCAGCGGTTCCTACCCGGCCGGGCGGCTGACGCGGATCACCGACGCCAGCGGTAGCACCACCTACTGCTACGACCGCCGCGGCAACATCACGAAGAAGACCCAGGTCACCAGCACCACCACGCTGACGGTCAGCTACACCTGGACGAAGGCCGACCGGCTGGCCGGCCTGACCTACCCGAGCGGCGCCATCGTCAGCTACACGCGCAATGCGATCGGGCAGGTGACCGGCCTGACCTGGAAGGCCAACGCCAGCGCTACCCCGCAGACCGTCGTCAGCAATGCGACCTACTACCCGTTCGGTCCATTGAACGTGCTGACCTTCGGCAACGGCCGCACGCTGACCAAGACCTACGACCAGGACTACGCGATCGACCATGTCGCCAGCAGCGTCACCGGTGGCCTCAACCTGGAGCTGACCGTCGACGTGATGGGCAACATCGTCGCCGGCACCGATGCCATCGGCAGCCCGACGCCGACGATCACCTACGGCTACGACCGGCTGTACCGGCTGAAGGAAGTCCGCGACGGCAACGCCGACCTGATCGAGGCGTTCACGTACGGCCCGACCGGTGACCGGCTCAGCAAGACGGTGGGTACCAATCCGGCCCAGGCCTACACCTACGCGGCCAATACACACCACTTGGCCAGTATCGGCGGCACCAGCCGCAGCCACGACGCCAATGGCAACCTGATCGGAGCGCCGTTCGCGGCGATGACCTACGACGACCGCAACCGGCTGGCGACGGCAACCGTCGGTAGCGAGACGATCGGTTACCAGTACAACGGCCGTGGCGAGCGGGTCACCAAGCTGCGGACCGCCACGCGCGAGGACGTGGCCTACGATGAGGCCGGCAAGCGGCTCTACAGCCTGACGGACAGCCTGGGCGGGCTCGGCACGGCCCCGCAGTTGCAGGAGTACCTTTACCTGGACGACCTGCCGGTGGCGGTCAATGCCAACGGCACGCTGGCGTATCTGGAGACCGATCACCTGGGCACCCCGCGGCTGGCGGTCGATCCGGCCAGCAAGGCCTGGCGCTGGCAGTGGAATTTCTTCGGCACCGCCTTCGGAGAGCACGCGCCGACGCTGCCGGCCAGCGATCCGCTGACGCTGAACCTGCGCTACCCGGGGCAGGCCTACGATGTCGAGACCGGACTGCACTACAACTACTTCCGCGATTACGAACCGGGCACGGGGCGGTATGTGGAGAGCGATTCTATTGGACTAAAAGGGGGTAGTAGTACGTATTCATATGTGCAGGCATCTCCTGTCAATTTTGTTGACAGCAATGGAAAAGAGCAGATGTGCGGCACAAAATACTGTAGGACTGATGTGCCTATAATTCCGCCTCCTGACAACAGAGATAGGGGCTGTCGGACTTTCGTTTCCATGGCAACATGGTTTTGGAATATAAATTGGGAGTATCCGACTTGGGAGATGAGTAGTGATGGCAATCTTCTCCCGGAGGTAGGGTTCACGCTTGTGCGTTGTTGCAAGCCAGAAAATTGCAGAGAGCGTATCCCTGTTATTACCTTGTTTGGCAGCAAATTCGAAACAGCATCGTTTGGTATTGGCAGGAGGCTTGGGGTGAGCACTGCGAACGATGAGGAAATTTGCGTGAATCTGGGTTTTGGTGTTGGGATGCCAGTTAATTTCTCTGAATGAGATGAGTTCGGGAAGAATAATTTTCTTTTTGTTCGGCATATTTCTTGTCGTTGGGGGAATTTTAAATCTAAAAATTATAAATGACCCGCCGAGAAGTATGGCTCTATTCTATACGCATTCGCTGCTAAGGATTTTTCTTTCTCGAAATTTAATGCGAATACTTAATGTAGTGCTTGGTATTGCAATTATCTATTTGGCATTTGATTAGTCAGTGGGGGCGTAGTGCGCGCCGGTTGACGAGACACAAGCGAAGTTCCTAGCCGTAGTACGCAGGCACGGCGTCGAGCCATCGACGCGGCGCGGGCGCAGGGTAGGGTGTCTCGCCTCCGGCCCGAGGATATGAACATGAGCACGCTGGACCCGCCGGCGGTGGCCGGCCACTACCTGCTTTCCGAGGACGCCTACGTGGCGCTGATGCAACTGCGTGAGCACGTGCGCCTGCTGGCCCTGCTGGCGGCACCGCGGTCGGCGGCGGACGACCGGCTGGAGACCACGCTGGCGATTCCCGTCCCGGCGCTGGCCGAGAACTTTCAGCACCTGCTGCGGGAGATCGATACCTGCGTGAAGGGCGCCGGCTGGCGTCCGGCGTCGCGCTGAGCGGGCGCACGCTACCGGCGCCGCTCTCGCCAACGGTGGCACGGTGGCGGCGCGACGCGTGCATGGCAGGCCGCCAGCCCGAGGTTTGGGGGCGAGCAGGCGGCCGACAGCCGTACGCAGCCCCGCAGTCGGCCGTGGATTCCTCCGTGCCGCCGACCGCTGTCAGTCCGGCCCGCGTCCCATCTGCCGCAGCCAGCGGAAATGCGACCGGACGCTTTCGCGCAGCGTGGGATGATGCCGGTAGCGGATGCCGAACTCGCGGCAGGTTTCCTCGACCAGCGGCGCGAGGGCGGGATAGTGGAGATGGCAGATGCGCGCGAACAGGTGATGCTCGACCTGGAAGTTGAGGCCGCCGGTCAGTTCGGTCAGCAGCCGGTTGTCGCGGGCGAAGTCGACCGTGCTGCCGACCTGGTGGACAGCCCAGGGAACGGGCATCGCCTGGGTATCGGCGGGCGGCACCGGAAACTGGGCGCCCTCCACGAGGTGCGCCAACTGGAACACCAGTGCCAGCAGCAGGCCGGTGACGGCGACGGCGATCAGGTAGGTGAGTGCGACGATGCCGGGGGGATGGAAGGCCAGCGGCAGCACGAAGGCCAGCGTCACGAACGCGATCTTGCCGCCGATCAGCAGGGCCAGGTCCGCACCGCGCGGCCGCGGGAACGGGCGGTCGCCGATGCGGCCGGTGATGAGGTCGCGGAAGTCGCCGTAGAAATGCCAGCGCAGGGCGGTGAAGCCGTACAGCGCCCATAGATAGATGTGCTGCCAGCGGTGGAACGAGCGGCGTCGCTGGGCCGGTGCCAGGCGCGCAAGAATGCCCAGGTCGATGTCGCTGTCGTGGCCGGCGATATTGGCGTAGGTGTGGTGAAACACGGTGTGCTTCCAGTGCCACACATACGAACTGCCACCGATCAGGTCCAGCGTGGCGGCCATCGCGCGGTTGATCCAGCGATGGCGCGAATAGGCCTGATGGCCACCGTCGTGCTGGATGTTGAAGCCGATCTGCGCGATGGCGATCCCGAGCACCACGGCCAGCAGCAGGCCCTGCCACCAGTTAGGCGAGGCGAAGACCAGCAAGCCATAGCTGAGCGCGAAGACGGCCAGGATCAGCGCCGTCTTGGCGTACATCCACGGAACGTCGCGTGGGCGGCGGCCGCGGGTGCTGAAGTAGGCGTCCACGTGGTGTTGCAGGCGGTTCTGGAAACGCCGGTCGCTGTCGAACCGGAGTCGCGCGGCCGGTGCCGCTGCTGCAGCGGATACCCCGCCGAGCAGCGTCGGCGGTGGGGATGGCATGGCGAGATCCTGGAGGAAGGCCGCTTCATGATAGGCGGTTACGTGTGAGGCGGCTGTTACGGCCAGCGATGGGACATGCGGAGCCGCTACGGCGAGGGGTGGGGACTCCCGCGGTTCCCCCGTCAGGGCCCGCGGTCAGCACTCTGGACACGGCTTCTGCCGGGGGTGAAGTGCGGGTTTTTGACACGAATCGCTACGGTCGGGAGCGTGAGCGTCGGAGTGCGCGAACCCCGGTTTCAGCGGGAAGGCGCCAAAAAGCGCATACTTGGCGTTCGCCAGATGGCAGGACGACGTGCATCACACCATCCTGTTCCAGTTTCGACTGAGCAGCAGCCAGAGCATCGGGCCGAGGGCGCTGCGCAGGCTGTGGTCGCGGGCCTGCCAGTCTGCCGACGTCTCGGTCCAGCGCGAGATCCGGACCCTGGGATTCGGCAAAAGCGTCCCCACGTATGCGCTCTGCGGGCCGTCGCGGCTGGACGATCTGCCGGTGATCGAGGCTCGTCTTCGCCATTTGCTGGCCGAATCGGGTCTGGTGGCCACCTTCTCCACGGTCCGCCCTTCGTAGGCGGCCGCCGCGCGGTGCGCGGTTTCTCCTTTTATCCCAACGGCGCGAGGCCGACATGAGTTATGACATCGGCATCGGCAATTGCAGGGCCATCGAAGGCGACGCAGTCGTCGTCCAGCTCGATAGCGTGATGGTGAACCGGCTGGCACCGGCGGCGCCGTGGCGCAAGTCCGGCACCAGCACCCTGACGCTCAGCCGGAAGCTGTGCAGCGCACAGCGCAAGCCGGCCGTGGGCGAAGAGGTCTACCTGGATCGTGCGGCATTGTCGAAGACGGCGCCCGGCAAGCTGGACCTGGCCGGTGACGGCGTGCAGAAGGTGGTGGACCTGCGCCTGCTGCTGGACAACCTCGATCCGCTGCCCGCGCCCACGCCGGCGGCGAAGGGCCGCTCTTCGTTCGGCCGCGCGCTCAAGTAGGTAGCGGGTCACGGTCCATCCTGGGGCAGGGGAGAGCGGTCCCAGGCAGAGAGCGTTTCGATCGCCCTCGGCGTGCGGGGCCGGCTGAACAGGTGGTTGTCGCTGGCGCGTCTACCGCACCGCCAGCGGTGTGCCGTGGCGACGCCATCACGCCGCAGAAGACCCGACAGCCGTCCGCCGTCAGGCGCGCCGGTGTGCGGGGCGCTTCCCCACCCCGGGCCTTTGCCTTCGGTGGTACGGCCCGCCGGACCATGGCGGCCGGGCACCGCCTGGCAGGCCGGCGTCAGCGGCCCCTGAGCCGCAATTTTGAACAACTGTCACAGTGGTACTTTTCCACGCCTGATCAACGATGTAGGCGTCTTGTTTCCGTGATCTACTGGCCGCCTTGCGAGGGGCGGGAGAGCGGCGATGAGACGCGGTATCGGGACGTGGTTGGCGGACCTGCCGATCAGCGCGAAGACGTTGCTGGGATTCGGGCTGGTGCTGGCCACGTTCGTGGTCACCTGCCTGATGGTGCTGTTCACGCTGGCCCGGGCGGACGAGGCCCGCCGCTTGCGATTGCAGAGCGTCGCGACGATCGAGCAGGTGCTGGTCACGGCACGCCTGATGCGCGAGGAAGAGGTCGCGCTCAAGAACCAGGTGCTGTTCGGCGGCGCGGAGCGCGAGGCGGCCTATCGCGAGGCGGACCGGCGCTTCAAGGAGCAGATCCGGGCCCTGGCGCTGACGGTGGCCGACAATGCCATGCAGACCCAGTACGTGCAGCACGTGGCGCAGCTGGAGCGCGAATGGACCACCGCGGCTGACGCGATCGTGGCCGCCGTGCCGGCCTCGGCGGCCGAGCGTGCGGAGTACGCGCAAGCCGTCGGCAGCCAGACGATCACCACGCTGTCGGCGACCGTCGATCCGATCATGACCGAACTCGATGCGGTGCTCGATACCGAGCGCAGCCAGCTCGAGGCCCGGATGGCCGACCACGACCGGCTGGAACGGCTGACGCACCTGATCCTGTTCGCGATGCTCGCGCTGGGCCTGATCGTCGGCTGGGCGGCGGTGCGCCTGTCCACGCGCCTGCTGGCGCGGCCGGTCGGCGACCTGACCGAGCGCATGTCGCGCCTGGCGGCGAACGATCTGGCGGTGGAGGTGCCGAGCCAGGAGCGCCGTGACGAGGTGGGTGCGATCGCGCGGGCGCTGGAGGTGTTCAAGCAGGCGGCGATCGCCATGCGCGACCAGTCCTGGGTCAAGACCCGTGCGGCCGAGATCACCGCGGCGCTGCCGGAAGCGGCCACGCAGCAGGCGTTTGCCGATACGCTGATGTCGCAGCTTTCCACGCAGATCGGCGCCGGCGTGGGCGTGTTCTACCTGCTGTCCCAGCCCGACCTGGACGTGCGCTCGGACGCTGCACCGACGCTGGAACTGCTCGGCAGCTACGGCTTCCGCCAGCGCAAGCACCTCCAGACCCGCTGCGCGATCGGGGAAGGGCTGGTCGGCCAGTGCGCGCTGGAGCGCAAGACGATCGTGCTCGAACCGGTGCCGGAGGACTACATCCGTATCCACTCGGGCCTGGGCGAGGCGCCGCCGCGCAGCATCATCGTGCTGCCCCTGCTGCTGCGGACCGAACTCCTGGGCGTGCTCGAGTTCGGCAGTTTCCAGCGCTTCACGCCGGTGCAGCAGGCCCTGCTGGACGACCTGCTGCCGGTGGTGGCGCTGTCGCTGGACAACCTGCGCCGCGCGCTGCGCACGCAGGATCTGTTGGGGCGCACGCAGGCACAGGCGCGGGAGCTGCAGGCCTCGGAGGAGGAACTGCGGATGCAGCAGGAGGAGCTGGCCGCGACCAACGAGGAGCTGCAGGGCAAGACCGTGGAGCTGGAGGAGCACTCCCAGCGATTGCGCGCGTCCGAAGAGGAACTGCGCGTGCAGGCCGAGGAGCTGCAGGCGTCCAACGAGGAGCTGCGCCAGAAGACCGACACGCTCAACGAGCAGAAGAAGGTGCTGGAAGTGCTGCAGCAGGAGACGTTGCAGAAGGCCGACGAGCTGGCGCGCGCCAGCCAGTACAAGTCCGACTTCCTCGCCAACATGTCGCACGAGCTGCGCACGCCGCTCAACAGCCTGCTGATCCTGTCGCGCACGTTGGCCGACAACGAGCAGGGCAACCTCAGCGTCGACGAGGTGGAATCGGCCCGCGTGATCCACGAGTCGGGCTCGAACCTGCTGCGCCTCATCAACGACATCCTGGATCTTTCGAAGATCGAGGCCGGCAAGATGGAGGTCAGTCGCGAGGATATCCGGCTCGCCGGCTTCGCGCAGAGCCTGCAGCGGCAGTTCCGTCCGATGGCGATCGAGAAGGCGTTGGAGTTCGAGATCGTCGTCGGTCCGGACCTGCCCGAGACGATCCACACCGACGGGCCGAAGCTGGAGCAGATCGCGAACAACCTGCTCGGCAACGCCTTCAAGTTCACGCGCGTGGGCCACGTCCGCGTGCGCATCGAGCCGGCCGGCGACGCGCTGCTGGCGCGCGCCGGCATGGTCGGGCCGGCGGTCGCGCTGGCGGTGGACGACACCGGTATCGGCATCGCGCCGGACCAGCTCGACCGCATGTTCCAGGTCTTCGAGCAGGCCGACGCGAGCACCAGCCGCCACTACGGCGGCAGCGGCCTGGGCCTGGCGATCACGCGGCGGCTGACCGACCTCCTGGGGGGCGGCATCCTGGTCGACAGCGTGCCCGGCGAGGGCAGCACCTTCGTCGTGGTGCTGCCGCAGGCCGTGGCCTTGGGCGAGGTAGCGCGGGCGCCCGCACCGGTGGCGCACCCGGCCCCGGCGCGGGTCGCGGCGCCGCCGCGGCGGCCGGCACCCGCCCCGCTGCCGGCGCCATCGGCGCCGTCGGCCGCCGAATGGATCCCGGACGACCGCGACCTGATCCGCCCCGGCGACACCGCCATTCTCGCGATCGAGGACGATCCGGCGTTCGCGCGGATCCTGGTCGACCTGATTCGTCGCAAAGGCCATCGCGCGCTGGCCGCCGGGGACGGCGAGAGCGGCCTGGACCTGGTCCGGCGCTATCGCCCGACCGGCGTGCTGCTGGACGTGATGCTGCCGGGCATGGATGGCTGGGGCGTCATCGAGCAGATGAAGGCCGATCCGGACCTGCGGGCGATCCCGGTACATTTCATTTCGGCGGTGGACGAGTCGGCGCGCGGCGAGGCGCTGGGTGCGGTCGGGTTCCTGACCAAGCCGGCCGATCGCAAGGCGGTGCTGTCGGCCTTCGACAGGCTGCTGCAGCACGCCGAGCATCGCGTTCGGCGCGTGCTGCTGGTCGACGACGACGAGGACTCGCGCCTGGCGATCATCCGCCTGATCGCGCACGACGGCGTCGAGGTGGTCGAGGCGATGAGCGGCGAGGAAGGACTGGACATGCTCGGCGCCGGCGGTTTCGACTGCGTCGTGCTGGACCTCGGCCTGCCCGGCATCTCCGGCTTCGACTTCCTCGACATCGCGGCCGGCCGCGGCGGCCTGCCGCCGGTGGTGATCTACTCGGCGCGCGAGCTGTCCAGCGAGGAAAGCGTGCGCCTGCGCCAGCACACCGACAGCATCGTCATCAAGGGCGCGCGCTCGAACGAGCGCCTGCTCGACGAAGTCAGCCTGTTCATGCACTCGATCCGCCCCGCCGGCAACGGCGTGGTGCGCGACATCGACACCGGCCTGAGCGGCCAGACCGTGCTGATCGTGGACGACGACATGCGCAACATCTTCGCGCTGTCCAAGACGCTGCGCGCGCGCGGGCTCAACGTGGTCATGGCGCAGGACGGCCACAAGGCCTTGCGCCAGGTGGAGGAGAACCCGGCGATCGACATCGTCCTGATGGACATCATGATGCCCGGAATGGACGGCTACGAGACGATGCGGCGCATCCGGGCGCTGCCCAGGCACGCCAAGTTGCCTATCATCGCGGTCACGGCCAAGGCGATGCAGGGGGACCGGGACAAGTGCCTGGACGCCGGCGCCAGCGACTACCTCGCCAAGCCGGTGGACATCGACAAGCTGCTGTCGATGATGCGGGTCTGGCTGCAGGCGTGAGGCGATGCGGGGAAGGGCGGACATCGAGGACATCGAGATCGACCTGTTCGTCAGGGCGATGCGGATGCGCCACGGCTACGACTTCAGCGACTACGCCCCCGCGTCGCTCAAGCGGCGCGTGCTGGGGCTGGTCCACAGCACCGGCAGCGCCCACATCGGCGACCTGACCGCGCGCGTGCTGCGCGACGACCGCCTGGTCACCGACGTGGTCTCCGGCCTTTCGGTGCCGGTGTCGGAGATGTTCCGCGACCCGCCGGTGTTCCGGGCGCTGCGTGACGAGGTGTTGCCGCTGCTGGCGTCCTATCCGGTCGTCAACATCTGGCAGGCCGGCTGCGCGTTCGGCCAGGAGGTCTACTCGCTGGCGATCCTGCTGGAGGAGGCCGGTCTCTACGAGCGCGTGCAGATCTACGCCACCGATTTCAGCGACGTGGCGCTGGCGCGCGCGCAGGAAGGCATCTTCCCGGTGCGCGACGCACGGGCCTACTCGGAGAACTACCTCGCCGCCGGCGGCCGCCGCTCGCTGGCCGACTACTACCACGCCCGCTACGACTTCATGAAGTTCGACGAGCGGCTCAAGGCGCGGATGACCTTCGCCAACCACAACCTGGTCTGCGACGGCGTGTTCTGCGAGGCGCATCTCATCCTGTGCCGCAATGTATTGATCTACTTCAACGACCAGCTGCAGGACCGGGTACTGCGGCTGTTCCGTGACAGTCTGGTCCGGGGCGGGTTCCTCTGCCTGGGCAGCCGCGAGAACCTGGAGCTGGCTGCCAGCGCGAGCGACTTCGCCGCGGTCAACCGGCGTGCACGGATCTACCGGCGGGCGGTACGGGATCTATGACCGGGCGGCAGGTGCAGGCCATCGTGGTCGGTGCCTCGGCCGGCGGGCTGCGGGCGCTGCACGTGCTGTTGCGCGGCCTGGATCGTGCGCTGCCGGTGCCGATGGTGATCGTCAGCCATACCGGATCGAGCGACATGGGGGTGTTCTGCGAGCTGCTTGCCCACTACAGCTGCCTGCCGGTGGAGGAGGCACGCGAACGGGCACGGCCGCGTGCGGGCGTCGTCCACGTGGCACCGTCCGGCTATCATCTGCTGATCGAGCGCAGCGGGCGGTTTGCGCTGTCGATCGACGCCAAGGTGGGGTTTTCACGGCCGTCGATCGACGTGCTGTTCGAGTCGGCGGCGGAGACCTGGGGCAGCGGCCTGATCGCGGTGGTGCTGACCGGCGCCAACCACGATGGGGCGGCGGGCCTGCTCCGCGTCCGGCGCCGCGGCGGCATTGCGGTGGTCCAGGATCCGGCAACGGCCGAAGCCGCGGCGATGCCGGAGGCCGCGCTGGCGTTGGCAGGCGCGGACCATTGCCTGCCGTTGGAGGCGATCGCGCCGCTGCTCAACAGGATGTGTCTGGCATGAACGGAAAGCCCAAGATCCTCTCGGTCGACGACTCCCCGGCCAACCTGATGGCGGTGCGCAAGCTGTTGTCGAGGTTCGATGTCGACGTGATCGAGGCGCGCAGCGGCAACGAGGCGCTCGCGGCGACGCTCGACAACGAGTTCGCGCTGATCCTGCTGGACGTCAGCATGCCGGACATGAGCGGCTTCGAGGTGGCCAACCTGCTGGCGCAGGAGCCGAGCACGCGCGAGACACCGATCATCTTCGTCTCGGCGACCTACTCCGACGAGGTGCACCGCCTGCAGGGCTATCACTCCGGCGCGGTCGACTACATCACCAAGCCCCTGGACGAGCGCATCCTGCGATCGAAGGTGCAGGTGTTCCTGGACCTCTACCGGCGCGGCACGATGCTGCGGCGTGCGCTCAGCCAGCTGGCCGAGCGCAACGCGCAGCTCGAGCGCGAGATCGCCGAGCGCCGCCAGACCGAAGCCGAGGTCCGCCACCTGGCCAGTCACGACCATCTGACCGGTCTGCCCAACCGCCGCCATTTCATGGACGTGCTGGAGCGGGCGGTCGCCCGCAGCACGGCCGAGTCGGCGTCCTGCGCGCTGCTGTATTTCGACGTGGACGGCTTCAAGCCGATCAACGACCAGCACGGCCACGTGGTCGGCGACGAGGTGCTGCTGCGGATCGCCGAGCGCCTGCGCGGCTTCTTCGGCGACGGCTCGACCGTGGCACGGCTGGGCGGCGACGAGTTCGCGATCGTCATCGAGGACATCGCCGACGCCGCCGCCGCCACCGCGCAGGCCGAGCGTGTCGCCAGTTGCCTGAAGACGCCGCTCGCGGTCGTATCGGCCGATCACCAGCGTTCGCTGACGCTGGAAGTGCGGGTCAGCATCGGCATTGCCGTGTGTCCGCAACACGGGCGTGACGCCGATGGCCTGATCCGCGCCGCCGACCAGGCCATGTACGTGGCCAAGCGCGCGCGCAGCGGCCGCAGCGTGATCGCGCCGCCGCCGACCCCGGTCGAATGAGCCCGCGCATCGCGCTGGCCACCGCGCGCGCGGCGCGCGGCCTGGACGAGGACATGGCGCCGCTGCTGGCTGCACTGCAGGCCGCCGGCGCCAGGCCCAGCGCCGTGGACTGGGACGATCCGTCCGTGGACTGGGCCGCTTTCGACCTGGTGCTGCCGCGCTCGACCTGGGACTACAGCGAGCGGCTGCCGGCCTTCATGGACTGGCTGGGCACGGTCGGCGCCTGCACGCGGCTGCTCAATCCGGTGCCGGTCCTGCGGTGGAACATCGACAAGCACTACCTGGCGACGCTGGCCGCCGCCGGGGTCACCATCGTGCCCTCGCGTTTCGTCGAACCGGGCGACGATGCCACCGCTCACCTGGATGCGCTGCTGGCCGCCCATCCGGCGAGCGCGGACGTGGTCGTCAAGCCCGCGGTGGGCGCCGGCTCGCGCGACGCCGAGCGGCATCCGCGTACCGCGCGCGCGGCGGCGCTCGCGCACATCGGCCGCCTGCTGGCGGCTGGCCGCAGCGCGCTGCTGCAACCCTACCTCGACGGCGTCGATGCGCGCGGCGAGACCGCGCTGGTCCACTTCGACGGCGTCTTCAGCCACGCCATCCGCAAGGGGCCGCTGCTGCAGCGTGCGGCCGCGGCCACGCAGGCGCTGTTCGCGGCGGAGGACATCCGCGCGCGCGCGGCCGACGCGGACGAACAGGCCCTGGCGCGCCAGGTGCTGGCGGCGCTGCCGTTCGACAGTGCCCCGGTCTATGCGCGCGTGGACCTGATCCGGGCCGATGACGGCACGCCGTGCCTGCTGGAGCTGGAGCTGATCGAGCCGTCGCTGTTCCTCGACCATGCACCCGTGGCGGCAACGCGCTTCGCCGCGTGCCTGATGCGCCACCTGGCCCGTTAGCCGGGGCGATGCCGTGGTGGACGGCACGCCACGGCGACGCCGCGCGGCCGCCGGTTGCGGGGTGTCGGAATCGATGCGCCGCGATGCCGCTTTCGCGCGCGCATCGCGCCGTCGCGCGTGCCGCACACCGTGCCGATGAGCCGTTCGCCTGCGCGCATCGACGACCGTGGTGGTCAAGGATTGACCGATGTGGGTTGACAGCCAGTACTGGCGCGCGCTGCAGGACATCATCCCATAGCTATCCACAGGCCTGTCCACGGCGGCTGTGGAAAAGTCGGATGGCGATGAGGGTGTGTGTGTGCGAGAGAGAAAGCCTGCGCGGGGGCAGGTCGCGAACGCGTCGCAGAACGCTCGCGAAAACGGGGTGGCGCGACGGTGCCGGGCCGGCGCCGCCATGGTGGCCAGTAACGGCACCGGTGTCCGGCACGGCGGCATCACATGAGGGCGGCATGGCATCGCCTGGCAGGGCGCAAAAGAGGCCGCGGATGGCGCGCGGCGGCTGCGGCGACCGGCCGCCGAGTCGCCGGAGGAGGTCCGGAGCGTGACGGATCGGCCAATCACGCTACAATGCGGGTCCGCTTCGGCGGGCGCGTAGCCACGAAGGCCAGCCAGCCGCCTGCCAGCGTCCACTGATTTGTCCGAAGGAATTCCCCCACGATGAAGATCCTGGTCGGCTACAAGCGCGTCGTCGATTTCAACGTGCGCATCCAAGTCAAGCCGGACGGCAGCGGTGTCGTCACCGAGGGCGTCAAGCTCTCCGCCAACCCGTTCGACGACATCGCCCTGGAAGAAGCGCTGCGCCTGCGCGAGAAGGGCATCGCGAGCGAGGTGATCGTCGCGACGATCGGCCCGGCCGACGCCCAGGCGCATATCCGCAACGGCCTGGCGATGGGCGCCAACCGCGCGATCCACGTCGTCACCAGCGAGGCGATCCAGCCGCTGACCGCCGCGCGCGCGCTGTTGAAGCTGATCGAGAAGGAGCAGCCGCAGATCGTGCTGCTCGGCAAGCAGGCGATCGACGACGACGCCAACCAGACCGGCCAGATGCTGGCGGCGCTGTGGGACCGCCCGCAGGCGACGTTCGCCTCGAAGGTGGAGGTGGACGGCACGGTGGCGCGCGTGACGCGCGAGGTCGATGCCGGCCTGGAGACGATCGAAGTGGACCTGCCGGCCGTCATCACCTCGGACCTGCGCCTCAACGAGCCGCGCTTCATCAAGCTGCCGGACATCATGAAGGCCAAGGCCAAGCCGATCGAGACGATCGAGCTGGCCAGCCTCGGCGTCGCCTCGGGCGACCACCTCAAGACGACGCACTACGCGGCCCCGCCCAAGCGCAGCAAGGGCGTGATGGTCAAGGACGTGGCCGAGCTGGTCGCCGCACTGAAGACGAAGGGGCTGATCTGATGAGCACGATTCTGATCGTCGCCGAGCATCTCGACGGCAAACTCAATACCAGCACTGCGCGCAGCGTGTCCTGCGCCAAGGCCATCGGTGGATCGATCGACGTCCTCGTGCTGGCCGCCGATCCGGCCGGCGTCGCCGCCGAGGCGGCCGCGATCGAGGGCGTAGCCAAGGTGCTGACCGTCGCCCGCGCCGAGAACGCGCACGCGCTGGCGGCCGTGCTGGCGCCGCAGGTCGCCGCAGTGGCGGGCAAGGGCTACAGCCACCTGCTGCTGCCGTCGACGACGTTCGGCAAGGACCTGGCACCGCGCGTGGCCGCGCTGCTCGGGGTCGCCCAGGTGTCGGACATCATGGCGGTGGAAGGCGTCCAGACCTTCAAGCGCCCGATCTACGCCGGCAATGCGATCGTCACCGTGGAAGCGCCGGCCGATGCGCTGGTGGTCGGCACGGTGCGCACGGCGTCGTATCCGGCCGCCGCCCGCGGCAGCGCCGCGGCACCGGTCGAGACGCTCAGCCTCGACGTGGCCGTGCCGGCGCATACGCGGTTCGTCGGCCTGGCGCAGGGCAAGACCGATCGCCCGGACCTGCAGGGTGCGGCCAAGGTCGTCTCCGGCGGCCGCGCGCTCGGCTCGGCCGAGCAGTTCGAGATCATCTACGCGCTTGCCGACAAGCTCGGTGCGGCGGTGGGTGCTTCGCGCGCGGCGGTCGACGCCGGCTATGCCCCCAACGACCTGCAGGTCGGCCAGACCGGCAAGATCATCGCGCCGGAACTGTACGTCGCGATCGGCATTTCCGGTGCGATCCAGCACCTGACCGGCATCAAGGACGCCGGCACGATCGTGGCGATCAACAAGGATGCCGACGCGCCGATCTTCGAGATCGCCGACTTCGGCCTGGTGGGCGACCTGTTCAAGATCATTCCGGAACTCGAGCAGGCGCTCTGACCGCCGCTTCGCATCGCGCCTGCTGACGCCGCCGGTCCCGGATCGGCGGCGTCGGTGAAGTTCCGGTGGGGCCGCGGCGCGGGCAGGGCCCGCGGCCGGTGGGTACAGCGTTCGCGGATGCCGGCGCCGCCGGCATCGATCGTGTCCCGCCGTCAGGTACCGGCCGGGAGCGTGGCGTCCCCGCAGGCGTTTTCCGCGTCGTCGCAGGGCGTGCAGTCGTCGCAATCGGCACAGTCCTCGTCATCGGCACAGCCGGCCTCCTCGCGGCACGCCGCGCAGCCGGCGCAGTCCGCGTCGGCGCAGGGCGCACAGTCGGCGCAGTCGGCACAGTCCGCGTCGGCGCAGGGCACGCAGTCGTCGCAGTCCGGGCAGTCCGCGTCGTCGGCGCAGCCGGCTTCCTCGCGGCAGGCGGCGCACATCTGGCATGCCTCGTCGGTGGCGACGTCCGCGTCGTCGAGCAATACGACAGCGGGCTCATCTCCGGCGCGTTCCGGATGCGCGGCCACGAACGCGACGCCGGCTTCATCGGCCGCGGCGATGCGCGCCTGCGTCGAGGGGTGGCTGGACATCCAGGCCAGGCCGGCATCGTCGGGGACTTCCTCGCCGAGCGTCTGGAGCGCGGCCGCGAACCAGCTCGGCGAGACGCCCAGCGCCGCCAGGTGCGCGTGGGCGAAGCGGTCGGCCTCGTCCTCGAACTGGCGCGAGTAGCGGCTCTGCAGCAGCACGGTCGGCACCGCGACGACCACGGCGCTGGCGCTCGACACGTCGCCGGCGAAGAACGCCGCGGCGATCGCCACGAACGAGCTGCGCAGCGCCTGGCGCAACGCGTGGCGTTGTTCCTGGTGGCCCAGCTCGTGCGCGATCACCGCATCGAGCTGGCGATCGTCGCCGAACAGCTCGACCAGTTCGTCGGTGACGATCACCGTGCCGCCCGGCAGCGCCAGCGCATTGGGTCCGATCGTCGGCGCGCTGCGGAACAGCAGCCGGTAGTTCGCGCTGCCCGGCAGGCCGGCCGCGAGGCCGGCGAAACGCTCGGTCAGTTGCGCCTGGCGCTCGGCCGCCATCGTGCTGGCCTCCAGGTCCGCGCGATCGAGCAGGGCCAGCACCTGCTCGCCGAGCGCGGTCTCGATCCGCGCCGGCAGGTGGGTGGCGATGCGGTCGGCCAGCCAGGGGATGCCCCACAGGTAGCCGGCGACCAGCGATGCCAGGCAGATGACGATCGCGGCCGCGACCGCCTGGTAGTGGCGCTCCAGCCGGTCGACCAGGGTTTCCAGGCGGTTGCGCTGCGGGAACAGGCGATCCAGCCGCGGGTCGTCGGCCAGCTGCAGGCGCGCGCCGTCGGGGAAGGCGATCGTGCGTGAGGTACGTGCCAGCCGCGGCGTGATGTACAGCTCGGCCAGCGCCTCGCGGCGGTCGATGCCATCGCCCTGGACCGCCAGGCTGCCGGGTGCCGGCTCGGTCAGTTCCACCGCGTGGCGCAGGCCGGTACGGCCGTCGAAGTAGTCGCCGCGCAGGGCGAGGTCGGGGCGGGTCATAGGCCGATGTCGATGTCGAACAGGCTGTCCACTTCGGCCGCGGTCGCGCCGACGTCCTCGCCGCGCTCGGCGACGAAGGCGGCCAGGTTGCCGGCCACCAGCAGGTTCAGGCACTCGGCGCGGTAGCGGGCCAGGCGCACCTTGGCCCATGGGATCAGCAGGCCCGCGCTGGCGAGCACCGCCACGGTATTGCCGGCATACAGCCACAACAGGCGCCGGCCCTGCAGCCGTGACTGGAACCGGTGCGGGCCGATCGTGGTGTGGTTGTAGACCAGGTTGCCGAGCGCGGCGGCCAGGAACACCCAGATCACGAAGTAGCCGCCGTAGAACACCGCCATCCAGCCGAAGATCAGGCCCATCGCCGGCTCCTTCGCCGAGGTGCCGCTGGCATGCAGGGCGACGGCGACCGCCCCGAGCAGCAGGCTGGCGGCGAAGATCCAGGCGGTCATGACGGCCCAGGCGATCAGGTACGGTGGATAGAAATGGCCCGGCCGCGCGTCGAAGGCGAACCAGTGGCCGCCGAAGCGGTGGTGTTCGACCAGGAACGCCTTCTGCTTGGCCTTCACGTACGGATAGAGCAGGCCCAGCGTCAGTAGCAGCGGGATGTAGAGCAGCAGGTAGCGGATGTAGGCTTCGGCATAGTCGGAGACGAAGCGGAAGCGCAGGCCGCGCCACGACGAGTAGCGTGCGCGGAACGCGGCGCCGCGCACCAGCAGCCACGGCGTCAGCAGGGCGACCAGCAGCGCCAGGCCGAGCTGCAGGGCCAGGCTGAACTGGCCGGCGATCACGTAGGCGCCGAACAGCGCCACCGCGATGAGCCGCCCGACCAGGATCGGCAGCGGGCGCGCCAGGTACTCGAACGGTACGTCGTCCAGGCGGGTATTGCCGTAGAAGTAGCGCTGCGTGCGGACCTTGGCCCAGGCCGAGTAGAGGCCGAGCGTGACGATGCTCAGCGCCAGGTTGACGATCCAGATCCGGAAGTACTCGCCGGCCTGCCCGTCGAAGCGGAACGGGTGCGGTACCGGCGGCGGCGCGCCCGGTGCCGCGGCGATCAAGGGTTCTGCTGGAAGCGGTGGCAAAGCCGGCAGCTCGCCGGGCGAGGCGATCGGTGGATCGTGCATCCGTGCCGGGGTCCCCTGGAGTACGTTAGGCGCCAAGCCTACCCGATCGGCGATGACGGTTGGAGGACCGGCCGCTGCACGGCCGGTGACGAACGATCAGGCCGGCGTCGGGTACGGGCACGCGCCGGTGACGGCCGCTTCGGCCAGGCGGCCGCGATAGAACGCGATCCGCTTGCGTCCTTGGTGCAGGTCCACGCGCGCAACCGGCACCAGTCCTTCGACACGCCGGCACAGGCCGGCCAGCCAGTGCACCTGCTCGCGTTCACGCCCGGCGGTTTCCTCGACCGCGAGCAGTACCGTGCGTGGGCCCAGTGCGTGCAGGGCCGCTTCGTCGCGTTGCCAGATCGCCAGCTGGCGCGCCCGGCCGTGCTTGGCGTTGAGCGGGTGGTCCAGCACGTAGACCGGCCGCGCGCCGGCCAGTTGGAAGTCCAGCTCGGCAGCCAGCATGAAGTTGTCGGCCACCAGCAGCGGCGCAGCGCCGCCCGGCTCGGCCAACAGGCGCCGCAGGCTCGCGCCGGCTTCGTTCCAGCCGATGAAATGCTCGGGGAATGCCTTGTGCTCGCGCAGTACGGTGGCACCGGCCGGATGCGCGGCCAACGCCAGGTAGGTGTAGACCGCCAGGCTGCCGAGCGCGGCGCCGGCGGCGGCCAGCGCCAGCACCGGCGTGGCGAGTCGTCGCGAACGCGCCCGCCAGCGCTGCGCCGCCAGCGGCAGCAGCGCCAGCAGCGGCAGATACCCCGGCAGCGGCCAGTGCACGCGGAAGCGCTCGCTGTCGGCGAACAGGCCGAGCAGGAAATAGCCACCGAGGACGCTGGCCGCGAAGGCCAGCGCGGCACCGGGGCGGTTACGCCCGGGCTGGCGCAGGCCGCCGGCCAGCACCGCCAGCAGCAGGCCATAGAGCAGCGGCGTCACCAGCAGGGCCTGCTCGAGCGGCTGCGCCAGCGCATCGGCGTGGAAGCGCCAGGGATGGCGGTCGACGGCCTGGAACTGCAGCACGCCGGCACCGACCGCCGGATCGAAGACCAGCACCGGCAGCAGCCCGGCCAATCCGAGTCCGAGCGCCGCCCACAGTCCCGGGCGACGCCACAGGCGGCGGCCATCCGCGCAGGCGACCAGGAAGACCAGTCCCGCCAGCCAGAGCATGCCGGCGCGCAGATGGGCCAGCCAGGCCAGCGCCAGCAGCACGCCGAGCCAGAGCCAGTCACGCCGGCGGTCCTCGCGGGCGGCGCGATCGAAGCGGTCCAGCGCCAGCAGCGCCAGGGCCGTCAGCGGCACGTCGGGCAGGGCCAGCACGCCGAGCGTACCGGCGAGCGGCATCGCCAGGGTCCACAGGCCTGCCTGCCAGCCGATGCCGGCGTCGCCCGAAAGCCGCCGGGCGTAGCCGGCGACCAGCCACGGCAGTGCGAGGCCGATCAGCAGGAACGGCGCGCGCATCGCCAGCACGCCGTGGCCGAACAGGCCCTCGCCGGCCGCGATCAGCCAGGCGGTCAGCGGGGGCAGGTCGGTGTAGGACCAGGCCAGGTGGCGGCTCTCCTGCCAGTAGAACGCCTCGTCGACGAACGGGGCCAGGGTCGCGGCCAGCGCGATCTTCACGACGGCGGTCGTGAACAATGCGACATGGAACACGGTCTCAAGGCGCCGGTGTTCGTTGCGCCCCGCCGCGGTCGCTACACTGCCGGCAGGCAGGCCCCGCATGTTCGTGTCCAAACCGGTACCCGTTCTCCGATGAAGCTGATCGATTCGCCGCCGCTCCCGACCTCGCCCGAAATCCTGCGCGATGCGCTGGCACGCGCCACCGCGCAGGTCGATACCGTCCTGCTCGGCAAGATGCGCGAGGTGCGCCTCGCCTTCGTCTGCCTGCTGGCCGGCGGCCACCTGCTGATCGAGGACCTGCCGGGCGTCGGCAAGACCACGCTGGCACATGCGCTGGCGGCGACCCTCGGCCTCAGTTTCCAGCGCGTCCAGTTCACCAGCGACCTGCTGCCGTCGGACATTATCGGCGTCAGCATCTACGAGCGCGAGCCGGGCCGGATCGACGGCGGGACGTTCCGCTTCCACCCCGGCCCGCTGTTCACGCAACTGCTGCTGGCCGACGAGATCAACCGCGCCACGCCGAAGACGCAGAGCGCCCTGCTGGAGGCGATGGCCGAGGAGCAGGTCACCGTCGACGGCCGCAGCCATCCGCTGGCGACGCCGTTCTTCGTCGTCGCCACGCAGAACCCGCTGGACCTGGCCGGCACCTACCCGCTGCCCGATTCGCAGCTGGACCGGTTCATGCTGCGCATGGGCATCGGCTATCCGGACCGCGCCGCCGAGCAGGCGATGCTGGCCGCGCCCGACCGTCGCGGCGCCCTCGACGCGCTGCAGCCGTGCCTGGCCCCCGAGCAGGTGCTGGCGCTGCGCGCCGCCTGCGCCGCGCTGACGGTCAGCCGGGCACTGATCGAGTACGTCCACGCGCTGCTGGAGGCCAGCCGCAGCGATCCGGAGATCCGCATCGGCCTGTCGCCGCGCGCGGGCCTGGCGCTGCTGGCCGCGGCGCGCGCACATGCCTACCTGGCCGGCCGGCCGCAGGTACTGCCGGAAGACGTGCAGGCGGTGTTCGAGGTGGTCGCGGCGCACCGCCTCGCGCCGGCCAGCCATGCGCGCGGCGACCGCGACGTGCTGGCGCGGCGGCTGCTGGAAACGACCCCGGTACGCTGACGATGGGCCGGGCGACCTCGCGCATCGCGGCCTGGCGCGGGCGCCTGCTGGCCTGGGCCGAGCGCACGCTGCCCGCGCTGACGCGCCTGCGCAGACCCGAGGCGCTGCCGATCCTGCTCGACCGGCGCCGGATCTACGTGCTGCCGACCGGCTACGGCCTGGTCTTCGCGCTGCTGACCGCGGTCATGCTCACCGGCGCACTGAACTACGGCAACAACCCGGCCCTGCTGCTGACCTGCCTGCTCGGCGGTGCCTGCTTCGTCAGCGTGTTCGTGGGCTTTCGCGCGCTGTCGGGCCTGCGGCTGGTGCAGGTCCGCGCGCGCGCGTGCCACGCCGGCGAGGCGATGCCGGTGGAGTTGGTCTTCGCAGCCGACGGCCGCGACCGCCTCGGGCTGCGCCTGTCGGCCGAGGCGGCCGAGACCGTCTTCGCCGCCGACCGCGATCGCGCCGCCGCGACCGTGCTGGCCGTGCCGACACGCGAGCGCGGCTGGTTCCGGCCCGGTCGCGTGCGCGTCTCGTCGTCGTTTCCGTTGGGCATGTTCACGGTCTGGAGCTGGATCAACCCGGATGCGAGCCTGCTGGTCTACCCGCGTCCGGAGGCCGATCCGCCGCCGCTGCCGCGCGCCGGCGACCGCCAGGACGGCCGCCTGGCCGGCAGCGCCGAGGACGAGCCGGCCGGCCTGCGCGACTACCGCGAGCACGACCCGCCGCGGCGCATCGCCTGGCGCGCCTCGGCGCGTCACGCGACGCTGCTGGTGCGCGACCACGAACGCCAGGGTGGCACGGCGGTGGTGCTGGACTATCACGCGGTGGCGGGGCTCGATCACGAAGCGCGCATCGGCCGCCTGACCGCCTGGGTGCTGATGGCCGAGGCCGCGGGCGAGGCCTACGCCCTGGCCGTCCCCGGCCGCACGATCGGCCCCGCGCTCGGCGCCGGCCACCGCGCCGAGTGCCTGCGCGCACTGGCGCTGCTGCCGGCCGCATGAGCACCGCCGCCGAGACCGGCCCACGGCCGGACACGCGCCAGTTCGACCTGCTCTGCCTGTCGGTCGCGGTCGCGCTGCTGCCACACCTGGCACGCCTGCCGCTGTGGCTGGGACCGCCGCTGCTGCTGCTGGTCGGCCTGCGCTGCTGGTTGCGCCGGCGTGGCCGGTTCGCGGTCAGCAGCTGGCTGCGCGTGCCGCTGGCCGGTCTGTTGCTGCTGCTGGTCATCGTCGAATACGGCAACGTCTTCGGGCGTGCGCCCGGCGCGGCGCTCGCCTGCGGCCTGCTGGCGCTGAAGCTGCTGGAGACCGAGCGCATCCGCGACGCGCGCGTCGTGGTCGGCTTCGCGGCCTTCGTGCTGATGAGTGCGCTGCTGTTCAATCAGTCCCTGGCGATGACGCTGGCGCTGTGCGCGGCGCTGGTGGTGCCGCTGGCGACCCTGGTGCTGCTGCAGCCGTCGATGGCCGGGCGGCCGCGCGCGGTCGGCACCGCCTTCCGCACCGGCGGCCTGCTGCTGCTGGCCGGCCTGCCGGCGGCGCTGGCGGCCTTCGTGTTGACGCCGCGGCTTTCCACGCCGCTGTGGGGCTCGCCCGGCTGGGACGAGCAGGCGCGCATCGGCCTCAACGAGTCGATGCAGCCGGGCTCGATGACCGACCTGCTGGTCGACGACACGCCGGCGATGCGCGTGTACTTCGACGCCGCGCCACCGCCGCCGGCCGAGCAGTACTTCCGCGCGATCGTGCTCTGGGACTTCGACGGCGCGACCTGGACACGCGGCGAGACGCGCGCCTACCTGCGCCCCGAGCCGGTGGAGGACCTTCGCTCGGTCCACACCTACCAGGTCGTCATCGAGCCGAGCGGACGCCACTGGGTGCCGGCGCTGGACGTGCCGCTCGATGCCCCCGACCAGACGCGCCTGAGCTCGGACCACACCCTCGCCTCGTACGCGCCGATCGCGCAGCCGCGCGAGTTCCGCCTGCGCTCGGCAGCCCGCTATCGGCTGGCGCCGACGCTGACCAGCGCCGAGCGGACGCGGGCGCTGGCCTATCCGGCCGCGTTCAATCCGCGGGCGCTGGCCCTGGCCGCGACCTGGCGCCGCCAGGGCCTGGACGAGGCGGCGATCGTGCAGACGACGCTGGCGCTGTTCAATGCCGGCTTCACCTACACGCTGGCACCGCCGCTGCTGGGGCGCGACTCGATCGACGAGTTCCTGTTCGACACCCGCGCCGGCTATTGCGAGCATTTCTCGTCGGCCTTCGTCTTCCTGATGCGCAGCGCCGGCATCCCGGCGCGCGTCGTCACCGGCTACCAGGGGGGCTGGTGGAATCCGGTCGGCGACTACCTGCTGGTACGCCATTCGGACGCGCATGCCTGGGCCGAGGTCTGGCTGTCCGGCAGGGGCTGGGTGCGCGTGGACCCCACCGCCGCCGTCAGTCCGCAGCGGGTCCAGCAAGGGGCGGCGGCGACCAACCGCGGCCTGGACTGGTTCGGCGGTGAATTCCTGCGCGAGCTGCGCAACCAGTTCGACAGCGTCAACCGGCTCTGGACCACGGCGGTGATCCAGTTCAATGCGCTGCGCCAGAGCCAGATGCTGGGCCGCTTCGGCTTCCCGGACCTGGCGCCGGAGCACCTGCTGGGATTGCTGGTCGGCGCAATCGTCGTGCTGCTGGGTGCCGCGACGTACTGGACGCTGCGCAGCGGCCGCCGCGCGCGCGGCGACGCGCTCGATGCGGGCTGGAACCGGCTGCGCGAGCGGTTCGCCCGGGCCGGCGTCACCATTTCACCGCAGCAGGGGCCGCTGGACTTCGGCGCGGCCGTGCGGCGGCGCTGGCCGCAGCCGGGCGCGGCGTTCGAGCAGCTGCTCGCGCGCTATGTCGCCCTGCGCTACGGCGGTGAGCCGTCGGCTGAACAGATACGCGCGTTTCGCCGTGAGGCAGGGAAATTGCGCGTACCATCCGATGTCTGAATCGCTGGCCCGCCGCAACGAATGCCTTTCATGGCACGTCATCGCCACCGGGCCGGACGTTCCCGATTCCCGATGAGGTCAGTGCCATGCGCAATCCACTGTTGATCGCCCTGCTCGGCGCGGGACTGGTGTCCTGCGCGACCGTGCCCAAGCCGCTGCAGGGCCAGTTCACCGCGACCACGCCGGCCGACGGTGCCCGTGGGGGCCAGGCCGGGCAGACGGTGCGCTGGGGCGGCGAGATCATCAAGGTCGATCCCAAGGCCGACGCCACCTGCTTCGAAGTGCTGGGGCGCCCGTTGAGCGACAGCGCGCGCCCGATGGCGCGCGACAGCAGCGAAGGCCGCTTCCTGGCCTGCCGCAGCGGCTTCTACGACCCGGAGGTGTTTCGCCGCGGCCGCGAGGTGACCGTGGTCGGCACGGTCAGCGGCACCGAGACCGGCCGCGTCGGCGAGTACGACTACACCTATCCGCGCGTGGAGGCCTCCACGATCTACCTGTGGCCCGAGCGCACCGTGCGTGCGGCCTATTACGACCCGTTCCTCTACGACCCGTGGTACCGCGGCTGGGGCCCGTGGGGACCGTACGGGTATGGGCCGTACTGGGGCGCGCCGCCGGTGGTGATCGTCAAGCCCAGGCCGGCGCCGCCGCCGAAGGGCGGCTAGGGCGTGTCATCAATCCCTCGGTAGGCCGCGCCGTTCTTGCGTGCGTCCGGGACAAGGAAGAGGGAGGAAGTGGACGTCGGTCCACGCCCGAGCGATGACGCAGTCCCGGGCGCACGCA
>Ga0182739_1000216_pt1 | contig 99260 bp, 89 predicted proteins | sample eDN5th30CBELigBY_FD_128873 | JGI IMG/M metagenome (GOLD analysis project Ga0182739, IMG submission 128873) | Enriched backyard soil microbial communities from Emeryville, California, USA - eDNA 5th pass 30_C BE-Lig BY (version 2) (version 2) | ecosystem: Environmental > Terrestrial > Soil >...
GATCAGACGATCAGACACTGGTCAGACACTAACTCCTCTCTCGGACTCCGACTACTGCATCAAGCCTGCAAAATAGGCATCCTTATCGCCGTGTTTGGAGCATTCATGAGGTAATGCCTGCGCTTCTGTCATGTATTTGGGCTAGAAATAGCCCAATGGAGAGATTGTGCTGTGAAAGCCTGCATCAAATGCAGGCTTGCTGCTTCACGCAAGACATGTCTGTGCAAAGCCTTCACAAATTGCAGGCTTGGTACTGCTAGTTAGTTGGTGGATATCGAGAATGTTGAGTTATGCGCAAACTTGTTGTGGAGTCATCGAAAGTATGGATAAAGAGAAAGTAACATCACTGACCTGCTTTAAGCTGCGGCTCATGCATCAGACACTGAGCAGACACATCAGACTCTCATCGGACACTGATCAGACACTAGCTCCTATCCCGGACTCGGACTTCTGCATCAAACCTGCATAATCGGCATCTTTATCGCGGCTTCTGGTGCATTCTTGAGATAATTCCTGCACTTCTGTCATGTATTTCGAGCTGAAATAGCCGATCGAGGGGAGTCAGGCGATAAAGCCTGCATGAAGTGCAGGCTTGCATGTACTACAGTTGCTGTTGCGCGCAAAGCATATAAGAACTGCAGGCTTGCATGGCTGGCAGCGATTTGACGGCGCGATTCTTATTATCAGCTTTCTATTCCAGTGGGAATTAGGCATTTGCACGAGACATGCTCGGCGAGACGCCATGCACCTTCTTGAACATCTTCGAGAAAAGGAATGGATCCGTATAGCCGACGGAACGAGAGATGTCGCTGATGGAGAGGCTGCGATTCCCCAGAAGCGCAGCGGCCCGTTTCATGCGGAAGCTTAGCAGGTAGGCCTGCAAGGACAGACCGCATTGGTCCTGGAATAGGCTGGATAGATAAGTGCGGTTTAGCCCAACGTAATCCGCAATTTGCTGCACGGTGATTTTCTGACTGTAGTTGTGCTCGATCCATTCCACCGCTTTGCGTACATAGGCATCCCTCGAAGGAGAGGCAATGACGACTGCAGGAGCGTCGGCACATTCGACCAATTCGGCGAGAAATCGGTATAGGAGGCTCTGGAACAACAATTCAGAGCCTCTTCGACTTGTTGCAGCGATCAACTCGTCATGCAGCGTCTCGAAGAAGATGGAGTCGTCATCTACACGGAATACGGGATTGGACTCATTCAGTCCGGCTGATTCCATGAACGATCGGGCTTGGATGCCGCTGAAGCCAAGCCAGGTATAGATCCAAGGGTCTTCTTCATTGGCTTCATATTGAACAATGACGCTTGGCGGGATGAGAAAGCCTTGTTTGGCAGATAGAGTGTACGTCTCCCCATTGATTCTGAACGTGCCTTTGCCGCTATGAATGTAGTGAATGATATAGGAATCGCGTACCCCAGGCCCCCATGCATGGAGCGGTTCACACTCCTCGCGTCCATGGAACAGAAGGTTCAAGTCGAGCTGCTGATAGAGCGATTGATTCACTAACATGATTTCAACTTTGGCCATACGACTATCGCTCCTAGTAGGCAGGGTTTGTATGAGTCTTGCTCGTATTATAACAAGCAATCTGTCGCATATGGAATATGAATGCGCTCACAATCTGGCATTATGACAGGTACTTCAGGGGTTATTCTATGTTGATTCGAAGGACTTGCCGCTATAGTGAATATATTCAAATATTCCAACGAGGGAGGCATTCCCTATATGTCCAAAATAACATTTATTGGAGCAGGCAGCACCGTTTTCGCTAAGAACGTGCTGGGCGATGTGATGCTGACGCCAGCGCTGGCAGGCTTCGAGCTGGCTTTGTTCGATATTGATGCCGAGCGGCTGCGCGACTCGGAGCAGCTGTTGAATAACATTCGGGAGACGTCTGGCAGCAGCTGCACGATCAGAGCTTATTCTGATCGCAAGGAAGCGCTTCGCGGCGCCAAGTATGTTATTAATGCCATTCAGGTTGGCGGTTATGATCCATGTACGATTACCGATTTCGAAATTCCGAAGAAATACGGGCTTCGCCAGACGATTGCGGACACGATCGGCATCGGCGGTATTTTTCGTAATCTACGCACCATTCCTGTCATGCTGGACTTCGCGAAGGATATCCAAGAGGTTTGTCCGAATGCGTGGTTCTTGAATTACACGAATCCTATGGCGGTGCTGACCAATGTGATGAACAGCGTTGGCGGCGTGAAGACCGTCGGCCTTTGCCACAGCGTGCAGGTGTGCGTACCGCATCTGTTCGATTCGCTGGGTCTGTCGTTCGAGGGTGTAGAAGCGAAAATCGCGGGCATTAATCATATGGCCTGGCTGCTGGAAGTCAAGAAGGATGGTGTCGACCTTTATCCCGAAATTAAGCGCCGTGCTGCAGAGAAACAGAAGGAGAAGCATTACGACATGGTTCGCTTCGAGCTGATGCAGCGCTTCGGCTACTACGTAACCGAGTCCTCCGAGCATAATGCCGAGTATCATCCGTATTTCATCAAACGGAATTACCCCGAGCTGATCGACCGCTTCAATATTCCGCTGGACGAGTATCCGCGCCGCTGCATCGAGCAGATTAAAGGCTGGCAGAGCATGCGGGATTCACTGCTCGCGAGCCATAACCTGGAGCATCACCGCAGCCATGAATATGCTTCTTATATCATGGAGGCGATGGAGACGAACAAGCCGTTCAAGATCGGCGGCAATGTCCTCAACACAGGACTCATTACGAATCTGCCGAAGGAAGCTTGCGTCGAGGTGCCATGTCTTGTCGATGCTTCCGGCGTAACGCCTACTTACGTTGGCGATTTGCCTCCGCAGTTAGCTGCACTCAATCGGACGAACATTAATACGCAGCTGCTCACGATCGAAGCGGCGATAACCGGCAAGCGGGAGCATATTTACCATGCCGCGCTGCTTGATCCACACACCTCCGCAGAGCTGTCGATCGACGATATCGTGGCGATGTGCGATGACTTGATTGAAGCGCATGGCAGCTGGCTGCCTACATATAGATAGCGACGCGAAGATTGAAATATCTATCTGTTGAACGACTGCATCAGCCTCTGATTCTTAGGTCAGAGGCTTTTTTATATTTTCGGAAGAAACATTTGTTCGCATACTGCCATCTGCCAGAAAGTTGGGCTACAATAGAAAGTAGAGTTGTTGATAGAATAATGGGATTGGGCTATATGAGGTCTAGCGGCTTGATTGCTAGGATAAGCGATAAATAGATTGGAGCGTGACGAACAAAATGAAGCTGTTTCATACGGCCGACTGGCATCTCGGCAAGCTCGTGCAAGGCGTATATATGACGGACGACCAGCGTTATGCGCTGGAGCAATTCGTCCAAGCCGTCGCAGAGGAGAAACCGGATGCGGTCATCATTGCAGGCGATCTCTACGATCGGGCAATACCGCCAACGGAGGCGGTCGAGCTGCTCGACGAGCTGCTTCGCAAGCTCGTCATCGAATGCGAGACGCCGGTGCTCGCTATAGCGGGTAATCATGACAGCCCCGACCGGCTTGATTTTGGCACGCGGTTGATGGAAAGCCGGGGGCTGCACCTCGCAGGGCGTTTACGTGCGGACTTGAAGCCGGTCGAGCTCCATGACGAGCATGGCCCCGTACATGTTTACCTTGTTCCCTATGCTGACCCCGCGCAGGTACGGCTGACGTTGGAGGACGAGACGATCCGTTCGCATGATGACGCGATGCGCGCCATTGCTGCACGAATTGAGGCGGAAGCCGATCCGAAGGCGAGACGAATCTTTGTCGGACATGCGTTCGTCACGCCTGGAGGCGAGCCGCAGCCGAACACAAGCGAGTCGGAACGTCCGCTGGCGATCGGCGGGGCAGAGCATGTGAGCGCGAGTCACTTCAAGAGCTTCCACTATACGGCGCTTGGCCATCTGCACCAGGCCCATCATGTCGGCGATGAACGAATTCGTTATGCGGGATCACCGCTCAAATATTCGATTTCGGAAGAAACGCATCGCAAAGGCTGGCTCATTGTCGAGCTAGACGAAGCAGGCAATGCGACGGTTGAGAAACGCGAGCTCAAGCCGCTGCGCGACATGCGCCGTGTGGCGGCATCGATCGAGGAGATCGAGACGCAGCATCAGACAAGCGATGACTACGTATTCGTCACGCTGCAGAACGACAATCCGGTACTATTCCCAATGGAAAAAGTACGCGCGGTATATCCGAATGCGCTCCATGTCGAACGCCGTGTACGGTCTTTGCAAACAGACGATGCTTCAGAAGACAGCCTGGAGAACAGCGCCGGAAGCCGTCGGGACGCGGACCCGGTCGATCTGTTCGCAAGCTTTTACCGCGAAGTGAAGGGACTGCCGCTGGAGGACGAGAAGCGTAGGCTGTTCGCTGAGACGTTCATGGATGTTATGAAGCTGGAGGGAGGCGCCGTATGAGACCGATTAAGCTTACACTGACTGCGTTCGGACCGTACCGGGACGGCGAAACGATCGATTTTACCGAGCTTGGCACGCATCGGCTGTTCGTTATTTCGGGCAATACGGGCGCTGGCAAAACGACCATTTTCGACGCGATCTGCTTCGCGTTGTACGGATCGGCGAGCGGCGAAGATCGTGCGGAGATCCGTATGCTGCGGAGCCATTTTGCAGGGGATGATTCGTTTACGTCGGTTGAATTTGATTTTGCCGTCGGGAAGCGGTCCTATCGGGTGTTCCGCCAGCTGCCGCACCGCAAGGCGGGCAATAAGAGCGAGACGCCGGGCAAAGCCGAGCTGTACGAGACGACTTCAGGCGAAGCCGTGCCATGTGTTGAACGATTCATGATCACGGATGTGAACAATAAGCTGGAGACGATCATCGGGCTGACCAAGGATCAGTTCAGCCAGATCGTCATGCTGCCGCAGGGCGAATTCCGCAAGCTGCTTACTTCCGACACGGATAATAAGGAAGATATTCTTCGGCGCATCTTCCGTACGGATCTGTACCGCAAGCTGGAGGAACGTTTTCAACAGAAGCACCGCGAGCTGAAGGACGAGGCGACGAAGGCGCGGACGCGCCTTGACGTCATCATCGGGCAAGCGGGCGATACGCTTCCGCAGCGCGAGGAGAGCGCGCTCGCAGCGGTGCTGGCGCAGCCGTATCGCGGCGCGGCGCAGATGCAAGACGCGCTTGCGCAGGAGGCGGCGCATTACCGCGAAGCGGCCGATGCGGCCGAAGGGCGCAAGGCGGCGGCTGGCGAGCGGCTCGCCGCCGAGGAAGCGCAGCTGCGCGAGGCGCTCGCGCGCAACGGCCGCTTCGCGGAGCTCGCGACGCGGCGGGCGCGCGCGGCCGAGCTCGAGCAGCAGCGGCCCGCGGCGGAGGCGCGCGAGCGGCAGCTCGCGCTCGCCGAGCGTGCGGCGCGGCTCGAGCCGCACGAGGAGCGCGCGGCCCGCGCGCTCGCCGACGCGGCCGCGAAGCGCGAGCGGCTCGCCGCAGCGCAGCGTGCGGCGGAAGCGGCCGCGGCAGCGCTCGCGGACGCGGAGCAGCGCCAGCGCGCGGAGGCGGCGCACGAGCCGGAGCGGCGCGCGGCTGAGCGCGAAGCGGAGCGGCTGGCGGCGCTGGCGCCGCTCGTGCAGACGCTCGCCGAGCGGCGCGGCGAGGTCGAGCGTCTGCTCGGCGCGGAGCGCGCCCTGGCGGCGAAGCAGCAGGAAGCCGCAAGCGCACTTGCGAAGCTGCTCGAGACGAAGCAGGCGGCAGCAGCGCGTATCGCAGCAGCGGAGACGGAGACGGCTAAGCTGCCGGAGCTGCAGGAGCAGCTTCAACGGATGCGGGACAAATACCGGCTGCTAGAGGATCTGGCGGCGGCAGAACGCGACTACAAGGAATTCACTCGACAAGAAACGGAGCATAAGCAATACGTTCAAAAGCTTCGCAGCGAGCATGATCGGCTGGAGTCCGCATGGCTGGAAGGACAAGCAAGCCTGCTCGCCGTGCATCTGCATGATGGCAAGCCATGCCCGGTATGCGGCAGTGCCGAGCATCCCGCGAAGGCGCAGCCATCGTCTGAGCTTCCATCTCGCGAAGAGCTGCAGCAGCTGAAGCAGCGGCTCCAGCAGGCGGAGCATGAGCTGAGCAAGGCTTCGGCTCAGGCAGCATCGGCACAAGAGGGCCGCAGCCGCCGCGGCGGCGATATTGCCGAATATGGCATTCAGCTTGACTTAGACCTTGCGGAGCAGCTGGCTGCTTCGAAGAAGGAAGGTTCGCGCCTGCGGGAAGAGACGGATCGACTGAAGCACATCTATGCCGAATTAACCGCTCTTCGCGAGCAGGCGGCAGAGGCCGATCGCCAGCTTGACGCGCGCTTGCGAGAGAAAGATGATTTCGCAGCGCGTCTATCGGCGGCTGCAGCTGATCGCACCGCGAAACAGTCGCGTCTCGAAACGGAGCTGGAGGCTATCGACGAGACGCTGCGTACACCAGAGCAATTGAATGCTAGATTCGCGGCAATCCGTCAGTCAGCAGACAAGCTGAATGCCGCATGGAAAGCGGCAGAAGAAGCGCTGCAAGCTGCAACAACCAGGCTGGCAGAGCAGCGTGCCGCAGCAGAGCAGCTGGCCCGTACGGTCGCGGAAGCCGAAGCGGAGCAGGCGGAATCCGCTGCGCGGTTCCAAGCCGAGCTTGCGAAGGATGGATTCGATGACGCTGACAGCTACCGCGCGGTGAAGCTCCCGGAATCAACGCGCGCTGAGCTTAAGGCGGATGCTCAAGCCTATCGCACGGCGGCGGCAGCAGCTGCCGAAGGGATCGCCCAACTGGAGCAAGCGCTTGAAGGCCAGTCGCCGATCGATACGGCGCCGCTGGAGCAAGCACTCATCGACCTGAAGGCGGAGCTGGAGCAGATCGCTGCCCAGCTTCAGACCGCAGATCGTTATGCGAAAGAGGCCGGTCGCCTCCGTACAGCCATTGCAGAAGCAGGCGGACGCTGCACCGAGCTGGAACAGCAGCTGGAGCAGGTTGCAGACCTGTACAGCATGATGAAGGGCGACAACGCGCTCAAAATCTCATTCGAGCGTTATATCCTGATCGAATATCTCGATCAAATTCTTCATGCAGCGAACGAACGGCTGCGCGGCTTGTCCGGCGGCCAATTCGTCCTGCAGCGGAGCGACAGACTCGAGGCGCGCGGCAAGCAGAGCGGGCTTGGGCTTGATGTGTACGATGCGTATACCGGACAGAATCGGGATGTCAAATCGTTGTCCGGCGGCGAGAAATTCAATGCATCGCTTGCGCTGGCGCTGGGCATGACCGACGTGATCCAATCTCATCAAGGCGGCATTTCGATCGAGATGATGTTTATAGATGAAGGATTTGGCTCCCTTGATGAAGAATCCTTAGGCAAAGCGATTCAGACGCTCATCGATCTGCAGCGTGCAGGACGGATGATCGGTGTGATCTCCCATGTACAGGAGCTTAAGCAGGCGTTCCCGGCAGCGATTGAGGTGTCGAAGTCGAAGGAAGGGCATAGCAAAGCGACCATTGTCGTAAAATAATATGCAGCACCTTGGTACAAATTAACTTGCTGACCGATCTTGTTTATATGCAGCCACTTCACATATATGGAGGAGTCGAATATGGCACGTATCGCATCGAATTTAACGGATCTGATTGGTGGAACACCGCTGCTGCGGCTGTCCAATTACGAGAAGAAGCTGGACCTTCCCGCTCAGATCATCGGCAAGCTGGAGTATTTCAACCCTGCAGGCAGTGTGAAAGACCGGATCGGATTCGCGATGATTAAAGCTGCAGAGGAACAAGGACTGCTGCGTCCTGGTTCGATTATCATCGAGCCGACGAGCGGCAATACCGGCATTGCGCTCGCATTCGCAGCGGCGGCACTTGGCTACCGCTTGATGATTGTGCTTCCGGAATCGTTCAGCCTTGAGCGCCGCCAGCTGATGAAGGCGCTTGGCGCAGAGCTCATCCTGACGCCAGCGGCTGAAGGGATGCGCGGTGCGATCAATCGTGCTTTAGAGCTGAAGGCGGAGCTTGCGGATGCGTACATTCCGCAGCAGTTCGAGAATGAAGCGAATCCTGCAATCCATCGCGTTACGACGGCAGAAGAAATCTGGGCGGACACAGATGGCGAAGTGGACGTATTCGTTGCTGGCGTTGGTACGGGCGGTACGGTAACAGGCGTTGGCACCTTGTTGAAGGAGCGCAACCCAGGCGTTCATATCGTTGCAGTTGAACCAGCGGAATCACCTGTTCTATCCGGCGGCAAGCCAGGTGCGCACCGCATTCAAGGCATTGGTGCAGGTTTTGTGCCGGCCGTACTGAACAGAGATGTGATCGACGAGATCATCCAGGTCCAGGCTGACCAAGCTTATGAGACGTCCCGCATTCTGGCACGCTGCGAAGGACTGCTCGTCGGGATCTCGTCCGGTGCAGCCGTCTATGCGGCATCATTGCTGGCACGCAAGCCTGAATTCCAAGGGAAACGTATCGTGGCGCTGCTGCCCGATACGGGCGAGCGTTATTTGTCCGCCGGTCTCTACGGAAGTATGGAGTAACGAAGCTTCATTTGACCTCTAAATATGGGATAAATTATTTGTCGTTTTTTCTCGAAAAACAGATTGACTTGAGTAGGTAATATGTTTATTATATAAGAGTCGCTGTTGACGCAAACGACAGATATGCTGATGTAGCTCAGCTGGTAGAGCAACGCATTCGTAATGCGTAGGTCGGGGGTTCGAATCCCTTCATCAGCACCATATTAGAATGATATGACGCGATCCTCACGGGTCGCGTTTTTTGTTGTGCTATCGTACCTATGTTCGGTCTATATTTAGGTAGATACAAATCTGTAGTATAATAGAAACACTTATATGGAACGATGGAGGACTGTATGACACAGATCAAACAATTAGTAAGCCAAGATGAGTTTGTTGGCTTTTATTTGCTCAAGGAGCTCGAGATTCGGCAGACGAATGCGACTCCGCCGAAAGATTATTTCGATATCGTGCTTAGTGATTCAACCGGGCAGCTGACGGCCAAAATGTGGGAAGTGTCGTCGACGGATAAGGAAACCTTTTTCCCCATGGGATTGGTCAAAGTGAAAGGGATCGTGCAGACGTACCGGGAACGTCTTCAAATCAAGATCGTACAGATGCGACTCGCTGCGCCAGAGGACGGCGTGTCGATTACGGAGTTTATTCGTTCGGCGCCAATTCGTCCTATTGATCTTATTTATACGATTAAGAATACGACCGCTTCCATCGTCAACGATGAAGTGCGGACGATTGTTGAATATTGCTTGAAGAAGGCCGAGGATAAGCTGATGGACTACCCGGCTGCGAAGACGCACCATCATGCGTATTATGCGGGACTGGCTTATCATATCGCGCGGATGCTTGAGCTTGGAGAATTTATTATCCGTCAGCGTCCTTTCTTGAATGGAGATATGCTGCGTGCGGGAATCATTTTACATGACATAGCGAAGACAGAGGAATTGAATGCACGGCTTGGCGTTGTCTCTGATTACAGCGTGTCAGGCAAGCTGATTGGACATATCGCACTTGCTTCGTCATGGATTACAGAAGCAGCGATTCGGTGCAATATTCCGCTGGAATCCGAGCGTGTGCTTGGCTTGCAGCATCTGGTGCTGTCGCACCATAATACAGGCGAGTGGGGCAGCCCGGTGCAGCCTCAGACGGCCGAGGCCGTAGCGCTTCATTATATTGATTCGCTGGATGCCAAGCTGCAGATGGTGGAGGACGCGCTTGATTCAACGCCGGAATCTGAAGCATGGACGCCGATGATTCGCGGTTTGGAGAATAAAGCAGTTTATCGTACAGCGAAATAATAACTATTATTAATAATTTATCGATTTGTCATAGCGATGATAAATCGATTTTGTTATACTGAGAATAATTATCATTTCCGCGGTAATTGAGAATTAGAAAGGATAGATCGGCCATCATGTCTTCTACTACGAATCACAACAGCGCTAATCAGGCCGTCAATGCTGAGAAAGAAGAGCTCCCGCCGCTTCGGTCGAGACCTGCTGCCGCTTCGATTATCCTTGTCTTGGGTGCTGCTGCGCTCATCTTCGGTATTGCATTATCCGTTTCACTCGGTGCCGTACATATGAGCCTGTCAACGGTTTGGTCGGCATTGTTTCAGTTCAACCCTGCGATTACGCATCATCAGATTATTTGGGAAATACGTCTGCCAAGGGTGCTGGCATCCGCATTAGTTGGGGCGGCTTTCGCGGTAGCAGGCGCTATGATGCAAGGAATTACCCGTAACCCGATGGCCGATTCCGGTATTCTCGGCCTGAATGCAGGCGCGGTGCTCCTCTTGTCTTTATGCTTCTCGCTTATGCCTGGGCTGTCCTACAATATGATTCTGCTGCTGTGCTTCATTGGCGCAGCATTGGGCGCGGTCATTGTATTCGGCATCAGTGCTGTTTCGAGAGGAGGCTTTACGCCAGTACGTCTCGTGTTGGCTGGCTCCGCCGTCTCTTCACTGCTCTATGCGCTTAGCGAAGGGATTGCGCTCCATTTCAAAGTCGGACAGGACCTCGCATTCTGGTTTGCCGGCGGCGTAGCGAATGTGAAGTGGGAGCAGTTGATCGCGATATTGCCTTGGGTGTTAATCGCCATTGTGGTGGCGATGGTCCTTTCTCGTTCGATTACGCTGCTGAGTCTCGGAGAAGAAATCGCGATCAATCTCGGTCAGCGTACGGGGCTGATCCGAATCGTTTCGGTTGTCGTCATTATTATTTTGGCAGGATCATCGGTGTCGGTTGTGGGGGCTGTCTCCTTCGTTGGTCTGCTCGTGCCGCATGTTACACGGTATCTGGTAGGCGTCGATTATCGTTGGATCATTCCTTGCTCCGCCGTACTAGGGGGCCTGCTTGTTGTACTTGCCGACTTGGGCGCACGGATGATAAATCCGCCGTATGAATTCCCGATCGGTGCACTTATTGCCATGCTTGGCGTCCCATTCTTCCTCTACCTGGCACGCAACGAGAGGAGGGGATTGTAATGGATATCAATCGGTTCGGAATCGAACAACGCCGTCGGAAGCGCAGCATGCTTGTCCTTTCCATTCTTGGCGCCCTTATCGTTGCAGCCTTTATCATTAGTATGAATACGGGGACTATTCGGCTGTCTCCTGTCGATGTATTGCAAACGTTGTTTGGGATGGGGACTGCTAAGGAAAATTTGATTTTGTTTGATTTCCGTCTGCCGCGGATCGTAATTTCCCTCCTGATTGGGGCGGGACTTGCGGTAGCTGGCTGCATTCTGCAAGGGGTAACGCGTAATGCGCTTGCGGATCCGGGCCTTCTGGGCATCAATGCAGGAGCGGGACTTGCCGTTATTTTGTTCGTTTGCTTCTATCCGTCAACGAGCACGGCCTCTGTGTTCTTACTCCCGTTGTTAGCATTGATTGGAGCTGGACTTACGGCGTTATTGATTTACAGCTTGGCTTATAAGAAGACGGATGGAATTTCGCCAACAAGCCTTATTCTCACAGGTATCGCAGTTGCGGCAGGCATTAACGCAGCGATGATCGTCTTGACGCTCACGCTCAGTCCTGAACAATACCAATTCGTTGCGACTTGGATTGCCGGCAGTATATGGGGGGCGAACTGGAAGTTCGTGCTTGCCCTGCTTCCTTGGATTGTTGTGCTGCTGCCTTATGTCATGCTGAAATCGAACATGATGAACATTCTGAACCTGAGCGATCATACGGCTGCCGGACTTGGCGCACCGATCGAAGCTGACCGTCGTAAGCTGCTGTTTGCTGCTGTTGCGCTTGCAGGCTCCTGCGTAGCGGTAAGCGGTGGAATTGGCTTCGTTGGCTTGATCGGCCCGCATCTGGCGCGGACGCTGGTTGGTCCGAAGCATCAGCATCTGCTGCCTACGTCGGCTATGGTTGGCGCATTGCTCACGATCATCGCGGACACGATTAGCCGTGCCATGTCCTCGGCTGGGATTCCTACAGGTGTCGTAGTCGCCGTGGTCGGCGCTCCTTATTTCTTGTATTTGCTCGCAAGGACGAAAAGCTCGTAACGTACGAATTATCGCTTTATGCAAAGGAGCTCGAAACTTTTGATAAAACGCTTTTTCTCATATTACCGGCCATACAGAGGTCTGTTCATGCTTGACTTCGGCTGCGCCGTTCTTGCTGGCTTAATCGAGCTGGGCTTCCCGATTGCGATCAACAAATTTGTTGATGAGCTTCTTCCGAAAGGCGAATGGGGCATTATCGTCGGTGCCTCCCTTGGACTTCTTGCTCTTTATATTGTGAATATGTTCCTCATGTATATCGTGAACTATTACGGTCATATGCTGGGGATTAATATCGAGACGGATATGCGCAGGAAGCTGTTCGGCCATATCCAGAAGCTGTCGTTCCGCTATTTTGACAATACGAAGACCGGTCATCTGCTCAGCCGTCTGACGAACGACATGATGCAGATTGGCGAGGTTGCCCACCACGGACCAGAGGATTTATTTATCGCCATCATGACGCTTCTTGGCGCTTTCACGCTGATGCTGCTCATTCACTGGAAGCTCGCCGTCATGACTTTCATTATCGTGCCGGCTATCATCTGGGTTGTCATCTATTTCAATGGTAAAATGACGAAAGCGATTCATCAGCTGTTCGGCGATATTGGCGACTTCAATGCACGGATCGAAGACAATGTCGGCGGCATTCGCGTCGTTCAGGCGTTTACGAATGAGAAGCATGAGATTAAGCAATTCACGGAGAACAACAGCCGTTTCCGACTGACGAAGCTGATGTCTTACAAGCTTATTGCGAAGAACGGCTCCATCAGCTACATGATGATGCGTTTCGTTACGCTGTTCGTTATGGTATGCGGAACTTGGTTCGTTATTAATGGCGGCTTGTCTTATGGTGAATTCATCGGCTTCCTGCTGCTTACGAACGTTTTCTTCCGACCGATTGAGAAAATCAACGCGATTGTCGAGAGCTATCCGCAAGGTATTGCAGGCTTCAAACGGTATGTCGAGCTGCTCGATACGGAGCCGGACATTAAGGATTCACCTAATGCAGTCGAGCTTGGTGAACTGAAACAGGCCATTCGATTCGAGAATGTATCGTTTGGATATGAGAACGAAGGATCGGTGCTTAGCGGCATCAACCTAACGATTCGCAAAGGGGAAACTGTCGCTTTCGTAGGTCCATCCGGTGCCGGCAAAACGACGCTGTGCAGCCTGCTGCCGCGCTTCTATGAGGTAACCGGCGGCCGGATTACGGTCGACGGCTCCGATATCCGCGACGTGAAGCTTGAATCGCTGCGCCGTCAGATTGGCATCGTGCAGCAGGACGTGTTCCTGTTCGCGGGCACGATTCGCGAGAACCTGCTGTACGGCAAGCTGGAAGCTGCGGAAGAGGAGCTGTGGGCTGCAGCGCGTCAAGCGCGGCTGGAGGAGTTCATTCAATCGCAGCCAGAAGGCATGGACACGGTAATCGGCGAACGCGGCGTGAAGCTGTCCGGCGGACAGAAGCAGCGTCTTGCCATTGCTCGTATGTTCCTTAAGAATCCACCGATTCTCATTTTGGACGAAGCAACGTCCGCGCTCGATACGGAGACGGAGATGATGATTCAGCAATCGCTTAGCGATCTGTCACAAGGACGCACGACGCTTGTGATCGCACACCGTCTTGCGACGATCAAGAATGCAGACCGCATCGTGGTCGTTACGTCTGATGGCATTGCCGAACAAGGCCGCCACGAAGAGCTCGTGGACGCCGGCGGCATCTACAGCCGCCTCCACGAAGCCCAATTCGGTGCTTTGCAGATGAGCTAAGCACCCATAGAGATGCTCTATAAAGAAGCGCTGCCCAGCAGCGCTTCTTTATTTGGATTATATGTATACTGAAAAAAGGTAGAAACCAACCCTTGTTTGACAGGTTTTTTTTAAACTTGTGAAAGTGATACCTTAATAAAAAGAGACATAAAGTCTTATACCTGCCATTGCAAAAAAATATTGTAAACCCACAGGAGTCTATTTTCTTGTAAAGGAGGGGAGCCGTTTATGAAGAGGATGTTCATGATGACGATGATAGCAGCGTTAATTCTTACTGCCTGTGGGAGGACTTCATCTGATGTAGAATCGAATCATGAAGGGGCAACTAGCACGATAAACAAGGAAGGAGAATCGAATAAGGTGGATATTGACGCGTCAAAACCATTTGTACCTGAGAATCCTGAGAATATGCCAAGCGATGACATCAGCAATTCGGATGCTGGAGAGAAAGCGGGCAACAAACTGGAGGACTATACGAAGGAAGATTGGTACCAGACTTTGCTCGCGAATGCACAGATGAATGTCGGCAATAACTATCGACTGAAAGCGGTCATCGACAAGGCTAGAGCAGGAGAAGAAGTTACGATCGCCTCGATCGGCGGTTCCATCACGGAAGGCGCTGGAGCGAAGAACTATTCAGAAAGCTATGCTTATCGAACTTATGAATATTTCAAGAATGAATACGGCGCTAAAGACGGTACTAACATTCACTTCATCAATGCGGGAGTAGGCGGAACTCCTTCGACATTCGGGATCATGCGCTATCAACGAGATATCGTTTCGCGGGTAACGGACCCTGACGGTCTGCCGGACATTGTTATGGTAGAATTTGCGGTCAATGACTATGGCGAACCAACCAATCATCAAGCTTATGAATCACTGGTCAAGAACATTTTGCTTCAACCTAATGCAGCTGTTGTCATAATCGTATTCGCCGTATTTCCTACCGGATTTACGTTGCAAGATGAATTAAAGAAAGTCGGTCAGACTTATGATCTGATGATGATCAGCACCAAAGACAGCGCTTTTCCGCATATCGGAAAAGAATGGACGGAAGATCAATTTTTCTATGATATTTATCATCCAACGTCGCTTGGACATGGCGTTATGGCGGACGCGATCTTCCATACGATCAAGACAGCAGCGGAGAAGGAAACTTCTGCTTCCGATATCGACCTAGACGTTGCGCCGGCGTATGGAACGCAATATGTCGGGCTTAAGACGATTTTTAAAGATAGTCATGATGAGAGCATTCAACTATCTCTCGGAAGCTTCAGCGAGGACGACCCGAACGTGTACCAGAACTTCCCGATCGGCAAGCTCTATGAGCATAACTTCCAGCATGTTAGTGGAACTGAGAGCCTGAAGTTTACGATCAACAGCAAGAACCTCCTGCTAGCCTACCGTGCCGTTAACGATGCAGCCTTCGGTGAAATCGATGTTTATGTAGACGGGGAGAAAGCGAAAACGATCAATGGCAATACAGGCAGCTGGGGTCAATCTGTTGTGGATCTGATCTATTCCGAGGACACGGCTGAACAGCATAAGATAGAGATTAAGATGGCAGAAGGCAGCGAGGATAAGAAGTTTACGATTACTTGCATGGGTTACACGGAATAGTTTCTCGCGCTAGCTATTGCTAGCGCTTTTTTACATGCATCGAAAGAACAAAAGTTGTGACCCAAAGGGTCACACGACTCACAGCACGCCGTTTCCAATGAAATCGTCTGTTCCGCTGTCGCCCCCTTCCGGGGTCCCGGGGCTCTCCAACCCCGGGGGTCCTCCCTAGCAGGGAGGATTTAGGTGGGTAGAAAAGTTGGATTTAAGGTTCGATAATATTAGGGTTTAAATTTACAGTAAGTGGCTCCAAGGGGCACGGCCCCATGGAATCCTACTGAGGAACTTGCTCCCGCTTCCTAAAGAACGACTTCAGCGCATTATAAACCTCTGTCTTCTCCCGAATGACATGATACATGAAGTGCGGGAACTGAATGTGCTTGTAAGCGGACATAAGCGTACTTGAGCGATTGTATTGATTTACTTCGCCGTAGCCGAACAGATTCGCGCGCTTAAGCAGCTCGCCGATTAATTTGACACATCGTTCATTATCGCTCGTCAGGTTATCGCCATCGGAGAAGTGGAAAGGGTAGATGTTGTACATATTCGGAGGGTATCGGCTGTCTATGATTTCGATGGCCTTAATGTAAGCGGAGGAGCAGATCGTGCCGCCGCTCTCGCCACGGGTGAAGAACTCTTCTTCTGTCACTTCCTTCGCCTCCGTATGGTGGGCGATGAAGACCAGTTCAACCTTCTCATATTGATGGCGCAGGAAGCGGGTCATCCAGAAGAAGAAGCTGCGCGCGCAATATTTTTCGAACGAACCCATCGAGCCTGAAGTATCCATCATCGCAATGATAACCGCATTGGACTGCGGCTTGATGATTTCCTCCCAAGTCTTGTAGCGGAGATCATCAGGCGAGATATGATGGATGCCCGGCTGACCGCTCGTCGCGTTGCGGCGGAGGTTCTCCATAATCGTACGCTTCTTGTCGATGTTGGACATAATGCCTTTCTTGCGGATGTCGTTGAAGCGAACCTCCTTCGTCTCCAGTTGATCCCGATCCTTCTGTTTGAGAAAAGGGAGCTCGAGCTCCTCGAACAGCATCGCTTCCAGCTCAGCAAGACTTATTTCAGCTTCGATGACATCCTCGCCGGGCTGATCGCCAGCACCTTCGCCTTTGCCAGGGCCTTGCGCCGCCTGCGGATCAACGCCGAGCACATCGCCGACCTGGCTGTCTCCGTCTCCCTGCCCGACATGCTTGTTCTTGTTGAAATTATAAATAATCCGATACTCATCGAGGCTTCGGATCGGCACCTTGATGACCTGTTTGCCGTCCGACATGACAATGCTCTCCTCGGAGACGAGGTCTGGCAGGTTCTGCTTGATCGCTTCCTTCACCTTCTGCTGATGGCGCGCTTGATCCTGATAGCCTTTGCGGTGGAGCGACCAATCCTCGCGGGATACGATGAACGAACGATGATTATCCAATGTGCCCATGCCGGAGCACCTCCCGTCTTATGCCAATCAATGCGTTTAAGCTGCGCTTCTCGATAACGCTTCATGTTCCTTACTATATTCAGCGGGAGATTCCGATATGTTGGCAGATGTCCGCATACGAGGTTAGTTCATAGGAAAAGCCTTGTTGCGTTAGGATGAACATATTCCAGATTGTGATATAATGGCGCAAGGTGAAACGACTGCGGTCGTCTTCTATGTTGAAGATAATACAAGGAAGGGAAGAATTTGTTATGTCAATGTTGAACAAATATGGCGCGATTGGTGCGATCTATGCACTGCTTGCGGTCGCATTCGGCGCGTTCGGCGCACATGGGCTGAAGGATGTACTGGATGAGGACATGCTTGAAGTGTTCGAGACGGGGGTTCGTTATCAAATGTATCACGGCCTCGGCATTCTTGTTGTTGCGGCTTTGTCTGATCGAGTGGGCAAGGCTGTTGTGCTGCGCAGAGGCGCATTGCTGCTGCATATCGGCATTATTGTGTTCTCAGGAAGTCTGTATGTGCTTAGCTTAAGCGGTACGAAATGGCTCGGTGCGATTACGCCGCTTGGCGGTGTCTGCTTCATTGCGGGGTGGGCAATGATCGTATGGGCGCTGTGGTCCAGTAGAACCGATTCCCGCAGTGTAAAGTAAACGGCATTCGAGTACTATAATCGTTTCGACAACAGCTTGAATATTCTCGTATTCTACGACAAACATTAGCATATTTTTCTGTCCTCAGATTGGCATTCGTATTATAATAAAGCCAGCCATACTAGTTATTATTGTACATCGGATAGAGGAAGGACGTTGTCAGTTGACGAGTCGGAAGATCAAGCCCGCAAAGGCGCCATACATGGGTAATCCCATAAGTGTCCGAACCTTGAAATGGCAATACGCGGGCATATGGTGCGTTGCAATCGCTATGTGTGTCTTTACAGGAATTGCAGTTACAGAGCATGTTAGTTTCGACATCACACTGCTATTCATTGCTGCCGCTATTAGCGCAATCGGTATGGTTGTTATGCTGGGAAGAATGCTCCAAGAACGTGCGAGCATTGAAGCAGCCTGGTCAGGCATCCGTCATAATCCGCTTCCTTTCTACGCGATAGACCGGAGTGGGCGAATTATCCAAATGAATGAAGCGGCAGCCTCGTCGCTTGGATATGAGCCTTCATCTAATGACCCTATAGGCGAACGATTCGACCGTTATGTGGATGGGACTGATGTACAGCTGCTATCTGAACATGCTCAGCTTGCTGCAGATGGCAAATCGACGCAGATCATTATTGGTCTCCGACGCGTAACTGGAGAAATTTCTTACTGGAAAGCACTCCTTGCACCGGCAGGCTCTGTTGGATGTCCGGTCGGCTGCATCTTGATCGCACAGGATGTGAACGAGCAGAGACGGAACGATGAGCACGCCCGGCATTTGACGCATTACGATGATCGGACAGGCTTGCCGAACCGGAGACTGTTCATTGAACAGCTTAACGAGATGCTAGCGGCTATTCATGATTGTTCAGATACGCTGCTCACCGTATGCTGTATCGATATCGATGATTTCAAGCTGATTAATGCGTCTTTCGGTCATGACTACGGGGATATGCTGCTGCTGCAGGTTGCAGATCGGCTGCTGCGCAGCTGCGGAGAGGGAGACCTGATCTGTCGGATGGAAGGCGATAAGTTCGGTATTGTGCTGGCGAGTACAACTGACGATTGTAATGAGGGCGATACAATCCTTAAGCTGCTTGCTGTATTGGAAGAGCCATTCGATATTCAAGGTATCCCAATCCACATTACGGCATGTGCGGGCTACACGACGAGCAGGCAGGAGCCGCATCATTCCGAGAAGCTGCTTCGCAATGCGAATCTTGCGCTCATTAAGGCGAAGGAGAATGGGCCTAACGAATGCCAGGTCTATCGCGAAGAGTGGGACGAAGCTTCGATGGAGCGTCTTCGCATTCAGCATGATCTACGTCGTGCGGTCATCAACCATGAGTTTATACTCCATTATCAGCCGCAGTATGATATGCATACAGGTGCAATTGTTGGTGTTGAAGCGCTGCTCCGCTGGAATCATCCTGTACGCGGCTTGGTTCCACCCGCACAGTTCATTCCGATTGCCGAGAACAGCGGCATTATTGTACAGATCGGTCAATGGGTGCTGGAGGAGGCTTGCCGGCAAAATAAGGAATGGCAGGATGCAGGTCTTCCGAGGATCCCAGTGTCCGTGAACCTGTCGATGCGTCAATTCTGGCAGCCTAACTTTCCGGAGTCGGTAGCCGCTGTACTTGAACGTGTTGGGCTGGAGCCGCGTTACTTGGAGCTTGAGATTACAGAATCGATGACGATGGACGCAGAGAAGCTGACGAACAGCTTGCTTCGGTTAACCGATATCGGTATCGGGATTAGCATCGATGACTTCGGCACAGGCTACAGCTCGTTTAGTTATTTGCGGCAATTTCCCATTGATCGGCTGAAGATTGATCGTTCCTTCGTCAGCGATATTGAGGCTGATTCGGACGATGCGGAGATTGTAGCCGCTATTATCGCGATGGCGCACAATCTTCATATGCAGGTCATTGCAGAGGGTGTCGAGACGGCGCAGCAGGTTCATTTTCTCAAAATGCATCTATGCGACGAAATGCAAGGTTATTATGGCAGCCCGCCAGTCCCAAGCGATCGGATTGCCGAGATGCTCGCCGCATAATGAAGAAGCCGGCCTTGCAGTGTGTATACGCTGTTGGGCCGGCTTTTAGTATGCTCATACGCAGTATTATCGATCTATATAGAGAAGTCATCGATCTCGTTCAGCTTGAAGGTATAGACTTGCTTCTCGTCAACATGATAAACCGTCAACAGCTCAGAGGCATCATCAAGATTAATAATTCGTCCAGGGATGCTAAGCGATACGCCAAGACCTTTGTTGACCTTCAATCGTATGAGCTTGTTCTTATCCATATATTCACGGAATTGCGCGGCAATCGCTGCGAATGGACTTGTGCTCGAAGCAGCATGTTGATCCTGCTTGCGATTGGATGTTTTACCTGCGCTGGGACTGACTTTAGCGGCTGCCGATGTGGTTGTTTCCGTATGCGTCTGTGCAGCGGGCGTTGATTGTGGTGCATTCAGTTGTCCCTTCTGATGCTGTTCTCGCATGGAATCAATAAGTCTTCCCAATGTACTGCCAGACAGTACGCGAAAGTCTGGAAAATCCCCATTATTCAGAACGTGCATCAGATATTCCATTGCCTTAGCGTTCGTTTCGCCTTCGACAAGGATCTCAACTTGAAATAAATGAGTCTGTTGACCATTATTCGTTGGAATCATGAGGCTCCTCCGGTCAATCTTTAATTAAATTATAACATTAACACTATAGCAGATTCCTCTTATGGCGAACAAGCATTCTTCTGCTATATAATCTCCCGCACCAGTCTTGAAACGATGCATATAGTGAATACGTGCGAAAGTGATTGGCACATCGAAGCAATGTTTTGGTGGAGGAGGGGGGACGGAACAACAATGATGCGCATGGTTCCCTATGAATTGGATAACGGCCAGACTGTCATCGGCATCGAAGTCAAGCTTCCGAAGACGACGCTGTTAGCATGGATGACCGATAAAGGATATATTATGTGCGGTGCCCTTGATGTCGGCTTGTTGAACCGCGATCTTGCGGATCGCGGAATTCTAGCTGGCCGAGCAGTGGGCGTACGGACGTTGGAACAGCTGATGGAGGCACCGCTGGAGTCCGTTACGACGCATGCTGAGCAGATTGGCATCCATGTCGGAATGAGCGGCAGAGAAGCATTGAAGCTGCTGGCTTGAATGCTGGGCGTTCGCATGGGCGCCGCAGTAATCGATTAAGGCCTCTGTATCAGGGCGGCTGGAGTAAATCCGACCCGCCTGAAGCAGAGGCTTTTATTCACCATTCGTTCTCAGCCTTATTCGTGATGAAACAGCTGCTGCAAGTTTACGTTAAACGGCGGCCTTACGATGCCCTTCTCCGTAATAATCGCAGTCACTAGCTCGTTAGGCGTAACATCAAATGCTGGATTGAATACTTTGACGCCTTCTGGCGCGGTCCTTCTGCCGAAACCTTCCGTAATCTCTTCCTCATGCCGTTCTTCGATTGGAATGCGATCGCCGCTAGCTGTGTTAAGGTCAATCGTTGACATTGGACATGCGACATAGAATGGGATGCCGTGCGCTTTGGCAAGGACAGCAACGCTGTACGTACCGATTTTGTTCGCGACATCGCCGTTCGCTGCGACACGGTCTGTGCCGACAATGACAGCATGGATCCATCCTTTGGACATAACCATGCCTGCCATGTTATCGCAAATCAGCGTAACGTCTACTCCCGCTTGCTGAAGCTCGAACGCCGTTAGGCGGGCGCCCTGCAGAACCGGTCGTGTCTCATCCGCGAATACTTTCAGATGCATGCCCTTCTCTTGTGCGAGATAAATCGGGGCAAGCGCCGTACCGTACTTAGCTGTCGCAAGTGCGCCAGCGTTGCAATGCGTAAGTACGCCCATGCCATCTTCGAACAGCTCCAGTGCGTGCTCGCCAATTAGGCGGCATGTTTCTTCATCTTCGCTCTGGATCGCGATTGCATCCTCAAGTAACGACTGCTTGCACGGATCAAGTGCAGCGCCTTCTGCGATTAGAGCCGCTGCACGTGCTTTCATCCGATCGAGCGCCCAGAACAGATTAACGGCAGTCGGACGGGAGGTTGCCAGATATTCGGCAGCCCGATTGACGGCTGCGAGCCACTGCTCGGGGGATCCCTCTGTTTCTCGGGAGCCAAGGACGACGCCATATGCCGCTGCTATACCAATGGCTGGCGCTCCGCGTACGGCGAGATGCTTAATTGCATCCCATACGCCTTCAGCTGTCCGCAGCTCAAGGTAGACAATTTCACCCGGAAGAAGGCGCTGATCGAGCAGGTCTAGATGCGTAGAAGCCCATATAACGGATTGGAGTTCTGCACGAGCTGATGCGGGTGTCATGAATAACCCTTCTTTCTTTATAGTTACAATAAGTTGATTAACCTACTGCTTGTTGTCCATACATTTATCGAATAAATCCATGTATAGGCAAGACCCCCATTAGTATACTGAAATATGTTTCGCGTTGGAATACCTCTTTGTTATAATGAACTTTGAATATCAAGACTGTCATAGGACGGTATGAATGGATAGGTCAGGGGGGATACATACAATGAGTGAACAGTTGAATCAACCGGTTGCGCTCAAGGAGTGGGCGGTGACGGTACGAGCGCTCGCAGAAGGCGAATTGATAATGGTAATGCGCAAGGGCGGCATCGTAGAGGAGACGCGAGACTTTCGTCTGATTAAACCAAGCTTCTACCTAATGCCTGCTTACGAGCATCAGCGCGAGGAGCTGTTGAAAGCTCCTTATCAAGGACGTATCGCAAGTACGCTCGAGGGCTGGTCCAAAGACGCGGAGACGATGACGCTGGAAGCCTATGCTGAGGCGGTACAAGATATCGAGGTGTATGACAGCGAGACGCTTGCGCGTGTTTTTGGCGAGCATATTTGGACAGAGACTTTTGCAGAAGAACGGCTGAAATGGAAGAAGAAAAATCCGCTGCATGTTCTGCTGCTGCGGGTGTACAAGCTTGAGCGTCCGATTACGGTCCCGATGCAGCCTGCCTATACGGGGTGTAAGTCATGGGTTACTCTGGAGGACGGTGTGCCAGAAGTAGGCATGACACCTGTGCTGAATGATACGGAATTTGCTGAGAAGGTTAATAGGATTGTGGAGCGGCTGCAAGGGTAAAGAGGGCCGTTTCTTCATGTTCTTCATCGAACGCTCAGCTTCTCGGCATGAAACGCACATTGATTTGTAACAAGACTTATAATAAAATAATTATTGAGAATCAATGAGAATCAAGAATGCTTGTATGTTATGAGGCGAACAACGCTTACACTTAACGGGACAATTGACCCGCTTCAGCCATGATCTGGCAAGTGAGTGGACCCCCATAACTAGAAGATACATTTCAACCATTTGGAAGGAGCGGCATGTATGTCGACACAATTCATCATCAACGACCTGAAAGCGTCGGTTGAGGGTAAGGAAATATTGAAGGGCATTAATCTGGAAATCAAGGGCGGCGAGATCCACGCAATCATGGGTCCGAACGGTACAGGTAAATCTACGCTTGCATCGGCACTTATGGGCCATCCTAAATATGAAGTAACGGGCGGTACTGTTCAACTGAACGGCGAGGACATTCTCGAGATGGAAGTTGACGAGCGCGCACGTGCTGGCATGTTCCTTGCTATGCAATATCCAAGCGAAATTACGGGCGTAACGAATGCTGACTTCCTCCGCAGCGCGATCAACGCACGTCGTGAAGAAGGCAACGAGATCAGCCTGATCAAGTTCATCCGCCAAATGGAAGGCAAGATGAAAGAGCTTGAGATGAACCCTGAGTTTGCTCATCGTTACCTGAACGAAGGCTTCTCCGGCGGCGAGAAGAAACGTAACGAAATTTTGCAAATGATGCTGCTTGATCCGAAGCTCGTCATTCTTGACGAAATCGACTCCGGTCTTGATATCGACGCCCTGAGAATCGTATCGAACGGCGTTAACGCTATGCGTTCCGAAGATCGCGGCTTCCTCGTGATCACGCACTACCAACGTCTCCTTAACTACATCAAGCCAGACTTCGTACACGTAATGATGCAAGGCCGCATCGTTAAATCCGGCGGTCCTGAGCTTGCAGAGCGTCTGGAGAACGAAGGTTATGATTGGGTGAAAGAAGAACTCGGCATCGTGGACGAAACAGTCGGCCAAGCTTAATCGGAGGGGGATATCGAGCATGAGTATTCAATTATCGACTCCCGTAAACCGGCAAGCAGCCGAAGCGTTGTCGCGCAGCAAGGGAGAGCCAGAATGGCTGACGGCCAAACGCGCCGAAGCAGCGGAACTGGTGGAAACGCTGGAATTACCTAAAGTCGAGAAAACGAGAATCGATCGCTGGAATCTGTCGGCGTACGGTCAATATAAAGCGGCTCAGCCTGTAAGCAGTGCAGCAGAGCTGTCCCAAGACATCCAGGCATTCGTAACGGAATCGCAATCCGGTCTTCTCGTTACGCGTGGATCGGGCGCAGTGTTCAGCACGCTGTCTGACGAGCTGAAGGCGAAAGGCGTTATTTTCACAGACCTCGAAACAGCTGCTCGCGAGCACAGTGCAATCGTACAGCAATACTTGCATACAGTCGTAGCGAGCAATGAAGATAAACTGTCGGCGCTGCACAGCGCGCTCTGGAACGGCGGCGTATTCGTATACGTGCCGAAGAACGTGGAAGTAGAGCTTCCGCTGCAAGCACTGCTTTACAATGACGATGCAGAAGCGACGTTCGCACCGCATGTTCTGATCGTTGCAGAGTCGAACAGCCGTGTAACTTATGTAGACAATGTCATTACGGCTGGAAGCGCAGCTCAAGCTGCAGCGATCCACCATGGTGTCGTCGAGATCGTTGCCAAGGCAGGCGCGAAAGTAAGCTTCGCATCCATCCACAGCATGGGTGAAGAAGTTGTCGATATTTCGATCCGCCGCGCAGCGCTTGATAACGATGCGCGCGTAGAATGGATTATCGGCGATCTGAACGATGGCAACACGCTGTCGGATACGAAGTCGGTCCTGAACGGCCGCGGCTCGTCTTCCGATTCGAAGGTAATCAGCATCGGCTCTAAGAAGCAGAGGCTGTCTCTGACGACGCAAGCCGTTCATTGGGGTAAAAGCACGGACAGCCAGATGATTACGCGTGCGGTTATGCGTGAAGAAGCAACGGCGATCATCAATGGCATCACGAAGATCGAGAAGGGCGCAACGAAGGCGAACGGCGAGCAGACGGAGAAGGTTCTCATGCTCAGCCCTAAGTCGCGCGGTGACGCGAATCCGATCCTTCTGATCGATGAAGATGATGTAACGGCTGGCCACGCAGCGAGCGTAGGTCAGGTGAATCCAGAGCAAGTGTACTATCTGATGTCCCGAGGCATTGCCAAGATTGATGCTGAACGGCTCATTATTTACGGTTTCTTGGCGCCGGTCGTATCGGAAATTCCGATTGACGCCGTCCGTGAGCAGCTTCAGCGTCTGCTCGAAAGGAAGCTGGAGAAATGAATGTGAATGCGATACGGGAGCAATTCCCGATATTGCATCAAGAGATAAACGGGCATCCGCTCGTTTACCTGGACAGCGCGGCGACTTCACAGAAGCCGCGTTCCGTCATTGATGCGGTAAAACGTTATTATGAGTGGGATAACGCGAATGTTCACCGCGGCGTGCATACACTTGGCTCGCGTGCGACGGAAGGATATGAAGCTGCACGTGCAAAGGTGGCTGCTTTCCTGAACGCATCGAGCGAAGAAGAAATTGTGTTCACGCGCGGCACGACGACAGCGATTAACCTTGTTGCAAGCAGCTATGCGCGTGCGGTATGCGGCGAAGGCGACGAGATCGTGATTACGCCAATGGAGCATCACAGCAACCTGATCCCTTGGCAGCAGGCTGCGAAAGCAACCGGTGCGACGCTCAAGTACATTCCGCTTCAGTCTGACGGTACGATTAGCCTTGCGGATGTAGAAGCAACTGTAACGAGCCGTACCAAAGTCGTCTCGATGACCTATGCTTCGAACGTGCTCGGTGTTATCAATCCAGTGAAGGAAGTGGCTGCGATTGCCCATCGTAACGGCGCTGTAATGGTCGTCGACGGTGCGCAGAGCACGCCGCATCTGAAGGTAGATGTGCAAGACCTTGATTGCGATTTCTACGCTTTCTCCGCGCACAAGATGTGCGGTCCTACCGGGATCGGCGCGTTGTACGGCAAGAAGGCGATTCTGAACCGGATGGAGCCAATCGAATATGGCGGCGAGATGATTGATTTCGTCGAGCTGTACGAATCGACTTGGAAGGATGCGCCGACTCGATTCGAGGGCGGTACGCCAATCATTGCCGGTGCAATTGGACTTGCGGCAGCCATGGATTTCCTAGAGGAGATCGGGTTGGACCATATTCATCATCATGAGCAAAAGCTTGCAGCCTATGCTTACGAGCAGCTGTCGGCGATCGACGGTATTACGATCTATGGACCGAAGGAAGGCCGTGTCGGGCTGGTCACATTCAACCTGGATGATGTTCATCCGCATGATGTGGCAACCGCGCTTGATTCTGAAGGAATCGCGGTACGTGCAGGCCATCACTGCTGCCAGCCGCTTATGCGTTGGCTGAATGTAAGCTCGACGGCGCGGGCAAGCTTCTATCTATACAATACCGAAGAAGAGATTGACCGGCTTGCAGCATCGCTGCAGCGGACAAAGGAGTTTTTCGGCCATGCAATTGGATGACTTGTATCGTAGAGTGATCATGGATCACTACAAGAACCCGAGAAATCGGGGCACACTCGACAACGAATCGGTGACGATTAATTTGAATAACCCGACCTGCGGCGACCGCATTGCGCTTCAGCTGCAGGTTGAGGATGGCAAAGTTATCGATGCCAAGTTCAGCGGAGAAGGCTGCTCGATCAGCCTGTCGTCTGCTTCGATGATGACCGAGGTCGTGAAGGGCAAGACGTATGAGCAGGCGCTTGAGCTTGCTGAACGGTTCTCTGCTCTTATGAAGGGCGAAGAGGTCGAATTCGAAGAGCTTGAAGATATTGAAGCTTTGTCAGGCGTGAACAAATTCCCTGCGCGCATCAAGTGTGCGACGCTCTCGTGGAACGCGCTGCGCAAAGGGATTGAGAATCAGCAGCAATCATAGTTTCACCTGTCCACTACGCTCGATATCCGATCGAGTATCCCATATAGAATTGACTTATAAGGAGACGTGACTGCCATGGCCAAAAGTATGCCAGAAATGGAAGAGTATAAGTATGGCTTTCGCGACGAGCATAAGGCGATTTTCCAATCCGGTAAAGGATTGACGCCTGAGATCGTTCGCACGATTTCGCAGATGAAAGGCGAGCCGGAGTTCATGCTGAACTTCCGCCTCAAGTCGCTTGAACAATTCAACAAAATGCCGCTGCCGCAATGGGGCGGTAAGCTGGACGATCTTGATTTCGACGATATCCAGTACTATGTCAAGCCATCCGAGAAGCAAGGCAAGACGTGGGAAGAGGTACCTGCTGAAATCAAAGAAACGTTCGACAAGCTCGGTATTCCAGAAGCTGAACAGAAGTTCCTTGCAGGCGTATCGGCTCAGTATGAGTCCGAGGTTGTATACCACAGCATGCAAGAGGATCTTGAGAAGCAAGGCGTAATCTTCACGGATACGGATACGGCGCTTCGTGAGCATCCAGAGCTGTTCCAAGAGTACTTCGGTACGGTCATCCCGCCAGCGGACAACAAGTTCGCAGCGCTGAACAGCGCAGTATGGTCGGGCGGCAGCTTCATCTATGTACCGAAGGGTGTACAATGCGAAATCCCGCTGCAAGCTTACTTCCGTATCAACTCGGAGAACATGGGTCAGTTCGAGCGTACGCTCATCATCGCTGACGAAGGCAGCTTCGTACACTACGTAGAGGGCTGTACAGCTCCTGTATACAGCACGAACTCGCTGCACTCCGCAGTCGTTGAGATCATCGTGAAGAAGGACGCTCGCGTTCGTTACACGACGATTCAGAACTGGGCACCAAACATCTACAACCTCGTTACGAAGCGCGCCGTTGCAGAAGAGAATGCAACGATGGAGTGGGTCGACGGCAACATCGGCTCCAAGCTGACGATGAAATACCCTGCAGTTGTGCTCAAAGGCCGCGGCGCGAAAGGCATGGTATTGTCGATCGCAGTAGCAGGCAAAGGCCAGCACCAAGACGCAGGCGCTAAGATGATCCACCTAGCACCGGATACGACGTCGACGATCGTGTCGAAGTCGATCTCGAAGCACGGCGGTAAAGTAACGTACCGCGGTCTCGCTTCGTTCGGACGCAACTCCGAGGGCTCCAAAGCGAACATCAAGTGCGATACGCTCATCCTCGACAACGAGTCGACGTCGGACACGATCCCGTACAACGAGATCATGAACGACAACATCACGCTCGAGCATGAAGCGACTGTATCGAAGGTATCCGAGGACCAGCTCTTCTACCTGATGAGCCGCGGTCTGACGGAAGATGAAGCAACGCAAATGATCGTTATGGGCTTCATCGAGCCGTTCACGAAAGAGCTGCCGATGGAGTACGCGGTCGAGATGAACCGTCTCATTAAATTCGAGATGGAAGGCTCGATCGGTTAATATTTTCTAGTCGTACAGAAGACGAACGCGCGCAGCGTTCGTCTTCTTTTTTATGTGGAGCAATTCTCCTTCCCGAAGAGATCTATCTCCTTGCTGCACCTATATTTTGCTTAATACATATGAATAAGTGAATTGACCTTTCTTTCACAAGGAGGAAGACCTTTGTATGTATGGAAATTATTATAATTATTCTACACCGATGCATAGACAAACCATTACGATGCAGCAAGCTCGAGAAATTGCCCTTAGACGTGTACCTGGGCAAATCCAACATGTAGATATGGATTTGGAGAATGGTGTTTTGGTTTATGAAGTGTTCATTTTGACAGCAGATCATCGAATATTTGAAGTTGAGATTCATGCGAGATCAGGGAGAATAATAAAAGTCGAACAAGAAAATGATTTTGATTAATATACGATATTGACTTACAGCAATTGTACGTAAAGCGCGATGATTGCGGAGAAGCTTTTTGTCCATTCGTTGATTAACGAAAAGAAAGGCGCCCCGTTTATGTGGGACGCCTCTTTCGTTATAACGACTATAGAATAATTTCTATCACATCGACATCGCGGACAAGGGTTAGATCGACGAATTCGTTATCGATCTGAATCAACGGCCGGAAGAACTCCGTCGGATGCGTCATCACGATGATGCCAGTCTTACCATTATCGAGGGTTGCTCGTTTGCCGATGAAGTTTGGAATCATGTGCTTAATAAACGTATGAGCGGTTACGGCATCAAGCTCGTTGAAGCTCATCCGATGGATTTCGCGAAGCACCTGCAGCAGGTCGCGCTTCTCCTTATAGACGCGCATGGAGATCATCGCGCTGTACACGTCGACAACAGCTACGATCTTCGCGATGGGGTGAATCTGATCATTTTTCAATCCAAGCGGGTAACCGCTGCCGTCATTCCGTTCATGATGCTGCGCCGCTACGATAGCCGCAATCTCATTATCCATCGAATTCTTAATAATGTCGTGGCCGTATTGTGGATGACGTTTGATCACTGCAAATTCTTCATCCGTCAGCCGATCCGGCTTGTTAAGAATGGCGGAGTCAATCCGGCATTTGCCGATGTCATGAAGGAAGCCGGCTTGTCCGATCTCGACCGACTCTTCCTGGCTGTAACCTAGCCATGATGCGAGATAGAAGGACAGCATGCCGACTTGTACGGAATGTTGATAAGTATAATCGTCCTTCGTATTCAAGAGCAGCAGCATGGAAACGACGTCCCGTTCCATCTGGAAGTTGTCGACGAGCGGCTGGAACGTCTCCTTAACAGCCTGTTCTTCAATTATGCCCTCATTGATTGCTTGCTCGAACAACGATTTGAATCCCTTAACTGTATCTTCGTAAATAGGTTTAACGGCCGGCATCCATTTCGGGCTTACACTGGTTTCGATTGTACGAGTGCTGCCTACAGCCGAAGGATGGACAGGCTGATCGAAGGATCGCATTTCAATATCGACGTAATCGATTTGATGCTGAAACAGCATGGAGATCTCTTTGCTGCGTAAAGTCGTACCTTTTGATAGAACATGAAGACCGAAATCATTAAATGTATCTCTTTGAAGGAGGTCTCCATCTTTCAAATCGGTGACGTGTACCCGCATGATGCCACCCCTGAACTAGATTTAATGTACTAGTCATATAGTATCAATAGTTGCTACCGATGGCAATAATTGAATGTCGACCGATGGCGAAAATGATCCATTTTATCCATATGTTCTTAACATTATCTCGAAATAACGAATAGAACTGCATAATTTGTCGACTATTGCCAATTATTCTTTACGTTCCGATCAAGTCGTTATAGATCCGCTGTGCTGCGATTGGGTCATCGGTCCCTTGTATGAGGGCGCGGCCGTCAGGAAATAGGATGAATGTACAATCACGGTCAGCAAGCGAGATTCGCATCAGATAACGCGTCAGCTCGATCTGGCCGGTATGGGACAGTCTGCTGGCGATCTGCGACAGAGAAGCTTGCAGCGGCTGCGGCGGTGTAATCTGGATCGTATGACGGCCGCACAGAGAGGCAGCCGCTGCATGGCTGTCGTTATTCTCAAGATGATCGAACTGACGTTTGGAGCAGACGGGACAATCGCTTCTTCTTGTATGCGTCGTCTTAATCGTAAGCCACTGGCTGTGCCACACATCGACTTGTGTGAGTCCGGGATTTACAGCTTTGGCATTGCCCGTCAGAAGTTTAAGTGCCTCGGCAGCTTGCAGAGAACCGATGATATCGATAATGGGAGAAATGACGCCTGCTGACTCACATGTATCTACTGCTCCAGCAGCTGGAGGTGCTGGGAATAAACAGCGGAAGCAAGCTGTCGTCCCTGGTATAATAGTAGTACACATGCCGGATCCGCCTACGGCTCCGCCATATACCCAAGGAATATTGTGCTTTACGCTTACCTCATTGATGAGATAGCGGGCGGTGAAATTGTCCGTTCCGTCCATGATAATATCGGCATCTGCAAGCAGCTGGTCCGCATTAAAGGCAGAGAGCTCTGCTACGATTGGTTCGATAATCGGTTCTGAATTCGCCGCGCGTAGACGAATGGCTGCAGCTTCCGCCTTCGGCATCAGCTGCTCCGCATCCTCCTCGGTATAGAGCATCTGCCGATGAAGGTTGCTGTACTCGACGATATCGCGGTCGATAAGCCGAATTCGACCGATGCCTGCACGGACAAGATGAGAAGCGATGACAGCGCCGAGTGCGCCCATGCCGACGACTACAGCAGCGCGTGAGCTTAAGGATTGCTGCCCTGCAGCTCCGATCGGCGCATATCGTATCTGCCGTACGTAACGCGAAGCAGCAGGCGAGTTGTTCGTAACGTCACGGCTTGTCATCGCTGCACCTGATCCGCCAATGGGTTCCATGGACCCGTCTGATGGCCTTTCCACTCGGATCCGTCTTCCCAAATTTCTTTCTTCCAGATGGGTACAATCTGTTTCAGACGTTCGATTGCGTACCGGCTTGCCTCGTAGCATTCATTACGATGAGGCGAAGAGACGGCGATGACGACGCTGATGTCTGCAACATCGACGATGCCTGTCCGATGGGCAATGGCGCATCGAGCTCCATTCCACCGTGCGGCAATTTCCTCGCCGATCTGCTCCATCGTTCTAACTGCCATCGGCGCATAAGCCTCATATTCAAGCCGTACCGTCCGCTGTCCTGCTGTCCACTCGCGCGTCGTTCCAACGAATGCAAGGGAGGCGCCGTTATCCGGTGTTATTACTCTTCTCGTAACCTCTTCGACGGAAATAGGCTGATCGGTGAGCCAATAGAGCGGCGCAGCAACTTCTGGTGCCTGCATGGAGTCAGAAGCTGTCTCCTCGCCCCCCGAAACAGGAGGAAGCAGTGCAAGCTCGTCGGTGTGATTAATGACAGCCTCATCCGTTGCATAGGTCTGATTGCATGCAAGGAAGCAGAGCTGGATCAAATGCTCATGGGAAGGAAATCGTTCAATCAGGAGTGCCTTCAGAGCGGCAACGGTTAGTGCTGAGTGCTGGGCATTCAGCTCGATCAAGGATGTACCTAGTCGTTCATTAAGACCAGCGAATAAACGTATCGTCCATTTATATTCCATGTCAGAAAACCTCTCATTGTGGCGGTATAATGATGGTTAAAGTATATCATAATCGGCATAGAGATGTTATGCTAGGAAGTAATGAAATGTTTGTGAAACGCAAAGACGGGAGGTGGCTGTGATGGGTACGCTAATCGATCGATTTGGGCGAGAGCATAACTATTTGCGAATTTCGGTAACAGACCGGTGCAACCTGCGCTGCGTCTATTGTATGCCGGAGGAGGGTGTCGAATTTACGGATGCGTCTAACCTGCTGTCGTTCGATCATATTGCGGAGGTCGTTCGCTCAGCAGCCAGCTGCGGCGTAACAAAGCTTCGGATAACAGGCGGAGAACCGCTTGTTCGCAAAGATCTGGACCAGCTGATCCGGATGCTGGCCTCCATCCCTGGCATATCGGATATTTCGATGACAACGAATGGCATTTTCCTGGCTCAGCAGGCAGAAGCGCTGCGTGAAGCGGGACTGAATCGCGTTAATATTAGTCTAGATACGCTTAGCTCGGCGAGATTTAAGTTCATCGCTCGGCGCGGTGAGCTTCGGCGAGTACTGGATGGAATAGAAGCGGCAGGCAGGGTCGGCTTTGATCCGATCAAGCTAAATTGCGTGCTGCTTCGCGGAGTTAACGAAGATGAGATTGGCGATTTTCTGCAGATGGCATATGATCAGCCGCTGCATGTTCGATTTATCGAATATATGCCGATCGGTCATGCGGATGAGAATTGGCGCAAGCAATATCTCCCATTAACACGAGTGTTGGAAATTGCGGATGAGCGAGGTCTTCGCTATCGTACAAGAGGCGATGTAGCTGGAAGCGGGCCCTCTGACAATTATGAAATCATCGGCGGCCGCGGTTCGTTCGGGTTGATCCATCCGATCAGCGATGAGTTCTGCAAACGATGCAATCGGCTCCGGTTGACGGCAGACGGCTATTTGAAGCCATGTCTCTATTGGATGGAGGAGCTTGATGTGCGTCAGGCGCTCGGGAGTGAAGAGAAGATGAAAGCATTGCTGTTCAAGGCGTTGGACCTGAAGCCAGAAAGCCATCAGATGGCTGCGACTTTGGCTGGCGGCGCGTTGTCTCACGTACCAACCGACCGCAGAATGTCCCAAATCGGGGGGTAAACTTCAAGAAGGTACGGTTCCCAATTCATAATCTCGAAAGGAGATCCTGACATGATGGTGCCGAAAGCGTACAATACTTCTAGGAAGGAAACGGACATCGAGATTGAGCACGAGCAGTTTGGTGTGGAGCAGTGGACACCGGTCGTCATGTCTGAGCTTGCGGGAGAAGTATTCGCGATTGAGTCGCGCGTGCCTGGCGCTTCGGGTATCGCTTTCGATTGGCACAAATGGTTCGAGGAGTGGCTGTTTCTGCTCTCCTATACGACGCAGTGCAAGCTGGCCGCCCCTACCCATTTGAAGCTGTATGCGTCAGACTCATTCGAAGCGATCATTCCGTGGGCGCAGCTGCGGGAAGCTGCAGTGCTGTTCGCAGAGCCGGATGGCAGCCCGCTGACGACAGCCGGTCCGATCCGATTCTATGTTCCTAATGGAACGAGCAAGTGCTTGAATGTGAAAAATGTCGTACGAATCGTCATCAGTACGGAGGAAGCGCTTAGTGATGAGGCTTCTTTCGGCTTTAAGCAGCAGTGGTCTGCCGACGAGCTGAGACGGAAGAAAGTGCTGGGCAGCTAACGCTCCCAGCTTGGCAAGGAGGTAAGCATGAACGAGACGCAGGATTGGACAATAGAAGCGATTCTGCTGCATAGCAACGATATTCACAGCCGTCTTGAGCATGCAGCTAAGATCGCGACAGTTATTGCAGAGGAACGCCGGACCCACGGCAGTGATCGGGTGCTAGCGGTTGATATCGGCGATCATATGGACCGGATGCGCTTCGAGACGGAAGGCAGCAGTGGACTGGTCAATATTGAGCTTCTGCACATTGCAGGCTGCGAAGCAGCAACGTTAGGCAATAACGAAGGCTTAACGCTCGAGTCCAGCATGCTTGAAGCCGTCTATCACGATCGTGCGAAGTTTCCTGTGCTGGTAGCTAATATGTTCCGCGCTTCTGATCATGAGCGTCCCGAATGGCTGTCGCCGTCGACCATCATTCGCAAAGGGAAGCTGCGCATTGGCATCATCGGAGTCACTGCAAGATACTCCGATTTCTATACCTTATTAGGCTGGGACGTTACGGATCCGATTGAGGCGGTTCGAGCGGAGACGGCGGAGCTGAGATCACATGTCGATGTGCTCGTTGTCCTGTCGCATCTAGGACTTCCATTCGATCGACTAATCGCTGAACAGCTGGAAGGAATCGATCTGATTCTTGGCGGGCATACGCACCACCTGCTTGAAGAACCGCTTGTTATTGGTTCAACGACGATCTGCGCCGCCGGGAAGTTCGGCGAATGGATTGGCCGCATTGAGATCGGGTGGGATTCGGCGGCATCCAAGCCTTTATTCCGTGCCGCTTGTATGCCGGTCGCGGCCTATGCTGAACACCCCGATGCAGTGGAGGCCATTGCAAAGTATCGGAAGCAGGCTTCCGAGCAGCTCGGCCGTGTAATCGTGAGGCTGGAGACGCCGTTGATGTCGAGTGACGACCGAGAGTCGCAATTGCCGAACCTGCTTGCAGCAGGCATTCGCCGCTGGACCAAAGCGGATATTGGCATTACGAACAACGGCCAATTGCTGGCTGGACTGCCGAGCGGTGAAGTAACTGCAGGGGACCTGCATGCGATCTGCCCGTCGCCCATTAATCCATGCCGGATGAAGCTGCTCGGCAAGCATATTCGTGAAGCGCTGCAGCAGTCGCTGTGTGATGAATATATAACGAAACCAATCCGCGGCTTCGGCTTTCGCGGCAACGTGCTGGGGACGCTGGCGGTCGATGGTATGACGATAGAAGCGGAATATGATTCCGCTGGTCAGCTGCAGCTGTCGGCTGTCTACGTTGATGGGGCTCCGCTTGTCGATGATCGCGAGTATTCCGTCGGAACGCTGGATATGTTCACGTTCGGAGCAGGCTATTTATCGCTCAAGCAGGGGACGGATATTCAATATTTTCTGCCGGAATTTATTCGCGATCTGCTGGCAGAGCAATTGCTTGATCCAGCAGCGATTGCAGCCGCTTCGGAGGCAAGATTTGTTATTCGGGGCAGAGCTGCCACTTAAACGGCGAAGAAAAAAGTCGATTTTTGATGAAAAAGTTTCTGGAACCAATTCACAACTGCGCGTCCTTAACCGATAAACACGGTAGACTATAGATTATACACCAGTTGCGGGGCGGGATTAGTATGCGTTTAATGCCCATATCACTGGCAAAGCCGGGGATGCGGTTGGCCAAAAAAATATTTTCCGAGGAAGGGCTTGTTCTTCTAGCTGAGAATGTGGAATTAGATGCTCGCATGATCAGACGATTAACGGCTTGTGGTATCTCCTATATCTATATAACGGATCCACGACTTCAAGATACAGTTATTCCGGAGATCATAAGCGAGGAAACGATTCGCAGCGCATTGAAGGAGATCAGGCAGTCGTTCCGTCAAATGATAGACCGTCCGAACGGAAAACGGGGGGTAACCTACCCGTATATTTCGAAATCCTATTACAACATGATGAACATGGTCATCGATGATCTGACAGCTCGAGAAGATGCGATGATCATGCTGATGAATTTAAATTCGATTGATCACTATCTATATCAGCACTCGCTTAACGTCTGCGTCTACACGACGCTGCTTGGCATTGCAGAGGGTTATAGCCGCGATGAGCTGATGGTGCTCGGGATGGGCGCTGCTCTGCACGATATCGGTAAATCACAAATTCCGGCAGATGTGTTGAAGAAGCCTACCAAGCTGAGCCATGAAGAATACGAGCTGATGAAGCTGCATGCAGAGATCGGTTATCGGATGCTGAAGGATGAGCCGAATATGCCGCTGCTCGTTGCCCATTGCGCTTATCAGCACCATGAACGATTGGACGGAAGCGGGTACCCCAGAGGCATTCGCGGGAATGAGATTCATGAGTATGCGAAGTGGATCGGACTCGTCGATTCCTATGATGCGATGACGACGACGCGCATCTATCGATCGGCGATGCTGCCGCATCAAGCCATTGAGCTTATGTATGCGGGCAGCGGAACCTTATATGAGCAGCGTATGGTGCAGCAATTCCGCGATAAGGTTGCGATCTATCCGATCGGTTTGACCGTGCATATGAACAGCGGGGAATCCGGGGTAGTCGTCGATATTAATGCTGCATGCCCGCATCGTCCCATTATCCGCGTGCTGGAGGATGGCGGTTCTACACTGCGTTCGCCTTATGAGGTCGATCTGTCCAAGCAGCTGTCCACGATGATTATCGGTGTGAACAACGAAATTACAGAAGCGGTCTAACCGACCCGTGTAGATGACTGAATCGCAATCCCGCCCCCAACGGCGGGATTTTATTGCGTTCTAGCGCTTGCTGTTATGAGCTGCGCATATGGTATTATTACGGGCTTCAATTGCTGTGAATGGCTGCTGCTGCCGCAAGACAGGTATTCTCATTTGCGTCAACACGCTTCGAATATTACAATGAAAGATAATGCAATAATTTATATCGGTGAAAATAGGTGTTGAGAATGAATCATATACTAGCATTGAACGACATGCACAGCAGGCAGGAGCTGTCTCCTGCATACGACCCGTGGGATCCGATTCGATCGCTTCAGCAGCATGGGCGCCACGTGCTGACAAGCGTGGAAATGACGGTTTCTAATTTGTGCAATATGCGGTGCGAGCACTGTGCGGTCGGTGATACCCTTGTGATGGTGGAGCCTGACAAAATGCCGCTCGACCAAATGCTGCGCAGATTGGACGAAGTCGAGCATCTGGAGACGATAAGCATTACAGGCGGCGAACCATCGTTCTCTCCTGCAACGGTTCGGGATTATATGGTGCCGCTTCTGCGTTACGCGCGAAGCCGCGGCATCCGTTCGCAAATCAATTCCAACGTAACCCTTGATTATAGTCGTTATGAGGAGCTTGCCCCTTATCTGGATGTCATGCATATTTCGTTCAATTACACAACGGCAGATGACTTCCACCAGGTTGGATTTGCTAAAGCGAATCATGCTGTCTCCAGGGAGACTGCCGCTAAGCTGTATGAACGAATGATCGACAATGCGAGACGGCTTAGCGAAGCAGGTGTGCTTGTCTCAGCGGAATCGATGATCAATTACCGGACCGCTCACAAAATCGATGAAATTCATAAGCTTATTATAGAGATGGGCTGCAAGCGTCATGAGGTGCATCCGATGTATCCGAGCTCCTTCGCCAAGGATCTGCCACTGCTTTCACGAGAGGAAATGCGTGCAGCGATCGTGAAGCTGCTGGATGCGCGTGATAAGTCGGTATGGATGCTGTTTGGCACCCTGCCGTTCTTCCGCTGCAGCACGAATCCCGAAGATCGCCAACTGCTTGCGCGGCTCGCGTCTGAGCCGAATGTAACAGTGCGCAACGACCCTGACGGCCGCAATCGGTTAAATGTGAACCTGTTCACGGGCGATGTTTTTGTTACCGACTTCGCGGATGTGCCTGCATTCGGCAATATAGAGAAGGATCGTCTGGACGACGTCTTCGGCCGCTGGCTTAATGGCTCGCTGGCTAAGACAATCGACTGTCATTGCCCGGCTGCCAACTGCTGCGGACCGAATTTGCTCGTGAAGGATATGTACTACCCCGATGTGAATTTCCTGGAGCGTAAGGCGATTATAGAGTAAATGTTAGTGCCAGTCTCGGTGAGACGAAGGCGGTAAAGGAGAAATGCCGGCTTGAACCATACGGAATTTATGCCTGGATCGATCATTACGAATTTGTTGATCGTGCTGCTGCTTGTGTTATTTAACGCTTTTTTCGTTGCCGCAGAATTTGCGCTGGTAAAGGTGCGTCAGTCTCGGCTGACGCAGCTCGCCAATGAAGGGAATGTGCGAGCGCGTTATGCGATGAAGGTCAATCGGAAGCTGGATGCGTACCTGTCAGCTACACAGCTTGGCATTACGCTGGCATCGCTCGGATTAGGCTGGGTGGGCGAACCCGCGATATCCGAGCTGATTGTTGAACCCATCTTCTACAAATTCGGCGTAACCGATGAGACGATCATATCCACGCTGTCGGTTACAATCGGATTTCTCGTCATTACATTTCTTCACATTGTGCTTGGTGAGCTGGCGCCCAAGTCGCTGGCCATTCAGAAGTCGGAGAGCGTATCGTTGTGGCTGTCGTGGCCGTTAATGATGTTTCACACGCTGTTCCTGCCTGCGATTTGGCTGCTTAACGGTACGGCGAATCGACTGTTGAGACTAATGGGCGTTCACCCTGCAAGTGAAGGAGAAGGGGTACATACGGAAGAAGAGATTCGCATTCTGATGGATCAGAGTGCGCAGAGCGGTGTCATCGATAAGGATGAGATGACGCTGTTCGATAATGTCTTCGAATTCTCGGATCGACTTGCGCGCGAAGTTATGCTGCCGCGCACGGATATGGACTGCATCTTCACGGATCAATCTTATGAGGAAGTGACTAAGCTCGTATACAAAACGAAGCATACTCGTTATCCGGTTGGTATCGAGGATAAGGACCAGATCATCGGTTTCGTCCATATTACCGATTTGTTGACAGCAGACAAAGTAGCTGGATACGATATTCGCCGATTCATACGGCCGATTCTTAGCGTGCCGGAGTCGATGGAAATTAGCGATGTGCTAAAGCTGATGCAGCGCAAGCATTCACAGCTTGCGATCGTTGTCGATGAATACGGCGGTACAGCTGGGATGCTGACGACAGAGCTTATTCTTGAAGAGATCGTTGGAGAAATTCACGATGAGTTCGATACGGAGCAGCCGAGCGTCATCGTGAAGGGAGATATCACCTCGGTTGAAGGGCGCATGCTCATCGAGGAAGTGAATGATATGTTCAATCTTGACATTACAGACGAAGATGTAGATTCAATCGGCGGCTGGTTGTTTACGAAGCTGGAGGGCGTTCCAGTCACCGGCAAGCGTATCGATTACGACGGATATTGGTTCGAGGTTGCGGAATGCGAGCCGCTTCGCGTATTGCGCGTGTCGATCTATAAGAAGAATGAGCATGAGGACATTGTGACGGATAATTTCGACCTGTCCAAATAATAAAATCATAGTTTACAAGCAGCAGTATGGGGTTATCGCCCATACTGCTTTTTTATTTATCATTCGCAGTCGATTCTTTCATGACATTGGACATACCAGCGGGCACATACGATGGAAAGAGCAGCTGTGGCAATGTGCAATAAGAGGAGGTCGTGAGATTGAACGCTAATGCGAACATGAATCCCAATGTCGTACATGCGGCGAATGCGAATATCAATCCAGCCGGTTATGTGGCAGGTGTTTCGCAAGCAGGCTATCGGGAGTGGAGACCGTTCAGAGGACCTTTCGATCCTTGTCCGCCCATTCTTGTGAAGACGTACGTTGTGCCGCCTAACCAGTACATTACGTTTCAACCGATGAACTTACCGCAGTTCTCGCTACAGGAGGCGCTCTGCAAAGGGACGTTGTGGCCAGCCTTGTTTAGTCCTTACGAGTCGAAGTCTGGTAAAGGAAGGTGATCCGCATATGAGCGAGAAGCAGCTGGATGCACAGTATTATGCGAAGCTGGAAGGGCTTCAGCAGCTTGATTTTGCATTGGTCGAGCTGACGCTCTATTTGGATACGCATCCGAACGACCTGAACGCGCTGCAGCAGTTCAATCAGCTTGCGCAGCAGCGTCAGCACGCTGCCTATCAATTCGAAATGCAATATGGTCCGCTGCTGCAATTCGGTCACAGCTATTCCCGTTTTCCTTGGCAATGGGTAGAGACCCCTTGGCCATGGCAGGTCTAAGATGCGATTGGAGGGGGGCATGAACGATGTGGGTTTATGATAAAAAGCTGCAGTATCCCGTTCGGGTAAGCAAATGCGATCCGATGATGGCCAAGTTTCTGCTGGAGCAATATGGCGGTGCAGACGGCGAGCTCGCGGCGGCGCTCCGTTATTTGAATCAGCGCTATTCGATTCCCGACAAGGTTATCGGCTTGCTAACCGATATCGGAACAGAAGAGTTCGCCCACCTCGAGATGATCGCAACCATGGTATACAAGCTAACGAAGGATGCGACGGTGGAACAATTGAAGGCGGCGGGGCTCGGGGATAATTATGCTCAGCGCGATCATGCTTTGTTCTATGCGAATTCTTCAGGCGTGCCGTGGACGGCAGCCTATATCCAGGCCAAGGGCGATCCGATCGCAGATTTGTATGAGGACATTGCCGCAGAAGAAAAGGCAAGAGCGACGTATCAGTGGCTGATTGATATGACGGATGACGTCGATCTGCAGGACAGTCTGAAGTTTCTCCGGGAGCGGGAAATCGTCCATTCCCTGCGCTTTAGAGAGGCAGTTGAGATTATTAAGGCGGATCGAGAGCAGAAAAAGATTTTTTAATAGCAAAACAGCCGCAGAGTGTATATTCTGCGGCTTTCTTGTTGTGCACATAGGGAGGGACTGGAATGAACGCATTAACAGAAGCGCAGCAATCTGCTGCTTGGTTTGAGCATCGGTTCTGGCTGCAAATACTCGGCGATCACAGCCGATTCATCTTGAATTCACTGTCTCCGAAAGAAACCAATGATGTGCAGCAAGCCCTGCATGCGATGGCGCGTTTCGATACATTGCTATCACAGGCGCGGAACCCTTCCAGCGGAGCGTCGCTGATTGATCTTACTAGAGAAGCGCATACAGCGGCAATGCAGCTAAGGACGTTCAAGTTATCGCTGCTGGAGCGGCTATTATTAGGGAAAGTGATAGTGGGCTTGCCGCCAACCTTTTTCAACCATATGGTCAATGAACTGGACGAATACGTTCGCATTCTGCATGCCTTGTTAGCGGGCAAACCAGTGCCGGTCTATGAGCCGCTCCATTATGACATGGTCTGGTTGTCGGATGCTTCAGGTCATGCAGGCTCCATTGTTATGGGGTTGGATCGAGTGGAACGCTCGTTTATCGAACGTTACTCAGCGTTTGAGAAGCATTTTAATGATCTGTTTCTTAAGGCGGTAGAAATGGCGGGGTATATGCGTACCGGACTTCGTGATTTTCCGGCATTTCGCCGCTTTCATAAGGAGATTGATTTGGAGATGCGATTGTTTATGAAGTTTTTGCAGGAGCTGGAGGAGTTGGAGCTGTCATCAGCCGTTCTTGACACGATTACGCCTCTTATGCCTGATCATATGGCAAGGGAAGAGTGCTACTATCTGACGAAGCTGGCGGCAATCGGGCTCGTGCCATCCCCGAATTGCGATCCAGCGAAGCCAAGAGTGGAAGGGTAAGACCACTAGTCTATGAGTCGATGTCGAATACACGTCTTGTGACTTGTGATGCTTCGAGAGAACGGAATACAACTGGCTGCAGGGGCTGTTCCAGAGAGTCGTGGCGACTTTTTGGAGCAGTCCCTCGTATTTTTCCATACGGAAGCGGCGACAATGGATAAGGTAAAACTTACCTAGAAAGAAGGGTGGTTTATATGCGAAGGATGGGAATCGGCGTACAGCAGTACACGCTGCAGGATGAGCTGGTCTTACATGACACCGTAATGACCTTCAAGGCGAAATTGCATATGCTAAAGCAATAGGAGTGAGACATATGCCCTGCTCGTATATAGAACCATAGGATCGGCAAAGTGCGGAAGACTGGCACGGTCTGATCAATTATCAAAACAACAGCAGAGGAAGTTCATAAGCAAGGTCTTCAATTTTGCTATCATCATCATTGACGAAAGTAGGCGTTTCTACATGACGGAACCTATTCGAGTAGCTGTAATTGGCTGCGGCGCGATCGCAGTTCGTCGTCATATTCCAGAGTATGCGGACAATCCAAAGGTGAGGCTCGTTGCTTTTGCCGATCCGAGACTGGAGCGGGCAGAAGAACAAGCGAATCGATTCGGAGCGCGCGCATTCAGCGATTATCGAACACTGCTTGCGGAGGTTGAGGTTGACGCTGTAAGTGTCTGTACACCAAATCATCTTCATGCTGATGCATCCATTGCAGCAGCGAATGCCGGCGCGCATGTACTGGTGGAGAAACCGATGGCAACGAACGAACAGGAAGCGCTGGCTATGATTCAAGCAGCACAGGATAACGGGGTACTGCTGATGGTCGGCCATAATCAGCGGTTCATGCCGCCGCATGTGAAAGCGAAGGAAGTGCTCGAATCAGGCCGGCTTGGCCGAGTGCTTTCTTTCCGGACCTCATTCGGTCACCCGGGACCGGAAGGCTGGAGTCTGGATGGACGCGACAGCTGGTTCTTCCGTAAAGATGAGGCCGTTATGGGAGCCATGGGTGATCTTGGCGTACACAAGGCCGATCTTATCCGTTGGCTGTTAGGGGACGAGGTTGCGGATGTCGCAGCTTTCGTGGGAACGCTTCATAAAGAAAATACGGCTGTCGACGATAACGCGACCTGTATTCTTCGCATGAGGAACGGCGCAATTGGCACGCTTGTCGCTAGCTGGACCTATTATCGAGGCGAAGACAACTCGACGATTCTATGGTGCGAGAATGGTGTGCTGAAGATTGGTACAGACCCTGAACGGCAAGTTATTCTCGAGCTTCGCGACGGTGCTTCGGAAGCTATTGAGGCAGGTGCGATATCGACAAATGATAGACAGCTGCCGAGCTTCGTAATCGAACAGTTCATTGACTGCATCGTGAACAATAAGAAGCCTTTGATTACTGGGGAAGAGGGACTCAAGTCGCTGAAGGTCATATTGGCCGCATTCGAGTCGCAGGAAACAGGAAAGGTGGTTACTGTCGAGTCTTAAGCGGGATAGCTGTGCAGGATTGCGAAACCTGCGCAGCTATTTTTTCGTACATAAGAAGGAATAACCAATGTAGGTTGGGCTCACAATAGAAAGACGGTTTTTATCTCAGAAATTGAACGGTTCTGTTAAAAAAAGATGCTTTTGTGCCGATTCATCTCTATGTGAGATTGATATCATACAAAAGTGTTATTTCAGTCTTACCGCATGGCTATATTATAATGATTACAGGAATGAATATGATTTTCCTCCATAATGAATATCAAAACCCTAGACGGAGGTCTAACATCCATGTCGACGGACAATAACAAAGAACGCTCTTGGGAAGGTTTCTATGGTCCGAACCTTGGTTACGCGCAAGAGCAGTATGAGCGCTATGTGAACGATCCTGCATCAGTTGATGCCGAAACGCGATCAATGTTTGAGCGCTGGGGCCAGCCGCCTGCAGCAGAACCGCAACAGGTGAATGCAGCAGTAGCTGGCACGACGATAGATATGAATTTGCTTAAGAAAGCGGTTGCAGCGGGCAAGCTTGTGACGAATATTCGCGCACACGGCCATCTTTCAGCTAACATCGATCCGCTTAACATTGGCCCAGCAGCTAACTCAACCATGAGCAGTCTTGAGAAGTACAATCTCAAAGAGTCTGATCTCACGAACATACCTGGCGAGCTCGTTTGGTATAACGCGCCTGCATCGGCCGTCACGGGCGCCGATGCTATTCGTATGCTTCGCGATGCCTACACTGGCACGATAGCTTACGAATTCAGCCATGTGCATGTACAGGAAGAACGCGACTGGCTGCATGCACAAGCAGAACGTATTGCTCCATCCTTCAAGCTGTCCAGCGGTGAGAGCAAAGAATTGCTCCGCGGCTTGATTGAAGCAGAAGCTTTCGAAGACTTCCTGCACCGCACTTTCGTTGGTCAGAAACGCTTCTCCGTTGAAGGTAACGAAGCAACGGTTCCGCTCGTCAACGAGCTGGTCAAGCAGCTGGCTAACCATGGCGCTAAGAACATCCTGCTCGGTATGGCGCATCGCGGCCGCTTGAACGTGCTCGCACACGTACTTGGCAAGCCATATGCGAAGATCTTCTCCGAGTTCCATCATGCACCGAACCGCAACCTTGTTCCATCCGAAGGTTCGATGGGGATCAACTATGGCTGGTCTGGCGACGTTAAGTATCACTTGGGCGCTAATCATGAGCTGAAGATGAACGAGACGGTTCAAACGCGTATTACGCTGGCGAATAACCCAAGCCACTTGGAATACGTTAACCCTGTCGTACATGGCTTCACTCGTGCTGCTCAAGATGATCGCACACAGCCGGGCTATCCGACACAAGATCAGTCGATTGCCGGTGCGATCGTGCTGCATGGTGACGCCGCATTCCCTGGCGAAGGCATCGTAACAGAGACGCTTAACCTCGGACAGTTGAACGGCTATAACAATGGTGGATCCATCCACGTTATCGTTAATAACAAAATCGGCTTCACTACGGAGAGCGGCGACTCGCGTTCCACACATTACTCGAGTGACCCTGCTAAAGGCTTTGAAATTCCGGTCATTCACGTGAACGCGGACGATCCGGAAGCGGCTATTCTGGCGGCTCGTATCGCAACAGGCTATCGTTCGAAGTTCAAGAAAGATTTCTTGATCGATTTGATCGGCTATCGCCGTTATGGCCATAATGAAACGGACGATCCAGAAACAACTCAACCTACGATCTATGCGAAGGTTAAGGCGCATCCATCGGTCAGCCATATTTATGGCGACAAGCTCGTGGCACGCGGCATTGTTACGGCAGATGAGATTAATGCGATTCGCGAGGACGTTCTGTCGGTTCTCAAGGCAGCTTACGATGAGATGAAATCGAGCGAGACGCAGGAACAAGTTCACCAGAACACCGACGTTCTCGCTGCTCGTCAAATCGGCAAGATCGCGACTGGCGTTTCGCTGGATCAGCTTCGTCAGATCAATACGAACCTGCTGCAATGGCCTAGCGGCTTCAAGGTATATCCGAAGCTGCAGCGTATTCTAGAGCGTCGCGGCACAGCGTTCAACGAAGGCGAGAAAATCGATTGGTCCCATGCAGAGACGCTTGCATTCGCAACGGTTCTGGCAGAAGGCAAGCCAATTCGTATTACGGGTCAGGATGCAGAACGCGCTACGTTCGCACATCGTAACCTCGTGCTTCATGACGCAGTAACCGGCGATACGTTCTGCCCGCTGCACAAGCTGCCAGAAGCGAAAGCATCGTTCGCTATTCATAACAGCCCGCTGTCCGAATCGGCCGTTCTCGGATTCGAATATGGCTATAATGTTTACTCGCCTGAAACGATGTCGATCTGGGAAGCGCAATTCGGTGACTTCGCGAATACGGCGCAAGTGCTGATCGATCAGTTTATCTCGGCTGGCCGCTCGAAGTGGTCGCAGAAATCGAACCTGATTATGCTGCTGCCGCACGGTTTCGAAGGTCAAGGTCCAGAGCATTCCAGTGCTCGCCTGGAACGTTTCCTGCAGCTGTCCGGCGAAGAGAACTGGACGGTAGCTTACTTGTCCAGCGCGTCCCAGTACTTCCACCTGCTCCGTCGTCAAGCGGCAATTGCAGGTACAGAAGCGTCGCGTCCACTGGTCGTAATGTCGCCTAAGAGCCTGATCCGTAACCCACGTGTTGCATCGCCGGCATCGGAGTTCGCTGAAGGAACGGAGTTCCGTACGGTAATCGAACAGCCAGGCCTTGGCGGTAAGCCAGAGCATGTGAAGCGTATCGTATTCTGCACAGGCAAGATGGCGATCGATCTGGAAGATGCACTCGACAAATCGGAAGATAAAGATAATGACTGGATGCACATCGTACGAATCGAGCAGCTGTATCCATTCCCGCAGCAAGAAATCGAAGCGATCATTGCGCGTTATCCGAATGCGAAGCAGCTCATCTGGGTACAAGAAGAGCCGCAGAACATGGGCGCTTGGTTCTACATGGAGCCTCGCCTGCGTGCTGCAGCGCCTAAAGGAGCAACGGTGAGCTACATTGGCCGCCCAGATCGTTCGAGCCCAGCTACCGGCTTCCAGCATGTACATGCATTTGAGCAGCAGCAAATCATTACGTCTACGTTTGACCAAAAACCAAGCTTAACATATAGCAACGGGAGGTAGCAGCAGTGAGTGATATTATCGTACCAGCAATGGGAGAATCGATCACAGAAGGAACGATTTCCAAATGGGTTGTTCAAGAAGGAGCGCAAGTTCGTCAAGGTGACGTACTCCTCGAGCTTGAAACGGATAAAGTAAATATTGAGATCGGCGCAGAAGCAGACGGTGTCGTTACGAGCATCCTGAAGCAAGAAGGCGATACGGTCGCAATCGGCGAAGTAATCGGTACAATCGGCGAAGGTTCGGCTGCGGCAGCAGCACCTGCAGCTAGCGCACCAGCGCCTGCTCCGGCAGCAGCAGCACCTGCTGCGCCAGCGCCTGCGGCGGCAGTAGCGGTAGCAGAGCCATCGCAAGTGAATGCATCACCTGCGGCACGCAAGCTTGCACGCGAGAAAGGCATTGATCTGAATGCCGTTGCAACGCGTGATCCAATCGGCCGCGTATACTCTGAAGATGTGAAATCCGCATCGAACAAACCAGCAGCTCCGGCACCTGTAGCAGCACCTGCTCCAGCAGCGCCAGCAGCAGCTGTAGCTGGCAAGCCAGCAGAGCGCAAGCGCATGTCGCGCCGCCGTCAGACAATTGCAAAGCGTCTGGTTGAGGCTCAACATAACGCTGCAATGCTGACGACGTTCAACGAAGTCGATATGACGGCGATCTTGGACGTTCGCAAGCGCCGCAAGGACAAGTTCAAAGAGAAGCATGACGTCAACCTCGGCTTCATGTCGTTCTTCACCAAAGCGGTCGTAGGTGCGCTCAAAGCGTTCCCGCTGCTTAATGCAGAGATCGATGGCGACGACATCATCGAGAAGCACTACTATGATATCGGTATTGCGGTATCGGCACCAGAAGGTCTCGTTGTCCCAGTCGTACGCGATGCAGACCGTCTTGGCTTTGCAGAGATCGAACGTAACATCGTTGACCTCGCAGTGAAAGCTCGCAGCAACTCGCTGAGCCTGTCCGAGCTGCAAGGCGGCACGTTCACGATCACGAACGGCGGCGTATTCGGCTCCCTGCTGTCGACGCCAATTCTGAATGCTCCGCAAGTCGGCATTCTCGGTATGCACAAAATCCAGCTCCGTCCTGTTGCAATCGATGCTGAGCGTATGGAGAACCGTCCGATGATGTACATCGCATTGTCGTACGACCACCGCATCGTAGACGGCGCAGGTGCAGTTAGCTTCCTCGTTAAGGTGAAGGAACTGCTCGAAGATCCAGAAACGCTGCTGCTCGAAGGCTAAGATTAACCTCTTCTAGCATCGCAATATAGAAGAAGCCATCCGCTCCATGAGAGCAGATGGCTTCTTTGCTTGTTACGATTGATCTAGTGCTAGATTCAACTCGATGGATGATACCGGTTAAAGCTTCTTCGTCATGACTACATGAGGAATTCCAGCCTCGTGGAATACGTCAGAGACCGTCTCATAGCCAAGCTTGGAATAAAAGGGAGCAGCTTGCGTCTGTCCGTGCAGCTTCGCTTTGTCAGCGCCCAAACGCTTGCCTTCCGTCTCTAAAGCGGTTGTGATGGCTGCGCCTACGCCGAATTTGCGGTATTCGGGGAGCACGCATATTCGCTCCAGCTTCGCAACGTTATCGAGCAGTCGGACACGGCCTGCACCTGCAGGTTGTCCTTTATAAGTAGCGAGGACATGTGCAGCGGTCTGCTCATGCTCATCGTATTCCTCTTGTTCGGATACGCCTTGCTCCTCGACGAACACCTTCTTGCGAATGTCATATACTTCATCTAGGTCACGTTCTGATTGCACGCGATTGACTTCAATCATTCGTTGTACCATCCTTTCGTTGTTCTGCATCTATTTGTTCGGCTAGCGTAGTTGTACCATTTTGCCTGACGGAATGCAAATCGAATGCTTCGACGTAGTTACCTCAAGTATAGCTGCTATCCTATTCGTCATTAACGCAACAACATTTCACGACTTACATGGAACCGCTTCATTCGATACAATAGAAAGCAAGAAAGGGGATATGATCGATGCAATATAGACGTCTTGGCAATAGCGGCTTGAAGGTAAGCGAAATCGGACTAGGCAGCTGGCTTACATATGGCACGGCAGCGGAACGTGATGCAGCAGATAAATGTATCCGTTCGGCGTTCGACAATGGGATTAACTTTTTTGATACAGCAAATGCATACAATCGTGGAGCAGGCGAAGAGGCTATGGGCGCTGCACTTAAGCCGTATTCGAGAAGCAGCTATGTATTGTCGACAAAAGTGTTTTTTGCAATGGGCGATGATGTGAACGAACGCGGTCTGTCGCGCAAGCACATTATGGAGCAGTGCGATGCGAGTCTGCGCCGTCTCGGCGTCGATTACATCGATATTTACTTCTGCCACCGATTTGACAATACCGTGCCTGTCGAAGAAACACTGCGAGCACTTGATGACCTGACCGCACAGGGTAAAATATTGTATTCGGCTGTGAGCGAATGGTCTGCTGCACAGATTGGACAAGCTGTTGAGATCGGCCGGCGAATGAATCTTCGACCGCTTATTGCGAACCAACCGATTTACAACATGTTCGAGCGGTATATCGAACGGGAGGTTATTCCGCTGAGCGAACGTGAAGGACTCGGTCAAGTCGTCTTCTCTCCGTTGGCTCAGGGCGTATTGACCGGCAAATATAAGCCAGGCCAGCCTATTCCGGCAGGTACGCGCGCTGCAGACTCATCTGTCAATTTTGTCATCAACAGCTATATGAATGACGAAGTGCTTGGCGTTGTCGCACAGCTGGAAGAGCTGGCAGGCACACTCAACTTAAAGCTATCGCAGCTTGCGCTGGCATGGATCCTGCGTCAGCCGAATGTCAGCTCTGCGATTATCGGCGCAACGCGTCCAGAGCAGATCGAAGAAAATGTGAAGGCAGTAGGCGTTAACCTTGACGCAGCCGTGCTATCCGAGATTGACCGGCTGCTTGCGCAAGTGGCGCATTTTGCTCCGCTCCGTTAATGATAGGATGAATATTACGCATCGGGCAAAGCAATGCCTGGTGCGTTTTTTTATGCGAAAAAGGGACCAAAGGAAGAGATGCAGGGCATATCTGCCAATCGTTAGTCATTGACGATATCCAGCCCAGTCTTTTACAATAGGTAAGTCTAGTTAATAAGACCCCATCCTACCTATTGGAAAACAGCGGATTGAAGTATAGAAAGGTTGTATTATGTCTAAGACTCGTGCAATTATGGCCAGCTTTTATATGATGTTTATTTATTGGGCTTCGACTCATTTTCCGGATGTACATACATTGTTTTTTCCGACGCTAGGTGCATTTTGTTTATTATTTCTGAAACCTACGCAAGAACGGAAAGCGCAGCTTAATATTACGATTGGCGCTATTATCGGTGCCTGCGTTGGAACGACGCTGTACACGATTGACAATGGACCTGTAACCTTCTTTATTAATGCGGTCGTGATGATCGGTTTAATTACGAAGATGAAGTGGAATGCGCCTCCGATTATGGCGGTATCGTTCATTCCTTTCTTTACACATCCGAAGGTGATTTGGTCGCTGCCGGTATCGGTTGCAGCCTCACTGGTCGGTCTCCTCGCCATGTTATGGTTGACGGAATCGATTGAGCAGGGAATTAGCGTTCGCGTTCCGAAACGTGAAAAAATAGAATCAGGCTTATAATTCCATTTGTGCTTGCGCATGATGGAGACGCGTATACTGTACTGTATGAAGCATCTACGGGAAAACGGAGGAGACAGGAGAGATAGGCGTGGCAATAAGCACAAGGGCTAAGGTTCCAAATAAGAGTGGCTGGATGCGGCTCGCGTTTGCGCTTGCACTCGTCATGTTGATCGGCATGCAGACGCGAGCTTTCGTTGTTATGGCTGAGCCTGTAGCTTCTGAATCGTCCGGGGACCAGTCGACAGCATCCAACGCTGAAGCAGTCCATGTGCCAGACGTTGCAGCAGAGTCTGCCATTCTGGTCGACGGGAGAACAGGAACGGTCTTGTATTCGAAGAATGCGACGGAGCAAATGTATCCAGCAAGCATCACGAAGATCGTAACCGCAATCGTGGCGCTCGAGACTGCTGATGTATCTGATATTGTAACCGTTTCCAAAGCTGCCCGTTGGGAAGAGGGGACGCGTGTCTACCTGGAAGAGGGCGAGCAAATGTCCATGTGGCAGCTGCTGCTGGGTATGATGGTCAATTCGGGCAATGATGCGTCGACGGCAATTGCCGATCATATTGACGGGTCGAAGGAGAAATTCGCGGAGCGAATGAATGCCTTCGTACGCGAGCATGCGGGAGCCATGAACAGTCAGTTCCGCAACCCGCATGGTCTGCCGGACCCGGACCATTACACAACAGCAGAGGATATGGCGAAGATAGCCCGCTATGCGATGCAGAACGAGCAATTTCGTGAGCTGGTCGGCACGAAGAGGGTCAATTGGACGGGTGAAACGTGGCAGACATCGCTCGTTAACCATAATAAGCTGCTTGGCACCTATGAAGGCGCAACCGGCATCAAGAATGGATACACGACAGCTGCAGGCCAGACGCTTGTTGCATCCGCGAAGCGGGGCGATATGGAAATTATCGGGGTCGTACTAAAGTCTCCTTCGAACCAGCAGCTGTATAAAGATATGCGCGGTCTGCTTGATTACGGGTTCGCGGCGTTTGAGCAGAAGCAGCTGTTCGACGAGAACGAGGTTTACCATATGGAGGGCATGCTGAACGTTGATTATGTGGCGGAGAAGCCGATCTGGACGATCGTGCCCAAAGGTGAAGAGCCACAGCTGCTCGTGGATACGTTAGGCAATATTCGTGTACTCACTTCACATGGCATATCGGATGCCGGACATTTTCTAGTGTCTCGTCATGAGAATGAAGTGAAGATGCTCACAACAGCAGCCACGGTTGCGGAACCACCGCCAGCGGTCGAAGAGGACGCCAGCAACTCAGGGGGCCGGACATGGACGCTCGCGGGCACCTGTCTGCTCGGCGCCCTCGCCGGCGGCACGATGGTGTACCGCATGCGCAAGCGCAACGATACATCCGTCTAAACCACAAAGGCTGAACAGGGCACTCCTGTTCAGCCTTTTAATGTCTCTCTGTCTCTACAAGAATGCGCGAAGCGCATACAACAACGAAAGGCTGAACAGGAATGTCTAGACCTGTTCAGCCGATATGCTTTATTAAAATCCGAATTGGCGAAGGCCGTGCGTCGGAACGAAACAGGTGTATACTTCCGGAGAAGCGTCAGCGTTCGCCTTTGTCAACCGGATTGTATCCAATATAGAATCTATAAGATCAGAACAATCTGGGGACAACAGCGATCGTAGGAAGTATACCCTGTGGAGTGACCTCCACGCACATTATTGCGCGAAGCGCTACACATCTTCTAATCTCTTAAAGTCCTCCCACCGAAGCTCATCTTCCAAGCCCGACGTCTTCACTTCCGCTTTCTTCTTCTTCTCCGTTTCGAACAGATGCAGCGCGTATTCCAACGGACGAGTAATCGCTCGATGGTACGTCTTCGTATCGCCCGCCTCCATGAACACTTCACGAGCCGGCTTCGGATTCACCTCGAGAAGCCAGACGCGCCCTTGCTTATCGATAGCGAGATCTAGCGCAAGCTCGCACAGCCGTCCGTACGATTGCTCGAGATGCTGAGCGACCTGTACGCCGAAGTGTTCAGCATCCTGCTTCACGCTGTCAATCTTCGACTCATTCTTAATCCATCGCTTCAGCAGCGTATCCATCGTTGCAGCATGGCCGCCGCCATGCAAATTGGACGTGACGCTGTTCTGCGCGCCAATGCGGCCAGCACAGCCGGTTACACGCCAATTGCCTTCGCCATCCTTCTGTACAAGCATCCGATAGTCGTGCACGCGGCCATTCGGCAGCTTGATCGGAATACCCTGCTGTACGAGATAACGGTTCTCCTTCAGGCGCCATGACGACAGCTTATCGGCCAGCTCTGATGTGGATATGCGTTGTGATGCAACAATACGACGCTGCTGGTCACGACCTTGCAGCAGCACCTTGTCATTGCCGACTCGTTCGATCCGCAGTATGCCGCGGCCGCCGGTTCCGTTAATGGGCTTTAAGTAAATGACCGAATGCTTGCGAAGCATCGTATTCAAATCAGCAAACGATTCATACATCCGTGAGCTGGGCAAATTGCCGGCGAACCGTTTGTCGCGGGACAATGTGCGATGTACGGTCCATTTGTTCCGCAGCGGTCGGTTCAGAAATGTCATATGACCATATTGCTGACGGAAGCGGCGAAGCTCATCGAAACGGCTTGATTTCTGAATGCGGCAGCGATCATAGATGAGGTTAGGGAAGGGGGTCCAGCGTTTCGACCATTTCTTCGTGGCCGTATCATAGAACTGGGCATTAATTCGATTCGTCTTGTAATTGACGTCGCGCGGCGTGAATACAAAAACATCTAATCCGAGCTTCTGGCCGGCCGTCGTCATCCGTTGATAGATCGGGCGCTCCTCGAGCGCGCCATTGTCGTTCAAATATAAGGTTAAGATGCCTAGCACGGGCTTTGCCATGCGGATGCCTCCTTTGTGGACACGGAAGGCTGTTGAACAGTTGGCTGCGAGCGGTATCCATCGGTCTCGAAGCGAAGGGTTGGTTTGCCGGTTGGTCCGAGGTGAAGACCAACAGCCTTTAAGCCTGCGCGGAAAAATAACTGCATGCTCGCTGTATTATCGCAAGCGACAGAGCTGCACAAGCCGCCGCATGCCTCTATCAGCGCAGCAAGCAGTCTGCCGCCAACGCCGCGGCCGCGCGCCTCTGGACGCACGGCGATTACACAAGCGGCTTCGCCTGCATCCTGCGCGAAAGCGATGCCAGCAAGCTTGCCGCCTTCATGCGCGATCACGATGGCGGTCGATGCGGAGGCAGCGTCGCCTGCATGCGATAAAGCGTGCAGGCCGCCGGCAGTAAGCCGGCGGTCACCATAGCGCTTGGCGAATGTGACGAGGCGGCCGCGCCATTGCGGCCATTGCGATGGCTTTAACCGCACAATGTCCATTTACGCCCCTCCGATCTTAGACTTTTTCCTTCCGTATAGATATAGGCCGTAGTGGAAAATACGCTCCAGTGACTTTTTGCGAATATGCGGCTCATCGAATTTCATCGGCTTTGCGTTAGCTTCAAAGAACCATACATTGCCTGTTAGGTCGACGCCTAGGTCCATCGACATCTCGCCTAGCTCATGACCGGAGCCGCGTTCAATCTGTTTGGCAATAATGAGCGATGTGTTTTTGGCTTTGATCAATATTTTACGGGCTTCATCTTCGCCGAACGATTGCACGAGCAGCTTCTCCGGATCTTCTATGCTGCCACCCCTTGGCACATGCGTTGTAATGCTGGTTGTGCCTGCAAGACGTGCGCCTACCCCTGTAATGTCCCACTGTCCCCGCTGATTTTTCTGAATCAGTGCCCGGAGATCGAAGCGGCGTTCGTTCACGGTTGCTAACGCGATGCCTTGCTGAACGATATAGGCCTCGCCAACGCTCTGCTTGCGAATTCGCGTCCACAGCTTGGGAATGGAAGCGCAGTTGTAGGTGACGCTTTTCTTGTCCATTTGGATCCTTAGCCGATAGGGCAAGCTTTTCTCAGGAAGGACCTTCACTGTCATAATGCCCTTGCCGGCTTTACCGCTGACAGGCTTCAAATACAAATAGTTATATTTGCGCATCAGCTGGGTCAAGCCGGAACGAGAGAGCATCCGCCTCGTTGTTGGGATGAACGGCTTCGTCGTCTTCGACAAGCGGAGCCATTCGAACAGGCTCCACTTGTTGAAGAAGGTCGGGTTGAACAGCTGGGTTCTCGGATGCTTCATGCAAGCGTTTATTTTGCCGCGAACGGAGGGCTGAAGCTCATCTTCACGAAGCGGGATCCGATTGTAGATAATATCAGGGAACGGGAAGAGCTGATTGTACCACAGCTCCTCGCGCTCGTTGAATGTATAGCCGACGAGTTGATTTTTCGATAAGTTTAAATTTTTTATCGTCAACACGTAAACGATAAAGCCCATTTCGCGTCCAGTCCGAATGATATCGGCGAAGTTTTCGCGGTTACCGCGAAACAGCAGCATATCGTCTTCCATCGTCAGAATAGCCATGACGGGCCGACGGGACTGAACCTCTGCTGTTCTATCTTCTATTACCGATTCAAGATCCATCTGCTTTACCTCCCTGGAACCGGCTCAGGTACAGACAGTGGTCCAGAATATACGACAGTGAGGCGCGCCCTTGCTCCTTCAACGCCGGGTGCTTGAAGATGGAACGTCCGGGCTTGGAATTCGCCTCGAACATCCATACCTCACCATCTTTATCGATGCCAAGATCGAGACCGAGCTCGCCAAGGCGATGCGGATAGTTGCGCTCGATCGCTTCGGACAGCTTTACTGAAACCTTCTTCGCTTTATCCAAGATCTCGTCTGCTCTGTCGCCGAAAACGCGGGACAACGCCTGCTCTGGCGTCATCAGCGATCCGCCGTTCTTCACATGTGTCGTTACGCTGCCGCGGCCAGCCTTCTTCGCACCGATACCTGCTGGCACCCATTCGTTATTGCCGTCCTTATGCATGTGAAAACGGAAATCGATTGGGCAGCCATCAATCTCGATCAAGCGGATGCCCTGCTGGCTGACATAATTGCTAAGCGAGACGCCATGATTGCTCTGAAGCATGCGCATCATCGAGTTGAAATTCGAGAACCGAAGCAGCACGTTACTGCCGCCTTTGCGATAGCGGGCGAAATAGCCGCGCTTAGGATGGTAAGTGAGTCGATAGATGCCGATGCCTAGACTCCCGCCGGTTGGCTTGAAGTAAAGGAATTGATGCTTCTCCAGCATTTCTTTGATTTTGTCTGGACTTGGCCGAGACACGGAATCCGGGAGATGCTTAAGCGCCTCCACATCATTATCGATCAATTTGTATACATCTGATTTATTGAAGAACGTCCAGTTGAAGAACGGAATATTGCGTTTGATGAATCGTTCACGGAAATTGGCGATAGCGGATGTCGTTTCCGCTTTTCTGCTCGGCAGACGATTATAGACGACGTCCGGCAGCGGCACAACGCGGCGCACCCAGCCGCCCGAGCCATTCAAGAAGTAACCGTTGATCGTTTCCTGATGCCAGTTCACATCTCGTGGAGTGAATGCGAACAGATAGGCCTTCTTCTCGCCAGCGCGGAGCAGCTGCCGGATATAACTGGTACGGGAGCCGAACGGCATCGTATCGGACCGAAAGCCGGAGTCGCACAATACGCCGATGAGCGGTCCAAGCTGCAGCTCATTGCCGCTGCCTTGAAGCAGGAAAACATTGCCCGACTTGGGCACGCGTATCGATTGGCGAACACCTGCAGACAGATACATATGATTACCGGAGCGCTTGAGCGGTTTGACCGCTGCTGTAATCGATTCTTTGCCGAGCTTGATGTGAACGGTTTTATGGCCTGCAAGACTCTTCAGCACCGGATTCGATAAATAGACGACACGATCGGATTGTTGCGAGAATTGCACGTTACATAATGTCAAACTCATGGATGAACCTCCTGAACGTAGTCCGATGGGAACCCGACATATTGGTTATGACCGCTGGAAGCTCTCGAATGGAGCGGCTTTCCGTCGGCTATCTTCCGTGCATAAGACAGGAGACGTCGGACTGATAATCGTTCGGCTTGCGTATCTCCTGTCAGCTTTAGCGACTGACGGCCTGGCTTCGAGTTCGCCTCCAGCAGCCACAGCTTACCGCCTTGCGATAGTCCGAAGTCAAATCCAAATTCAGCGAATCGGCCGTAATGCTGCTCAATCCAAGGAGCAGCCTGCTGCCCTGCGGAGACGATCTTATGCAGCAGAATCACGGCTTTATCGCTGCCGTACAACCGGGATAATCTTTCCTTCGCGGACTCTGCTGTGCCGCCGCCATGCAAATTCGATGTCACACTGCCGTTCTGTCCGACACGGCTTACTGTACAGGTGCTGACCCATCGGCCGTTGTTATCCTTCTGCATAAGAAGTCTGACATCATGGGGCCGATGTTCGGTATCGAGCAGCGGCAGCAGCGGCTGTATAAGAAATCGGCTTGCGCCGACGAACCGATCTACACGTTCGGACGCTTCCTGTAAACTCGCATAACGGAAGGAGAACGTCTGATTGGCTCTTGTGCGTCCATCTAAGACCGCCTCTTCACCGTACTGACGAATGCGCAGTGCGCCACGTCCCTGCGTACCGGCAGCAGGCTTCAAGAACAGCCCTTCGGGTCTAAGCTTCAACAGGCGGCGCAGCTGCCTGCTTCCCTGATACAGCCATGTTGGCGGAACCAGCTTCGCAAGCTCTGGATGCCTCAGCAGGACATCCTGCACGAGAAGCTTATCAGGAAGCTCGCTGCTGAGCGGTTTGGCTCCTGCATTCATGAGGGCCTGCAGCGATTGCCGAATACGGGTTCGGGCTTCTGCGCTCTTGGCGAAGCTGCGGTCATAGACAACATCAGGCAGTGGACAGGAGCAGGGCACCCATCGTCCGTGTAGCCTTTCGAAACCCCGTATCGTCCCATCCTGTACAGCACCATAGTCGGCATCGACGACAACGACACGAATGCGCTGCTGAGCACCAGCGGCAGCAAGCATACGGAGGAACCGATCCTCTGGCATTCGGCTGCGGGCTGCGGAATCATATTCCTTGGGGCCTGCGCCAATGAGCGGTGCGGGAAGACGTGTGATGAAGACGGCTAGCAGCAGCCACAACCGATCCATAGTCGACCTCCGATTTAAAAGCCGGATAAATACCGGCTGTATTGAATCATTCTTAACACTGACGGACGAATCTTTTGCTCGGTCAGCGGCGTATTATCATTCTTAGAAGGCTTGGAGTTCACTTCGAGCAGCCAGACGCGTCCAGAAGTATCGACGGCAAGGTCGATGCCCAGCTCGCCGAAATGGGCAGGGATATGCTGATCGATTCCTTCGGCAATTTCAAGCGCGGCTCGCTGCAGCCTTTCTGGCGCTTCTTGTCTAGCCACAAGCAGATTTGATTTGCCGATTGCTTCTTTCACGGTGCTAAGCGTACCGCCGCGGGCAAGATTGGATACAAAATGCGCGCCGCCTGCTGTTCGTGCGACAATGGAAGTAACGGTCCATTTGCCGGCGGCGTTCTTCTGTACAAGTGCTCGAAAGTCGACGGGGCGCTTAGCAATGTCGATGAGCTGTAATCCTTGCTGGACCTGATAACGCACCGTCTTCATTTTGACATTAATGGAGGAGAACAGCTTCACGAGAGAAGCATATTGCTGCTTGCGCGTGCCTGCTGTCGTCGTGAACATGGCTTGATAGCCGCCGTTTTCCGTACGCGTAATTTTGATGATCCCTTTGCCAAGGCTGCCTCGGACCGGCTTCAAGAAGACCGATTCATATTTGGAGCACATCGCCTTCAGCATCGTATAATTACGCAGCAGATGGGACTCAGGCAAGTAACGGGTAAGCTTGTGATCACTCTTGAGCGCATCGAATACCTCGTGCTTGTCGAGAAACTTCTCATTAAATACGTGAGCCGAATGCTGCATTTTGATTTCCTTCAGAAATTGCTGCACATTCGGTTTGTTCTCGAGCTTGCGCGACGTGAGCCGATTGTTGACGATGTCAGGGTAGGGCAGCGATATACGCTTCCACGCATTGTTGAATACCCAGCCTTCAACGGTGTTCGAGTTCTCAGTAATACCGTTAGGTGTGAAAAAAAAGACATGTGCGCCTTCGCCCGCACAACCATCAACTAGCTCCTTGCAAAACATCGTAATGGAGCCGAACGGCCGATCCGGCAGGTTCGGATAATCACGGCTGATTAATACGCCAATGATCGGGCCGAGTGAGAGAGTCGACGTTTTCTCGGAATAATGAAGACGCAGCGTAGCGCTGCTCGCGAGACCAATTCGCCGTGCAAGGCTTTGATTGATGCGCATGCCGTCATAGCGGGCGACAGATACGACCTTAATAGGCTGGCGATAAGCGCCAAGCCGGAGGGTGATCGGCTGGGCTGTCGGGATTTTCCACTGCTTCAGATAAGATTCGCCCAGCATGATCGCATCGTCCGGCAGAAGGCCGAAGCTGACCGCATGGACGGCGACTTTGGATTTGAGCATCGTAAATCTCCTTCCAAGCGGGAGCGTTGACGTTGAATAGAAGGGCTATAGGTGTTTTTCACGAATTACTTCATCATATGAGGACATCTATCCCTTGGTGATTGGCCATCTTGCGACTTTCGTAACTAGGACGACTGCTACCGAGCCCAACGTTTTACTAAACAATTGTTACAAGACCTTGGCTGCATGGTGTACACAGTGGTATGATCGAAGTAGTATGATGCAATTTACGGTCATTAGGAGTGGATAGAGATGAACGTATACGATAAGGCTTACGAGCTGGCGAAGTCGCTTCGCGAGTCAGCTGAAGCGCAAGCGCTTCAAGCAGCCAAGCAGGCAGTAGACAGCGATGCGGATGCCAAGCGCTCGCTCGACGGCTTCATGGAGCGGCAGCATAAGCTGCACCATCAGATGATGAGCGGGGAAGAGCCGTCGCCAGGCGAGCTTGAGCAGATGAATAAGCTCTATGAGGTGCTGACGCTTAATCCGCTGATCAGCAAGTATTTTGACGCAGAGCGCCGTTTCTCCGTCTTATTCGAGGATGTGAACCGGATTCTCGGTGAAGGCTTGAAGTCGCTGCTGGATTAATTGGCTGCATGAAGTGGTGGACGACCGGTCTATTGTGTTATTCGACCGCATACGTTAATAGGGACAAGCGCATGATCCGTCTTAAAGGCGAATGTAATGTGCTGATGCCTACTAGGGTAATGCGAGGAGGATTTCGAATGTCCGGAACAATCCGCAATGTTATTTATTTGGCTGTCGCGATCGCGATGGTGCTGTACGCGCTGCCTCGCATAGAGTTTGGGCAGAGCTGGACGCTTAGTACGGTATTCGGTATTGTGTGGCTTGGCTTTGCTCTCATTGTGATTAGCGCGCAGCTGTATCTGTTGTTCGGCGTCAAGGAAGCGACGAGGCAGCGGCTGGCGCAGATCAAACGTGAACGAGCTGCGATATGGGAACGTCGCATGCAGCAGCCCGTCCAAGCGCAAATGCGCTATCGCCGTTCGAAGCAATGAGCAAAGCCCGATGCCCGGGAGGGTGCCGGGCTTTTGTTGTGCATGAACCGATTGTGATGAGCAGCAGGATAGATCATAACAGGGGGCAGTCAGCATGACGAAGAACGGTGGAAACGGCATCGACGGCGATGCCGCTCTAACGAAGCATGAGCAAATATTGGCGGCAATCGAACAGCTGGAGGTTGGCTCCAAAATATCGGTTCGCGCCATCGCCAAATCTTTAGGTGTAAGCGAGGGTACAGCCTACAAGGCGATCAAGGAAGCAGAGGCTTCCGGCATCGTCAGCACGCGTGAGCGGATCGGTACGGTCCGGATTGAGAAGCGAAGCAGGGGCAACTCGATTCAGCTTACTTTCCGCGAGGTGGCGGAAATGGTCGAAGGCCGTGTGCATGGCGGCGAGAACGGCCTGGACAAAACCTTGAACAAATTCGCGATCGGCGCTATGGAGCTTGAAGCGATGCTTCGTTATATCGATGAGGGCAGCCTGCTTATTGTCGGCAACCGCGAGAATGCGCATCGCGTTGCGCTGGAGCAGGGAGCGGGCGTACTCGTAACCGGCGGGTTCGCGCCAGGCGAAGAGATTAAACGGTTTGCGGATGAACGGGAGCTCCCGATCATTGTATCCCGTTATGATACGTTTACGGTTGCTTCGATGATCAACCGTGCCATGTACGACCGGCTGATTAAGCGCAAGATTATGCTTGTTGAAGACATCGTGGCGATGAGTAAACCAGCGCAGGTGCTTCGGCCAACCGATACGGCGGCAGATTATCACCGGCTGTCTGCCGATTCCGGCCTGTTCCGTTTCCCAGTCATTGACGAGCGTGGCCGGGTTATTGGCATGATCGCGAGCAAAGACGTGATTGGCGCACAGGATGATGCGTTCGTGGACCGCTTGATGACCCGTCATCCGATTACAATTGCACCGAACATCGCGGTCATTTCGGCCGCTCATACGATGGCTAATGAGGGTATCGATCTGCTGCCGGTAGTCGACCGTCATCGGAAGCTGTTAGGCGTCGTCAGCCGCAAGGATGTGCTGGACGCAATGCGTTATGCAGGCAAGCATCGGGAAACGGGTCAGACGTTCGACGATTTGATGTGGGACGGGTTCATACAAGAGGAAGTCGCAATTGGCGATGACCAATATGAATATCACTATACGGGCAAAATTATGCCGCAAATGTCCGGGCCGCTCGGTACGGTTTCCGAAGGGGTGCTTGCGGCGCTCATGATGGAAGCAGCTAGGCGCTTCGTGCGAATCGTCGGCAAGCATGATTACGTTATCGAGAGCTTGACGACTTATTTCATGAGACCGGTACAGATTGACAGCGACATTCGTCTGACGCCACGAGCGCTTGAGATCGGACGCAAGCTGTCCAAGCTTGAGGTAGAGGTTTCCGACAGCCGCGGATTAGCAGCTAAGGCGATGCTGACGGTACAGACGATTGAGCCATAGATAACCAATTGGAAGCGGAGGCGATTGTTATTCCATCAGGCGCTGAGATGAATAGTAAAGAACGGTTCTCGAACCGAGTAGATGCTTATGTCAAGTATCGCCCTAGTTATCCGGCAGAAGCGATTGCACATCTGTATCATACGATTGGCTTGAGCAGAAGCAGCATCATCGCAGATGTCGGTGCAGGCACTGGCAAGTTTTCCGAGCTGCTCTTGAATCAAGGCAGCCCCGTCATCGCCGTAGAACCAAACAAAGAAATGCGAGAGGCAGCGGAGCAGAGACTAAGCGCCAATCCGTTATTCCGTGCGGTGCCGGGTTCTGCAGAAGAGACCGGGCTGCCGGATCATTCCGTCGACTTCATCGTATGCGCGCAAGCGTTCCATTGGTTTGATCGCAAGGCAGCACGTCAGGAGTTTGCGCGAATTCTAAAGCCGGGCGGACAAGTTGTCCTCATCTGGAACTCGCGAATGACGAGCGGCACGCCTTTCCGAGAAGCCTATGACCGGCTGCTCCATACTTACGGCATCGATTATGCGAAGCTGATGCATAAGAACATTTCACCTGCGGATCTTGCAGCCTTCTATGCGCCGAAGCCTATGGCAGAGGCTAGATTCGTGAACAGCCAGTCTTTCGATTTCGAAGGGCTGAGCGGCCGCCTGCACTCATCCTCCTATATCCCGACGAAGGACCATCCGAACTACGAAGCGATGATGAAGGAACTTCGCGTGATCTTTGACCAGAATGAACAGGACGGACTAGCGGCATTGGATTATGAAACGGAAGTTTATTGGGGCGAGCTTTAAGACAGCCTTCTTATAACACAAAAGGGTTGAGCAGAAGGATGACTTCTGCCCAACCCTTTTGATGTTTGTTATACGCGTTTCGTCATCTGCCGGTATGCGCTCTGATTGCGCAGGCCTGCGAAGATATTGAACACGCCCAGCACGAGCAGTACTGCGCCGATAATCACCTTCAAGGTTGAACCGGAGAAGGCAAGCATCTGGAACAGAGCGATTAAGATGAGCATCGCACCCATGCTGATATTCATACGAGCACCGTTAAGTCCGCGAACAAGCGGATCGGTTGACCGTCTGGATTTGAAGCTGTAAATAACGGAGATGGCCGAGGTTGCCAGAACCCCTATCGTTAACAGCCAGTGAAGTATGTACATCGTGTGCAGCTCCTTCGAACTTAATAGATCTATTGTAGCATAAAAGGGGGCTGAGCCCGCAATACCGCAGCTGCAATCGAATATCGAGCTTTCTACACAGATAGCGCGGCCGGCAATGGCTTATTACCGTCCTGGTGCAGCAAGCAGCTTGCGCAGCTTGTCCTCCGTGTTGGAATCCGGCGCTGGCGTATAGACGCTGAGCCGCAGATCCGTCTCGCCATGCTGCTGCAGCGAGCTGAGCTGGAACTGCATCTTGCCTGCCCTCGCATGGCGGAACTCAATGATGACCTCAGGTGCTGTACTGACCCGGCTGCGTTCCCAGAGCGGCTGGAAGTCTGGATGCTGGGCCGACATCTCGCGCAGAAACTGCTCGTACCAGCTGTCTTCGACATACTGTCCATAATAGGAACGGAAGATCGCCAAGTAGCCGCTTGCGAAGTGCTCCCAGTTAATGGCGAGACGCTTAAGCTCCTGACGTGAGAACAGCAGGGAGATCATGTTTCGTTCCTCAACCGGGACGAGGCCGAAGTCGAGAAAAACATGCGCCGCCGCTTCGTTCCAGCCGACAATTCGGCACCGCCGATCAGAGACGATCGTGGGACAGTAGCGAAGCTCCTTCAGAATGTGCATCAGTGAAGGGGACAGCTCTGGAGCCGGTTCCAGCTGTGCAGCGGCAGTGCTGACGGCGCTGCCGGCGTCCAGCGCCAGCGAGAATAAGTAGCTGCGCTCATCCCGCGTCAATCGGAGAGCGCCTGCCACTGCATCCAGCACCTGCGGGGAGGCTTGAATATCCCGCCCCTGCTCCAGCCACGTATACCAAGTTGTGCTGACGCCTGCCAGCTGTGCAACCTCCTCCCGTCTTAAACCGGCTGTTCTTCTACGAATACCAGCAGGCAGTCCTACCGATTCAGGCGACAATTTGGTCCGCTGGTTTCGTAAGAATGCTGACAAAGCAGCTAACCGTGCAGCGTGATTCATCATCAGCCATCCTTTCTATAATGGAATAATTAATCTCGCGATCATCGCGAATATTCATATGCAGCAGAGAAGCTTAGCAGGCTCACGTATCGAATTAGAGCTAGTAATAGTACTCATTATACTAGGATAACCAACAACTTGTAATAGGATAACTCCTGTGACATGATACTTAATACCAGGTACTAATTCGATGGTGATTAACGAGCTGAAGGAGTGGAATCGAATGGAACGAGCGGTTGTAACAGGGATGGGTGTCATTTCACCATTAGGTCACGATACAGGCTCAATGTGGGAGCGCCTTATTCGAGGAGAGTCTGGCATAAGATCGATCGAGGGATTGGACACTAGCAGGCTGCGCAGTAGAATTGCAGGCGTTGTGACGGATTTCGATGCGGAAGGACGCTTCGGACGCAAAGAGGCGCGCAAGATGGACCGGTTCGTCCAATTCGCGCTGGCAGCAGCGGAACAGGCTGTGGATGACGCAGGATTAGTGATGGAACAAGTGGATCGGGAGAGAGTAGGCGTGTACGTCGGCTCTGGCATAGGTGGACTTCAAACGCTGCTGGACCAAGACGGAACCCTCAGGGAGCGAGGTCCGGAACGGGTGTCGCCGCTGCTCGTGCCGATGATGATTGCAAACATGGCGGCAGCGACGATCAGCATTCGGTATGGCGCGGTTGGTCCTACGCTCTCGCCTGTAACCGCTTGTTCCATCGGCAATACAGCAATTGGAGAAGCGCTGAGGCTGATTCGGCTGGGCCTTGCCGATGTTGTCATTGCCGGAGGAGCGGAAGCCGCAATTACCGAGCTGTCGCTTGCCAGCTTCGGCAATGCAACGGCACTGTCGACACGCAACGAACAACCGATGCAGGCAAGTCGTCCGTTCGATGAACAGCGGGATGGCTTCGTCATGTCCGAAGGTGCCGGCATTATCGTGCTGGAATCACTCTCTCATGCGAAGCGGCGTGAAGCCCGCATCTATGGTGAGATCATTGGCTATGGCGCAAGCTCAGATGCTTATCACATCGTTGCCACCCATCCGGAAGGGGCAGGAGCACAGCTCGCGATGCGTCAGGCTCTTGCCGATGCAGTCATTACACCTGCGGATGTCGATGTGATCAGCGCACATGCGACGAGTACAGGCGTTGGCGACCGTTCGGAGGGGCAGGCGATCCGACGGCTGTTCGGTGAGCATGCTGACCGGATACCGGTAACGGCGAACAAATCGATGTTCGGCCACATGTTAGGCGCAGCCGGCGGCGTAGAGGCGATAGCGCTGATTCAGAGCTTGAGGGAAGGCCTTGTACCGCCGACTATCAATCTAGAACAGCTGGATGCCTCGTGTGGACTCACGAATGTGTCCAATCAGGCGATGAAATGCCCGCTCACCATCGGCTTGTCGAACTCATTCGGCTTCGGCGGACATAATGCAGTGATCGTTGCGAAGCGGTATGAGGAATAACTATTTACAAAGGAACATATGTTCGATAAAATTTAATTAGGCCGGCGGCCGCTCATATACGGTTGCACGCGCCCATACTTGAAGAACGTTGTCTACGACGAGTACGGTGCGAATGCTCACCTGATAATCGGCGCCGCGAATGCCGGCGTACAGCTTGTTCTTGAGCAGCGTACGTGCCATGTCGGCATTCTCGTCGATAGAGTAGATGCTTTTGCCGATGAATACAGACAGATCCTCCTTCAGCCGCTTCTTCAGCTCGGTTTCCACGAGCACGTTAAGCGGCTTGTCCTCGTCATCGATGTAAGGGACGACGCTCTTGATGACGGTATGCTGATGCTGCAGCTGTTTGAGCCTGCTGATGTCGTGTTCGCTTTGCTCCAGCTGTTCTTTCAATTGTTCATTCAATTTGGCGACTGTGTTGAAATTGTTCATGAAGATCGAATGATAGACCGCAGCGCCTACGACGCTGCCGAGCAGCAGCACGACACTATACCGAACATAACGGTAATAACGGTCGAATTGGGGGATGCGCATCCTTAGTAAGCCCCTTTGCAGATTGCCTTGATCAGCTCCGTTCCCATATGTGCGCCAAGGAAGGAGCAGAGGATATAGAAGATTTGCACCGCTACGGGCGACAGATGCCCGGCAAGCATATTGCTTTCGATAATACGCATGGGGTCAATGGAGCCGCCAACAGCGGCAACGATCGCCCATATTTTGAGCTTAGTCGCTGTCTCTATCATGTATACCGCGGGGGGAGCCAGTACGAACACGGAGCCTATACCTGCGAGAATCGAACCGCCCACAACGACGCCGAAGGCGATCATCATATCGACAATAGCCTTGGCTAGCACACTATTAAGCATCTACCGCAACCTCCTGTTCCGCATCGCCGAAGGATGTGAGAGTCAGCCTCTCATACGCCTGTCCGGCCTTATACATTGTATGGACAGATAGGGGTGCAATATGATGAATTGGAAAGTGGATTTATGAACAACCTCAACCTTTTATAAATTTTTATGTGGTAAAATAGTCATATTACGCGATGGATTGCACGGCAAGGGAGGTAAGGGCATCATGAACGCTGCGGAACAAGGACGGAATTCATTCGTGCATTTGCACGTACACAGCGAATACAGCCTGCTTGATGGCGCAGCGCGCATACGCGAGCTGGCGGCAAGAGCGGCGGAGCTTGGGATGGAGGCGCTTGCGCTCACCGACCACGGCGTCATGTACGGCGCGATTCCGTTCTACAAAGCATGCCGGGAGCACGGCATTCGGCCGATTATCGGCTGCGAGGTTTATATGACGGCGGGGTCGCGTTTCGATAAAGGAACGAGAAAAGAGAACCCGATCTACCATCTCATTCTGCTGGTGAAGAACGAGATCGGCTATCGCAACCTGATGAAGCTTGTATCGATCGGCTACCTGGAAGGGATGCACTATAAGCCGCGCATCGATATGGAGGCGCTTGCGAAGCATGCAGAGGGTCTTATCTGCTTAAGCTCCTGTCTTGGCGGGGAGGTTCCGCAGCATTTGCTCCACGGCAGGAGCGATGAGGCGAAGGCGGCTGCACAGCGATATCAGGCGATTTTCGGAGACGATTATTATATTGAGCTTCAGGATCATGGTCTGCTGGAGCAGCGCAAAGTGATGCCCGAGCTTATTAACCTCGCGCGCGATCTCGGAATCAAGCTTGTTGCAACGAACGACGCCCACTATTTGCAGCCGGAAGACGCTGCGATGCAGGATGTGCTTATTTGTATCGGAACCGGCAAAGCCGTTGACGATGAGGATCGCCTGAAGATGGCGACCGACCAGCTCTATCTGAAGAGCGGCGACGAGATGGCAGCGCTGTTCCGCCATGTGCCGGAAGCGATTGCGAATACGTTGGAGATCGCGGACAAATGCCGACTGGAGCTGACGCTTGGCCGCGCGGCGCTGCCGACGTTCCGTCCGGTGCCGGAAGGGATGACGAGCGCGGACTATCTAGCGGAGCTGTGCCGCAGCGGACTGGACGAACGGTACGAAGGAATGCCTTCTGCAGAAGCGAAGGAACGTCTTCAGTATGAGCTGGCCGTTATCGAACGGATGGGATACAGCGATTATTTTCTAATCGTATGGGACTTTATTCGCTTCGCTCATGAATCCGGCATCCGAACAGGACCAGGACGGGGCTCATCGGCGGGCAGTCTCGTTGCCTATGTGCTGCATATTACGGATGTTGATCCACTCAAATATAAACTGCTCTTCGAGCGCTTCCTGAACCCGGAGCGGATCTCGATGCCCGATATCGATATCGACTTCAATGACGAGCGGCGGGATGAGGTTATCGCCTATGTCAGCGCCAAATACGGCGAGGAGCATGTAGCGCAGATCATTACGTTCGGTACGATGGCAGCGAAGGCGGCAGTACGTGACGTAGGACGTGCCATGAATGTGCCGTACGGCGAAGTCGACCGCGCGGCCAAGCTGATTCCGAATCAGCTTGGCATTACGCTGGAGGAAGCGCTTCGCACGAGCACCGAGCTGCGAGACGCATGCGCAAAGCAGCCGCGAACCGATGCGCTGCTCAAGATGGCGATGAAGGTGGAGGGGATGCCCCGCCATGCTTCCACGCATGCGGCAGGCGTCGTTATATCACAGGAACCGTTGACGCATTATGTCCCCTTGCAAGCAGGTACGGAGCGGACGGCTCTTACCCAATACTCGATGGAAAATTTGGAAGCGGTCGGTCTGCTGAAGATGGACTTTCTCGGCCTCCGTACGCTGTCGATCGTCGAGCGTACACTGCGCTGGGTGAAGGAGCTGTATGGCCGCGATATTGACTTCCGTCATGTGCGCGACGATGATCCGCAGACCTACGCAATGATAGGCCGCGGTGAGACGACGGGTATTTTTCAGCTCGAGTCGACCGGTATGCGGCGCGTGCTTAAGGAAATGAAGCCTTCGGCTTTTGAAGATATCATCTCGGTGCTTGCGCTGTATCGTCCAGGTCCGATGGAGTTTATCCCCAAATATATTCAAGGCAAGCACGGACTCGTTGAAGTGAGCTACCCGCACCCGTCGCTCGAGCCGATTTTGTCCGATACGTACGGCATTATCGTGTATCAGGAGCAGATTATGCAGATCGCTTCATCGATGGCGGGCTTCTCGCTTGGCGAAGCAGACCTGCTCCGCCGCGCGGTCTCGAAGAAGAAACGTGAAATATTGGACGAGGAACGAGCGCATTTTGTGATTGGAAGCTTGAAGCAGGGGTATTCTGCTGACGATGCCAATCACGTCTATGACATGATTGTACGGTTCGCCGATTACGGCTTCCCGCGTGCGCATGCTGCAGCCTATGGCGTCCTGGCTTTCCAGACTGCTTATCTGAAGGCTCACTATCCCGTGCCTTTCATGGCGTCGATGCTTGCTTCCGTGACGGGGAACCAGCGCAAGACGGCGGAGTACGTCGACGAGTGCAGGCGGATGGGCATCGCGGTGCTCCCGCCGGACGTTAATGAGAGCGGCGTGACGTTTACGCCGGTGAAGAGACGAGCAGAGGATGGCGCTGATGCATCAGGAGCGGGCCTTGAGACGGGGGAAGCCCAAGGCGCGATTCGATTTGGTCTCGCTTCCGTGAAGAACGTAGGTACGCAGGCGATCGAATCGATTATGAAGGAACGAGCAGACCGTCCCTATGACAGCTTGGCTGATCTATGCCGCCGCGTTGATCTGCGTGTGGTGAACAAGCGTGTCATGGAGTCGCTGGTCATGTCAGGCGCGACGGATTCACTGCCTGGACATCGGGCGCAGCTGCTGGGCGCGCTCGATGAGATTGTGGAAGCAGCGGCCAAATGGCGGAAGGATCGGGAAGAGCTGCAGCTTGACTTGTTCGGCTTCGAAGAGGTGATCAACTGGGAGGTTGAGCTGCCGGAAGTGCGTCCGTATACGACGGGGCAGAAGCTGGAGCTGGAGCGGGAGCTGCTCGGCTTGTATTTGTCCGGTCACCCGATCGACGCGGCGGAGGAAGCGCTCGCGTCGCATGGCGTTGATCGGCTTGTCGATCTTGTCGAGCAGCCGGACGGCGCGCTTGTTGTGCTGCCCGTGATGGTCGTATCGATGAAGCCGATGATGACGCGCAAAGGCCAGGCGATGGCGTTCCTCGAGGTCGAGGACCGCATCATGCGCGTCGAAGCGGTCGCGTTCCCAGCGTTCTGGAAGCGGCACGCGGATAAGCTGGAGAAAGGCGGCATCGTCCTTGCGCTTGCCACCGTTCAGCATCAGGACGACGACTTCAAGCTGCTGCTTGAGGACGTCGTCCCACTAGGCGGCCCTGACCCGAATCTAGCGGGTCAGGTACGCCGGCTGCACCAGCAGGCGCGCGTGCGTTCGCCGCGCGCCGCTGGCGAGGCCCCGGCGCGCGGAGGCGGAGCCGCGCCGGGGCCAGCGCGGCAGCCTGCGGCAGCCGCGCCACGCCGCGAAGCGGCGGCACCGCCTGCGGGGGCGAAGCCCGCAGGCGAGCGGCCCCCGCAGGGGGCCGAAGGCGGGGCGGCTGTGCAGCCCCGCCAGGCGCCACCCGCTAAGCGTGCGCAGCGGGTGTACGTCAAGATCGCAGCCGGACGCGAGCACTCGTCCGTGCTGGAGAAGCTCAAGCAGCTGCTCGTCGCGCATCACGGGCCGCTCGGCACGGTCCTATTCTACGAGCGCGACCAGCGTACGCTTGCGCTTAGCGAGCAATACAGCGTCAAGCCTTCACCAGAGCTGTTCAGCGCCGTTGAAGGGCTGCTGGGTAAGGGTGCCATCGCAGTCAAATAAGCGTTAAATCGTTGTTCAGCATCATCCATTTCTAAATCTATCTCCGTCACCATACAAGAAGCGTTGCTCAGCAGCGCTTCTTTTTTGCTGTAAACGCAGCACGAACAAAAGTTGTGAACCGAAGGGTCACACTACTCCAATCACGCAGTAGATATTCGAATCTCTGTTGATCCGACGTTCTTTATTCCGAGGCACGAGTTGTTGCAGCCCGTGCAATACGCTCGAACAAAAGTTGTGCCCCTACTTCTAACGGTTGCCCCCGTGCTTATTCGTCTCAAAACAGCCTCAACGAAGTTCTAACGGTTGCAAATCAAGCCTATTGAGCACCAAACGCACCAAAACCTCGACTTTCCGACACAATAGCCACGCTGACAACCGTTGCTGTTCCACAAACACCAAAATTACCGAAATAACCACGCTCACAACCATTAAAGCCTCCAGCGCACCGTCGCTCTAGGTAGGCAGCAAGCTGGAGGCTTCTGGTTCACCAGTAACTACTCCTCAGCAAGAAATAACTCCCTGGCAGAGCAGGAAAGCTTGTCCCTCGGGGTCACTCATAGCTAGGTAGTAACTCACAAGCAGAACAGGAAAGCGTGTCCCGCAGGGACGAAAGCGAGTTTAAGCTCGCCTGATGGATCACATCGAACACGTATGCATATCCGCAACCATTGTTAGATACGCACCTGCGTAAAGTGTGTCCCCCAGGGACGTAAACGAGCAGACGCTCAACCGTACATAGACCAGTCCTCCGGGGCCCCGGGGTTGGAACCCCGGGGGCCCTCCCTAGCAGGGAGGGTTTGGGTGGGTAGAAACGCTTATTCGTCTCAAAACAGCCTCAACGAGGTTCTAACGGTTGCAAATCAAGCCTATTGGGCACCAAACGCACCGAAACCTCGACTTTCCGACACAATAGCCACGCTGACAACCGTTACTGTTCCTCAAACGCCCAAATTACTGAAATAACCACGCTCACAACCATTAAAGCCTCCAGCGGCGTTACGCCCGTCCTTTTTTGCATGCACAAATCGTCAACATGCTGCATACATTTAGGAGACATCGGGCAAGAGCCGCTGCATCACCTATGCAGGACTTGCCCGAATTGCGGCATAAGCCGCAAGCGACTTGCCGGCCGCGCCCGGAACGTTCGTGACGCCCCGGCCACGGAGGGATGACGATTGACGAGCGGAAGCGGGATTGAAGCTTGGCTGTTAAGACGCGGCGTGTCGATCGGCGACGTTGCCGAAATCGTATTTGCGCTGCAGCACCCTTATAATGCCGACCTGACGATGGAGCAGTGCGTAGAAAGCGTACGAGCCGTATTGGTGAAGCGCGAGGTGCAATATGTCATGTACACAGGCATCGCGCTGGATGAATTGGCGGAGCGCGGGCTGCTGCCGCAGCCGCTGCAGGCGATTATGGAAACGGACGAATCACTGTACGGCGTTGATGAGACGCTGGCGCTTGGAATAACAAACGTGTACGGCATGATTGGATTGACGAGCTTTGGCTATCTTGATAAAGTAAAGCCTGGCATTATTCGTAAGCTTAATTTGAAAGGCCCTCATATTCATGTATTTCTTGACGACCTTGTAGCAGGTTTGGCGGCAGCAGCATCCGCACGGATTGCTCATCAGGATCCGAAGGCGGCACGCTACGAACTGCCTTAGATTGTGATGCTTGCAGCAAAGGTTAAGTACCCCCTGCTAACACCGGCTCATACCGCTTTGTTGCGGCCCGAAGAGAAGTTATGCTATCATAAGTTCATTATAGGGCCTGGAAACCGATGTTTTTAGGGGGTACAACCTTTCATGTGGACGGTCATCTATATCGCGCCTACAACTAGAATTGCAGAGAATATCAAGAACCGGCTGACGGAGGAAGGCTTCCTCGTCCAGGTCAGGCCGATTAACCTTTCGAAACAGCAATATGAGATTTTGGTTCCGTCCGGCGAGCTCGAGGAAGTGCAGGAGGTTCTTAACTCCATTCTTCATCCGTGACTCGACCTAATAACTGCGCCGTGAGAGGTGTCATTCGTGTTTAAGGACTTATTCCATAAGAAGAAATATGCGACAGTTCCTTCCGTGCCCGCACCATCAGTGGAGCGGCCGAAGAAGGATATCCCCGAAGGGCTTATGAACAAGTGCCCGAAGTGTGGGAATATCGCATTCACTAAAGAACTTGAAAAAAACTTGAAAGTATGTCCGTCATGCGGGCATCATTTCCGTCTGTCCGCTTGGGAACGTATCGGAATGACGCTTGATGACGGACGTTTGCTTGAAATCGACGCAAATCTGGAATCCGGAGATCCGCTGGATTTTCCAGACTACAAGAGCAAGCTGCGCAAACAGCAAGAGAAGTCCGGCCTAACGGAAGCAGTCGTCACAGGCGAAGGCACGATCGGAGGGGTTCCGGTTGTAGTCGCTGTGATGAGCTTCGACTTCTTTACGGGCAGCATGGGTTCGGTAGTAGGGGAGAAAATTACGCGTGCGATTGAATACGCAGATGCGAAGAAGCTGCCTATTATTATTTTCTCGACCTCAGGCGGCGCGCGTATGCAAGAAAGCATACTAAGCCTTATGCAGATGGCGAAGACAAGTGCGGCACTGGCCAAGCTTCATAACAATGGCGGCCTTTTCATTTCTGTCTTCACTGATCCAACAACAGGCGGCGTATCGGCAAGCTTCGCGAGCCTTGGCGATATTAATTTGGCCGAGCCTGGCGCATTGATCGGTTTCGCGGGACGTATCGTTATTGAACAGACGATTCGTCAGAAGCTTCCTGATAACTTCCAGACGGCAGAATTCAACCTGCAGCATGGCCAGTTAGATAAGGTTGTCCATCGCAAAGATTTGAAATCGATGCTGACGAAGCTGCTGGAACTGCATACCGTAAGGGGGGATTGGTCCGATGGCGAATGAGCTTCCATTCGAGAAACCACTAGTTGATTATCGCAAGAAGGTCGAAGAACTGAAGCGGTTCGGCGAAATGCAAGGGATCGATTTCTCTGAAGAGATTGCACGTCTCGAAGAGAAATGCAAGCAGCTAGAAGACGAAATGTACAGCGAGCTGTCGGCTGCGCAGAAGATGCATCTGGCAAGACATCATCAGCGTCCGACTTCGCTTGATTATATTCAGACGATTTTTACTGACTTCGTTGAGCTTCATGGCGACCGTTTGTTTGCAGACGATCTGGCGATTGTCGGCGGCATTGCACGTCTGAACGGAGTGCCTGTAACGGTGATCGGCCATCAGCGGGGCAAAGACACGCGCGACAACATCGCTCGTTTCTTCGGCAGTCCGCACCCGGAAGGTTTCCGCAAGGCGCTTCGTTTTATGCAGCAAGCTGCCAAATTCAATCGTCCTATCGTAACGTTCATCGATACGAAGGGCGCTTATCCAGGTAACACAGCGGAAGAACGCGGCCAGTCGGAAGCAATTGCACGCAATCTGCGCGAGATGGCTGCTTTTGGCGTTCCGATCGTCTGCGTCGTTATTGGCGAAGGCGGCAGCGGCGGCGCGCTGGCACTTGGTGTCGGCAACCGTGTTCTTATGCTGGAGAATGCGATCTACTCGGCGATTTCGCCGAACGGAGCGGCATCGATTCTGTGGAAAGATGCATCGCGTGCCGATGAGGCAGCAGAAGCGATGAAGATTACGGCCAAGGATCTGCTCGCTTTCCAAATTATCGAAGAGATCATTCCGGAGCCGCAGGGCGGTGCACACCGTGATCTGGCTGAGCAGGCACAATCGATTCAAGAGGCGCTTGTCCGCCACTTAAGAGAATTGTCGGCAATGTCCGCTGAAGAGTTGATAGAAGATCGATATAACAAATTCCGTAAGATAGGCGAGTTTTATGAGCGCCAAGAAGCGGAAACAATGGACGATAAGAAGCAAGAACTTGATAACAGCACTTTGAACGTTCAACCAGAACTTGATCTTGTGAAGAGCGTTAATCCAATTGTGTAGTTATGTACCGTAAACGGAGGTTAGAACCTATTTATGCGTAAAACAAAGATTGTTTGTACGATCGGCCCGTCGAGCGAATCGCTCGAGAACACGAAGAAGCTGATCGAGGCAGGTATGAATGTTGCGCGCCTCAATTTCTCGCATGGCGATTTTGAGGAGCACGGCAATCGTATCAAGAACCTTAAACAAGCGCGTCAAGAGCTGGGCAAGACCGTTGCCATCCTGCTTGATACGAAGGGCCCAGAGATTCGTCTCGGCAAATTGAAAGAAGAGCCAATCGAACTTGAAGCAGGCAAAGCGATCACGCTGACGACGGAAGAAATTCTCGGCGATATTAATCGGATTCCGGTTACATACAAAAACTTGCCGAACGATATTTCGGAAGGCTCAACTGTGCTGATTGATGACGGCCTCATCGGCTTGACGGTTGAACGTGTAGAAGGTACGGAGATACACTGCCGTATCGTAAACAGCGGTCAAATCAAGAGCAAGAAAGGCGTTAACGTGCCGGGCGTGCATATCTCGCTGCCAGGCATTACAGAGAAGGATGCAGCTGATATCGTATTCGGTATCGAGCAAGGCATTGATTTCATTGCAGCATCGTTCGTTCGCAAAGCAAGCGACGTGCTCGAAATTCGCGAGCTGCTCGAGAAGCATAATGGTACGCACATTCAAATTATTTCGAAGATCGAGAACCAACAAGGCGTTGATAATCTCGACGAAATTCTTGAAGTATCCGATGGTTTGATGGTTGCCCGCGGCGACCTCGGCGTTGAAATTCCAGCAGAAGAAGTGCCTCTCGTCCAGAAGCGAATGATCGAGAAGTGTAACCGCGTTGGCAAGCCGGTCATAACGGCAACGCAAATGCTCGACTCGATGCAGCGCAATCCGCGTCCGACGCGTGCTGAAGCGAGCGACGTTGCGAATGCGATTTTTGATGGTACAAGCGCGATCATGCTGTCAGGCGAAACGGCTGCTGGTAAATACCCAGTGGAGTCGGTACAGACGATGTCCCGCATCGCTGAACGTGCAGAAGCAGCGTTGGAATATCGTGAATTGTTCGTGAAGCAGGCGAATGCACAGCAAACGTCCGTAACAGAAGCGATCAGCCAAGCGGTTGCAAACTCCGCGCTGGATCTGGAAGCAGGGGCAATTGTTACATCGACGGAGAGCGGCTACACGGCGCGTATGGTGTCGAAATACCGTCCGAAGTCGCCAATCATTGCAGTTACGCCTAACGAGTCGGTTATGCGTCGTCTTGCACTTGTATGGGGCGTAGTCCCTGCTTATGGCGCAGAAGCAGACACGACGGATGCGATGTTCGAGAATGCGGTTAAAGGCGCACTCGCAACAGGTATCGTTGGTCTCGGCGACACGGTCGTCATTACGGCAGGTGTTCCAGTTGGCCGCGCAGGTACGACAAACCTGATCAAAATTCACCATATCGGTGAGTTGGTTGCGAAGGGCCAAGGTATTGGCACGCAATCGGCGAAAGGTAAAGTCGTTGTTGCACGTACGGCTGAAGAAGCAATCGCCAAGACGACGGAAGGCTCGATTCTTGTCGTCGTAGCTTCTGACAAAGAATATATGCCAGCCATTGAGAAGGCTGCTGCGATCGTAACGGAGCAAGGCGGCATTACGAGCCATGCGGCGATCGTTGGTCTCAACCTTGGTATCCCTGTTGTGCTCGGCATCGAGCACGCAACGGAGCTGCTGCATGATGGTATGGAAGTGACGCTGTACGGTGAGACAGGCGTAATCTATACGGGTCAATCCAAAGTACTGTAATAACGCAGTTTATTCGAGCGACGGTCTATCAACCGTCGCTCTTGTTCTAGATCGGGCTAGTTGACTATATGAGAAATGCAGGGATGAAGATGAACGAACAACAATGGCATGTTCATCCGCTTCGGGTTCGTTATGAGGAAACGGATCAGATGAGCGTCGTCTTTCATGGCAATTATTTGACGTGGTTCGAAATTGGACGGACGGAGTGGATTCGGCACGCAGGCTGCGCATATCGCGACATCGAAGCTGCAGGACTGCTGCTTCCGGTTATTGATGTTGATTGCAAATATGTGAAACCGGCTCGCTACGACGATGTTGTACTCGTATGCACCCGAATTGCAAATTATTCGCCGATACGATTAGCCTTTGAATCGCAGATTAGGCTTGGTGCTGAATCGGATATGGCTGCGGGCAGCGGATTGCGCAGTACAGAAGCTTTAGAAGCGTGCGAGCTGCTCGCAGCAGGCGGCACGCGCCATATGTGGGTGAACAGCTCATTCAAGCCGGCTAGGCTCGATCGGGCGATGCCTCAGCTTTATACAATGCTGCAGCAGCTAGTACAAGGCGAATAATTGGCACCGAAAGCTTGAAGGAGGTTATGTCCTAATGCGCAAATGGTTTCTTGTCGTAATTGTTGGCTTATTACTTGATTGGTGGACCATTAGTGCGGTTGGAGCTTGGCTCGGCGGCGGTGTTTCGTTCCTGCTGCTGCTAGTGTCAGCCTTCGCCGGCTTTTATTTGATGCGCTTCGAAGGGCGCAAATCGTGGCTCGAGATGCAGCAGCAGCTTCAGCAAGGCAAACCGCCAGGCCATGCGATGCTTGATGGCTTCTGTGTGCTGCTTGGCTCGATTCTGCTCATGCTCCCAGGCTTTCTGTCCGACCTCTTCGGGTTGACACTGCTGCTGCCGTTCACGCGGCCGCTGTATAAGGGATATATGCTCACCTTCATCGAGAGGAAGCTGCGCAACGGCGGCTCTTTCACGATACGTCGCTGGTAAATCGTTGCATGTCTTGGGTGAGTGCTGCTGCACTACGCAAGCAAATGTTCCTTTGATCTTGTTGTTGTCCCCCGCTTGTCGGGGGAGGGGAACATAAAAAAAGGTTGAGCAGATGCTAAGCAGATGCTCGACCTTTTTTTTGAATCTGGAAATCAATCTTGGTAGAATGGAAGAAGAAAGAAGGAAGAACTTCCATTCTTGTGCGAAGTGCCAGCGGCTACTTCGCTCCGCGAAGAATAAAGTTGTAGAGGTCACGGAACACGTTGGCTCGTTGGAACGCGAAGAAGATGATCAGCGTGACAGGGCCGATGATGAGTCCAAGCACGCCGAACAGCTTCAGACCAGCGAACATGGCGATAAGCGTGGGCAGCGGATCTAGACCAACGCTGCTGGCGAGTACTTTCGGTTCGATCATCTGACGGGCTACGAGTATAACGCCATACAGAATGGAGAGACCGATACCAAGCTGTACATCGCCATAGATGAACGTATAGGCGATCCAAGGCACCATGACAGCACCGACGCCTAGGTACGGCAGCAGATCGACGAGTCCGATCAATAGGCCAATCGTAATGGCGTAATTAACGCCTAGCAGCAATAGGCCGATAATAACAACAACCGCTGTGATCGAGATCATAATGAACTGAGAACGAAGATAGCCGAATAATGCCTTTTGCAGGTCTACCCATATGGTCTTGATCGATTTCATGAGGCCGCTTGGAACCCAGCCTGTCAGTACCGCTGCATGCTTATGCCAGTCCTTGCTGATGAAGAAGGAGGCGAGCAGGACGACAATCGTAATCGTTAAGACGTTCGGCAGCGAGATTAGAATCGACGTCAGACCATTGAAGAAATAAGTGACCAGGCCCGTGCTCGCTTCTGCCAGCATATTCGCTGTATCCTCGATCTTGTTGTTGATCGGCTGCTGATACTTCGGATTCTCGTTATAAAAGGTGCTGATTTTATTGATCAATTCTTGCATCTCGGGGGTATTGACAAACTTGTCAAATTCATCACGCCACCAGTTGATCGTACCATTGATGGATTGGGATAAATGAATGACCTCGGTAACAATGCGGGTAATGAGTGCGGAAACAATCGTGACGGCGATTACGACGAATAGGAGTAAGGATAAGGTGACGGCCAGCCATCTTGGCAGACGGACTCGCTTCTGCAGGAAACGGACGAGGGGATCTAGCGCATATGCGAGTATCCAGCCAATTAGGAATGGATAAACAAGCGGTGTTACATATACAACGGCTAGTACGAGTAAAGCAAGCATAACGATTACGAATAGGCCACGCCACATGCGCATGGCGACGATTTTGTTCAAGCTGCCGCACCTCCTAAGGATGAGTTCCATCGAGCATCGTTCGAAGATCAGGCTGTACCAGAAAGTGTATCACGAAAAACAATATTTTACCAAATCTCTGTAGGACACTTTGTCTACTTTAAAATTTTTGTAAACCTGCGGATTGAAGAAACGACCTCTTTAACAATGGGTTTACAATTGTTTAACATTGGACGAATAATCAACAAGCATAATGAGGACAAGAAATGGAGGCGCTCGTGACGTATGAGCAAGCAGATTATGTCCCACTATGTAAACCGTGATCTAAGCTGGATCGAGTTTAACCGCCGCGTACTTCGCGAAGCGCAGGATGCGACGACACCGCTTCTGGAACGAGCGAAATTTCTTGCGATCGTGTCCAGCAATCTTGATGAATTCATAAGCGTTAGAGGAGCAGGCGTTCAAAGTCAGATGAAAGCGGGCCTGGTGAAAAGTGATTTTACAGGCTATACGCCTGCAGGCTTGTGGAAACGGCTGATCAAACGGACTTCCCAAATGGTGACGGAGCAGTATCGTACGTTCCGTGAAGTTATTCGAGGGATGGCGAAGGAAGGCATCGTATTCCGTTCAATGGATGAGTTGAATACAACGCAGACGACGGCGATGGAGCGTTATTTTCACGATATCGTATTCCCTGTCTTAACGCCGATGGCAGTCGATCAGAGCCGTCCTTTCCCGCTGGTGCATACGAAGGAGCTTTACATGTCCGTATTGCTTCGCAAAGAAGAGGATGCACCCGATGAGGAGCCGTATTTTGCCATTATCCAAATTCCTTCGATTCTGCCTCGTCATGTTCCTCTGCCTGTGCGCTCGGGTGCGAAACGGACCGAATTCGTGCTGCTGGAGGATCTGATCGAGAACTATATCGACACCCTCTTCAAGGGGTATACACCGTTTGCGGTACATCCATTTCGAATTACGCGAAATTCTGACTTAACGTTGAATGAAGAAGGCGCAGAGGATCTGCTTGAAGAAATCGAGAAGGAAATTCGCCGCCGCCGTTGGGGGATGACGGTCAGGCTTGAAGTCGATAAGGATATCGATCCTTATGCGCTGGCTGTACTGAAAGATGAACTAGAGATCAACGACAATATCGTGGAGATCGATGGGCCGCTGGACTTGAGCTTCCTGATGAGATTCGCCCTTACGCTGCCGAATTACGACAATTTGCGGTATGAGCGTATGGATCCTGTATATCCGCGTGAGTTCGATGAAACAGACGATATGTTTGAGGTGCTGCGTGAGCGGGATGTGCTAATGTACCATCCTTATGAGTCGTTTGAGGCTGTTACTGATTTTCTTGTGCAGTCAGCCTACGATCCGGAGGTTCTCGCGATCAAAATGACCCTTTATCGGGTCAGCGGCCAGTCTGAGCTCATTCAAGCTCTCGTCAAAGCGGCTGAATCCGGCAAACAGGTAACGGTCGTTGTGGAGCTGAAAGCGAGATTCGATGAGGAACGCAACATTGCATGGGCGCGTCAGCTTGAGAAAGCCGGCTGTCACGTTGTATACGGCTTAATCGGTTTGAAGACGCATGCGAAAATTATGCTGGTTGTCCGCCGCGAGATGGATGGATTGCGCAGATATGTACACGTTGGTACTGGAAATTACAACGACAATACCGCGAAGCTGTATACCGATATTGGCCTGTTTACATCACATCCTGTTATCGGTGAGGATGCCTCGGCCTTATTCAACGAGATGACGGGTTATTCCTCACCTTATGATTGGCGTGCTTTTGGTGTTGCACCGACCTCGATGAAAGAAAAGCTGTTTGCGCTGATCGATCGGGAGAAGGAGCATGCTTTAGCGGGGCGTCCTGCGCGTATTATCGCGAAGATGAACTCGTTATCCAATCAAGAGATGATCGATAAGCTGTATTCCGCCTCACAAGCGGGCGTGAAGATCGATCTGATCGTGCGCGGGGTATGCTGTTTGCGGCCAGGAGTCGAGGGACTCAGCGATAATATTCGTGTCATCAGCATCGTGGATCGCTATTTGGAGCATTCGCGATTGACGCTGTTTGCGAACGGCGGCGACGAAGAAGTGTATCTATCGAGCGCAGACTGGATGACGCGCAACCTGACCCGCCGAATCGAACTGATGTGCCCGGTATTCGATAGCAATCTTCGTCGAACGCTGCGCAGCATTCTATTCATGAACCTGCAAGACAATGTGAAGGCGCATGAGTTGCAATCGTCCGGCGTGTATCAGCGTGTAACGAACGAACTGGCTCCGATGCGGAGCCAGTTCGAGGCGAAGCGTATATCCCAATGGAAGTCACACTAGAAGTTAGGTAGAGTTAGTACGGGGGTGAGATGCCAGGCTTTATTAAAATCTTTGCTTAACTCTTCTACTTCGGCCCGCTCGACATCGAGCGGGCTTCCGCTTGTCAATGCTTCCAGCTTCAATACGCCTTGCGAGGCTGTGATGGATAAACGTCCAATCGACTGCGTTTCTGTTCGGTCCAGCGCGACCGCTAGCTGCAGCAGTGTGCCGAGCCGTGTAATGTTATCAAGATCCGACTCTTCCAGCAGATCACGGAATTCAGCGATTTGCTGACGCAGTCGGCTCTTGCCCTTGAAGGAAGCTATTGCAGCGACCAAGACCATCTCCCGATGCGACAAGCCGTTAAGATGCGAGTTGACGATCAGATAGAAAGAGTGCTTCGCGTAGTGGTAATAATCGATCGATGCGCCGATCCGGAACAGCGATGAAGCGGTGTCCATCCAGCGAAATGCGCGCTCAGGCAGATCCGTCTTGGGACTTAAATATTCGAACAGCTGCATCGCCAGACGATTCACCTGAATGACATGCTGCTGAGGCGCTTCTGGATGCAGCAGACCCAAGTTGCGTACGCTGTAGCCCAGCACATCGTCCAGTCTAGGCTGGTTCGGGAACCTTGTGTCATAGAACAATCCATCGCGAAGTCCGGCGCCGCAGACGAGATAATGGGTTGTCCTCAGCTTGCGATATAAGAAGCGAAGAATGGCAAGACCTGATACAATAACGTCAGCACGGTCTTTGGACAAGCCAGGCAGCTTATTCCGTTTGTCAGTCGGGATAGGGCGCAGCTGCTCGAAGAGCTCATTCGTTCGGGATTCGGTGATCGTGTAGTTATGGGTTAGCGGGAAAGCATATTTGCTATCGGCTTGGTCGAGTTTGCTCAATGCCCGAACGGTCCCGCCTACGCCGATTAGCGGAAGGCCAGGCGTCCAGCTGAGCCATGTTTCTTTGCGGACTGTATGTTCTACCTTCTCTTCTAGCTCGTGTAATGCCTCATCTGATAGAGTCCCGTCTTTGGCAAGAAAATGGGACATATTTACGCAGCCGATAGGGAACGATACGCTCTGTACGAGTGTCCGGTCGCGAAACAATGAGATTTCGGTGCTTCCGCCGCCGATATCGATCAAGAAGCCTTCGCGGACATCGAGGGTGTTGATCATGCCAAGGAAGCCGAAGCGAGCCTCCTCTTCGCCGGAGAGCACCTCGATCGTAAGCCCTGCCTCCTCCTGCACGCGTTCAACAATCTCGTCCCGATTGACGGCGTTGCGAATCGCTGCGGTGGCAACAGCACGTATATAGCCCGTACGATGATGGGCGCAAATGAGTCGGTAATGGTTCATTATATCAATAAGCTCGTCGATTTTCTCTGGCCGGAGCCGGCCTTGATCATCAATACCACCGCTTAGCCGCGCGGGACGCTTGCTTCCATCGATGACCCGGTGTGCCCCATTAGCGGTACGTTCATAGACGGCTAGTCGAATAGAGTTGGAGCCGATGTCGATAATGCCTAGACGTTGTTCCTTCATGATTGCTTCCTCCGAATACGATTAGACTGCCGCTGCCTCGGGTGGAATGACGGCTAATGCTATCAGTTTACCATTTTCTAGTCGTGAATCCTAACAACATTGCCGATGATAAGGGAAATATGTTAATTTTTTAACTGTGGCAAAAATACTTTATTAAGTCGATAAAGGAATTCTATTCGGCGTTTTGTGTCGTTTTGTTCACTTCATGGGCAAAATTCGGTATGATTAGATAGTTGAACATACGACGAGATTCCTTTTTCATTGGATAATTCCGAAACCGAAGGAGAGAAAAACATGACAGCAACCAAAGGTCTGGAAGGAATTGTCGCTACGACTTCCTCCATCAGCTCCATCATCGACGGCGTACTTACGTACCGCGGGATTAATATCGATGACCTGGCAGAACACGCCTCGTTCGAAGAGGTTGCTTACTTACTCTGGTTCGGCAAGCTGCCTACACAAGCTGAACTTGACGATCTGAATCGTCAACTCAGTGAATATGCTGCACTGCCTAAGCAAACCATCGAGCATCTCAAGCTGCTTCCGAGCAACAGCAATTCTATGGCTTCGCTGCGTACAATCGTGTCGAGCCTTGCTCTGTATGATCCAGAAGCAGGCGACATGTCGCGTGAAGCGAATGTTCGCAAAGCGATCCGTCTGCAAGCACAGCTTCCAGCTGTAGTAGCTGCTTATTCGCGCATCCGCAAAGGGCTTGAGCCTGTGGAGCCGAAGAAAGGCGTATCGATTGCTTACAACTTCCTGTACATGCTGAGCGGCGAGGAGCCTAGCGAGGTAGCGGTTAAAGCGCTCGATCAAGCACTCGTACTGCATGCTGACCATGAATTGAACGCTTCGACCTTCGCAGCACGTGTAACGGTTGCAACGCTGTCCGACATTTACTCGGGCGTAACATCCGCAATCGGCGCGCTGAAAGGACCACTCCACGGTGGTGCGAACGAAGCCGTTATGGTTATGCTTGAAGAGATCGGTTCCCTTGCTAACGTTGAATCCTACATCAACGACAAGCTGAACAATAAAGTGAAAATCATGGGCTTTGGACACCGTGTCTACAAGAACGGCGATCCGCGCGCGAAGCATCTGATGAAGATGTCCCGTGAGCTTGGCAAACAGAACGGCACGCCTGAACTTTACGAAATGTCGATCAAAATCGAAGAGCTCGTAACGGGTCAGAAAGGTCTGAAACCGAATGTCGACTTCTATTCGGCATCCGTCTACACGACGCTGGGCATTCCACGCGATCTGTTTACGCCGATCTTTGCAATCAGCCGTGTATCGGGATGGACAGCCCATATCCTCGAGCAATACGAAGATAACCGCCTCATCCGTCCGCGTGCTGAATATACGGGACCATCGAATGTGAAGTACGTACCAATTAGCCAACGCTAAGCTGCTGCTTGTCCAGCATTATCATTATTTTTAGGAGGAACCTAATCATGCCACAATTCGAGAAATTCGCTCTTCCAACGGAAGGCCAGCCAATCACGATTCAAGACAGCAAGCTTCAAGTTCCTAACAACCCAATCATCCCTTTCATCGAAGGTGACGGCACGGGCCGCGACATCTGGCGCGCATCGGTACGCGTTCTTGACGCTGCTGTTGAGAAAGCATACAAAGGCGAAAAGAAAATCGCTTGGTACGAAGTATTCGCCGGCGAGAAAGCATTCAACACGTATGGCGAATGGCTGCCAGCTGATACGCTGACTGCAATCCGTGAATATATCGTTGCGATCAAAGGTCCTCTGACGACGCCTATCGGCGGCGGTATCCGTTCCCTGAACGTTGCGCTTCGCCAAGAGCTTGACCTGTACACTTGCCTCCGTCCAGTACGTTACTTCAACGGCGTTCCATCGCCAGTTAAACGTCCTGAGCTCGTTGACATGGTTATTTTCCGTGAGAACACGGAAGACATCTATGCAGGTATCGAGTATCAAGAAGGTACGGAAGCTGTTAAGAAAGTGCTGGCATTCCTGCAGCAAGAAATGGGCGTTAACAAAATCCGCTTCCCAGAAACGTCCGGTATCGGCATCAAGCCAGTATCGTCCGAAGGCTCGAAACGTCTCGTTCGCGCAGCGATCGAATACGCAATCAAGCACGGCCGTAAGTCGGTTACGCTCGTACACAAAGGCAACATCATGAAATTCACGGAAGGCGCGTTCAAGAACTGGGGCTATGAAGTAGCTGAGCAAGAGTTCGCTGAGCAAACGTTCACGTGGGGCCAATACGACGCAATCAAAGCAGAGCAAGGCGAAGCAGCAGCTAACGCTGCTCAGAAGGCTGCTCTGGATTCCGGCAAAATCCTCGTGAAGGACGCAATCGCGGACATCGCGCTGCAACAAGTTCTGACACGTCCAACGGACTTCGACGTTATCGCAACGCTCAACCTGAACGGTGACTACCTGTCCGACGCACTGGCTGCACAAGTTGGCGGTATCGGTATTGCGCCAGGCGCTAACATCAACTACCTGACGGGCCATGCAATCTTCGAAGCTACACATGGTACGGCTCCTAAATATGCAGATAAAGACGTTGTTAACCCAGGTTCGGTTATCCTGTCCGGCGTAATGCTCCTTGAGCACCTTGGCTGGCAAGAAGCAGCTGACCTGATCTACAAAGGTCTGGAAACGTCGATCAACAATAAAACGGTAACTTACGACTTCGCACGTCTGATGGAAGGCGCGCAAGAAGTGAAGTGCTCGGAGTTCGCGGATAAAGTTATCGCCAATATGTAAGGGGTACCCTTACGATCCCTTGGTTTTCCCGCAACCCCCTAAATCCCCCTTCCCCAAGGAAGGGGGACCCCAAAGGGCTCCCGCCCTCTGGACACCGGAAGGTATTCGCATATGCGCGCCTGGGTGACTAGAGAGTAGGGAGCCGCTTTTGTCCCATCCCCCACAGTCCTATTCTTCAGAATAGGACTGTGGGGGATGGGACACGCTCTACTTTGGCGGATGTTAGCGGCGTTAGAGGTGGGCGGGTTCGAACGTATGGTGTGAGTGCGTGCTGACGTGTTTGCTCAAGATTGGGATTCGGCACTCGCGAGGCTCGTGCAATGCCGGTTTTGTGGGCGATGCTGCGAAGTCGGCGATGGTTCCCTGCGGGAACGTCCCTCGCCGAAGAGCGTGAAAGGCAAGATTCTTCAAGGAGGAATCCGAGATGGCGATTAAACGGAATAAGATTACGGTAGTTGGGGCTGGCTTCACGGGAGCGACAACAGCGCTGATGCTTGCGCAGAAGGAATTGGGCGACATCGTGCTCGTCGATATTCCGCAGCTTGAGAATCCGACGAAGGGCAAAGCGCTCGACATGCTGGAGTCAACACCCGTGCAGGGCATTGATGCGGCAATTACGGGGACGTCGAATTACGAGGATACGCGTGATTCGGATATTGTGATTATTACGGCTGGTATCGCGCGTAAGCCGGGGATGAGCCGGGATGATCTTGTGAATACGAATGCAGGCATCGTCCGGTCGGTGTGCGAGAACATTAAGGCGACAAGTCCGAATAGCTATGTTATCATTCTATCGAACCCGGTTGACGCAATGACATATGCAGCATATCATGCGCTTGGTTTTCCGAAAAACCGTGTAATCGGCCAATCGGGTGTGCTGGATACGGCTCGTTACTGCACTTTCATTGCGCAGGAGCTGAACGTGTCGGTTGAAGATGTTCGCGGCTTTGTGCTTGGCGGGCATGGCGATGATATGGTGCCGCTCGTTCGTTATTCGAACGTTGGCGGTATTCCGATCGAGAAGCTCATCCCGGCTGACCGCATTGAGGCAATCGTCAAACGGACTCGCGTCGGCGGCGGCGAAATCGTCAATCTGCTTGGCAACGGAAGCGCCTATTACGCACCAGCAGCATCGCTTGTTCAGATGACGGAAGCGATTCTTAAGGATAAGAAGAGGGTTCTCCCTGTTATTGCGCTGCTGCAAGGCGAATATGGCTATAATGATCTGTTCATGGGCGTACCGACGATTATCGGCGGTGACGGCATTGAGAAGATTTTCGAGCTGGATCTGACAGCAGAAGAGAAGGCAGCACTTGATCAATCCGCAGCGTCTGTACGCAGCGTCATTAAGATCGTTCAAGGCTGATATCAGCAGCATCGAATTTCAACTATAATGTTAACTATAGCTACAGGAAGACCCTGACAAGCTGCACGATGCTCAGGGTCTTCTTTTATGTCGAGAATATGTTTATGCTTAGGTAAGGAAGGAGGGGCTCGTTTGCAAGAGGCAAGGCAGCTGTTAAAGCAGGTATATGGCTATGATACTTTTCGCAAAGGACAAGAGGCGATTATTAGCGGTATTATGGATGGCCGTGATACGCTGGCGATATTGCCGACAGGCGGGGGCAAATCGGTCTGTTACCAAATTCCCGCGCTGCTGATGGATGGGACGACGCTGGTCGTATCACCGCTTATTTCCCTTATGAAGGATCAGGTCGATGCGCTCAACCGACTGGGTGTGAAGGCTGCGTATCTCAACAGCTCGATGAGCGCGGTTGAATATCGCGAAGTGATGCGGCAAGCATTCATGGGCGAATATAAGCTGCTCTATGTAGCGCCGGAGCGACTGGATGCGCCGATGTTCGCTTCGTTGTCGGAGCAGATGCATATTCCGCTTATCGCAATCGACGAGGCGCACTGCGTATCGCAGTGGGGGCATGATTTCCGCCCGAGCTATCGTCAGCTGGCAGGCTGGATTGCTCGTATGAATAATCGCCCGCTGGTCGCTGCATTTACGGCAACGGCTACAGAAGAGGTAGCGCGTGACATTGCGAGCATGCTAGGTTTGCACGATCCGAGCATTCATGTGAGCGGGTTCGCGCGGGACAACCTGTCGCTGTCTGTCGTTAGCGGAGCGGATAAGCCAGCTTTTCTGCGCAAATTTATAACAGAACGCAAAGATCAATCCGGTATTATTTATGCAGCTACCCGCAAGGAAACCGAGCAGGTGCATGCCATTCTGGAGAAAATGGGCATTCCGGCAGGCAAATACCATGGCGGACTTGGCGATGCAGAGCGGGCGGATATGCAGGAGAAGTTCCGTTTCGACGACGTTCGCGTCATGGTTGCGACCAATGCGTTCGGCATGGGTATCGATAAACCGAACGTAAGATTCGTGCTGCACTGGCAGATGCCGGGCGACGTCGAATCGTATTACCAGGAAGCAGGCCGTGCAGGGCGTGACGGCGAAGAGAGCGAATGCATCCTTCTATTTGAACCACAGGACGTTCAAGTTCAGCGATTCCTAATCGAACAAGGTACAGGCGATAGCGACCGCAAGTCGATTCAAATGGCGAAGCTGCATACGATGATGAATTTCTCGCGAACGCAGCGCTGCTTGCAGCAGTTTATCGTCGAGTATTTCGGTGAAGCGGATGTTCCGCCTTGCGGCAAATGCAGCAGCTGTCTCGATAAGAGTGAGTTAATCGACCGCACGGACGATGCACTCAAAGCATTATCCTGTGTTGCGCGTTTGAAGGGAAAGTTCGGGGTCACGACGGCGGCGAAGGTGCTGAAGGGCTCGCGTGACAAGCGCGTTCTCGAATGGGGACTTGACCGTCTATCCACCTACGGGCTGTTCTCACGCTGGCCGGAGAAAGAAATTTCGGATTGGCTGTACTGGCTCGTTGCTGAAGGGTATTTGGTCATGAGCGATGGACAATATCCAACGGTATCACTTGCGTCAGGTTCACTGCCAGTGCTTGAGGGACGGGAACGGGTGCAGCAGCGGAAGCGGACGACCGTAAGGCAAGCTTCGTCCCAAGCAGCAAGCTCACCGCTCTTCGACGCGCTGCGGGAATGGCGGCGAACGGCGGCGGCACGCGAGAAGGTTCCGCCGTTTATGCTGTTCTTCGACGCAACGCTGCGTGAGCTGGCTGATGCGGCGCCGACGACGCGTGAGGAGCTGTTGTCCGTCAAAGGGATTGGCGCAGCGAAGGCGGACAAGTATGGCGATGATATCCTCTCGATTATCGCATCCTTCGTAACAGCTGATGATTCTGCAGCAGCGGTATCGACATCTGCATCAGTTCGTGCTGATTCGGCGTCCCATCGTGATTTTGGCACAAATGCGAAGAAGGAATCGAGCAGGAAAGCGGCGGTTAGCAGCAGCGCTGCAGATGCCGATGGAGCAAGTCATGTCCAGTCGCTCGAACAGTTTGAAGCAGGCTTGACGGTGAAGGACATTGCCGCGGCAAGGGATTTAAGCGAAGTGACGATCGAAGGGCATTTGATTCGATGCGCATTAGAAGGTTTGCCAGTCGATTGGGAGAGAATGCTGCCAGCCGAATATGAGACTCAGATAATGCGTGCAGTCGAGCTGGTTGGCGGCGATAAACTGAAGCCGATCAAAGAAGCGCTGCCTGCAGAAATCACCTATTTCATGATCAAAGCTGCGCTCGCGAAGCGGAGTCTCCAATAAAACGGCAATATCGTGACAATGCAGGATGTACTTTGAGTAATGGCGCATCTTTTAGTATACTAGAGAAGATACAAGGACAACGCTTTCTAATTCTGCTTACTGGTAGTAGAAGCGAAGAAGAAAGTAAAGTACTTTAGGAGGAATTCACTTGTTGAACGTTATGATTTGGCTGCATGTAATCGGCGCAGCGGGCATGGGCATTTTCTTGTTAATGCCAGTACTTGTAGGACAAGCAACGAAGCTGACAGGCGCAGGCCAAGAAGGTTTGGCAGCAGGCCTGTACACGGCCAACCGCATTGCTCAGTATGCACTCATCGTGCAGCTGCTCACGGGCGGATACCTGATGTCGCAAGGCGAATACACGACGCTGTGGATGATCATTATCACCCTTATTTTCGTAGCGATCGGCGCACTTTCCGGCATTATGGGCAAACCGCTGAAGCAGATCGGCACATCGATTCGCGAAGGAAAAAGCGCAACGGCGCATATCGCCAAGACGCGCGTTCTGAGCATCATCGTTCTAGTACTTTATGCTGTAATCATGTATTTAATGGCCAATCCTTTAACACCGTAATGAGAAGAAGCCGGCTTTTTTGAACAACCTCTAGAAAGTAAAGCTATCATGGGAGGTAATTCTGCATGACGCAAGCATCACCCGATTTGATTACATTCGGCGAATCGATGGCCTTGTTCATGCCGCCGGAACACCGGGCGCTCGAGCGTGCATCCACGCTCGAGCAGGGGTTCGGCGGAGCAGAGAGCAATGTGGCAGTAGGGGCTGCGCGTCTAGGCGTGTCAGTAGGCTGGTTCGGGACACTCGGTAACGATCCGTTCGGCCACATGATTGTGAAAGCGCTTCGCGGCGAAGGCGTGGACGTCTCGCGCGTCAAGCTAAGCAGCGAGGCACCGACCGGTCTTATGTTCCGTGAGACGGTGGCAGGCCGGCTGGCCGTACATTACTATCGGAAGCATTCAGCAGCAAGCCGTATGCAGCCTGAAGATTTAGATGAAGCGTACATACGGGGAAGCAAACTGCTCCACGTGACCGGCATTTCTATGGCGATCAGCGAGAGCAGCAGACGAACGGTTGAGCGGGCGGTCGACATCGCGCTTGATGCCGGCGTACCGGTTAGCTTCGATCCGAACCTGCGTTTGAAGCTATGGTCGATTGAGGAGGCGCGCGATGCGCTGCTGCCGATTGCGGCGAAAGCGGACTACTTCCTGCCGGGATGGGATGAGCTTCAACTATTGTATGAAACGAGCGATTGGGAACGAGTTGCCGAACGGTTGGCGGCGCTTCGTGCGATTTCAATCGTGAAGAGCAAGGGCGATCAGACCGTAATTCTAGCCAATGGCTCGATGGAACAAGTTCCTTTCTACCCGGCTGACAACGTTGTCGATACGGTTGGAGCAGGCGACGGCTTCTGTGCCGGCTTCCTGTCTGGCATCGTGAAAGGCATGACACCGGTTGAAGCGGTGAAGCTCGCAAGCGTAACAGGCTCATTGGCTGTTCAGATGCGCGGCGACTGGGAAGCACTCCCGACATGGGCGGTTGCCTCCTCTCGTCTCGATGGACAAGCCTGGGTTGAGCGATAGAATGATAGGCTCTCGTCTACTGTTGAACAACATGGACGGAGCCTTTTTTAGTGCCAATCCAAGCTTCTGTATTTGCTCAGCTATAGCTCACTGCGCTATGATGTACGGTAGGTTGTTAGAGATACGGGAGGAATGAATCGTGACGAATAGATCGCGAGAGTCGGCAGTGCAAGCCGCGATGACCGCGAAGCGCAAAGGGGAGCACATCCGCATTTGCCTTCAGGAGGATGTAGAAGGGGAAGGGATTTCGTCAGGCTTCGAACGGTATGTATTCGAGCATAACGCGCTGCCCGAATTACGGTTTGATTCCATATCGCTGGAGGCATCGTTTCTTGGCCGCAAGCTGCGCGCACCCCTGCTTGTTAGCTCGATGACGGGCGGTACGGAAGAGGCATCAGCGATCAACGTTCGGCTTGCGGAAGCAGCAGAAGCGAGAGGCTGGGCCATTGGCCTTGGTTCTATGCGTGCAGCAATCGAAAACGAGGAACTGGCCGCATCTTTTCGCGTACGACATGCAGCGCCTACAGCACCGGTTATCGCTAATCTGGGAGCGGTACAGCTCGCATTAGGTTATGGCATCGATCAATGCCGCCGTGCAGTGGAGCTGGCGGAGGCCGATGCGCTGGTCCTTCATTTGAACGGCATGCAGGAGCTGTTTCAGCCTGAAGGCGATACGGATTTCAGCGGACTGCTGCAGCGCATAAACGACGTATGCAGGAAGCTGGACACGCCTGTAGGCATCAAAGAGGTAGGCTGGGGAATCGATGGGCGGACGGCCAAACAGCTGCATGATGCAGGAATTGCCTTCATCGATGTTGCGGGAGCAGGCGGAACATCGTGGAGTCAGGTAGAGAAATTCCGTACATTAGACCCGATGCGCCGTGCGGCGGCGGAAGCTTTCGCGGATTGGGGCATCCCAACGGCTGATTGCATTAGCGATGTAAGAAGACATTTGCCCTATGAAGCAGTTGTTATCGGCAGCGGCGGACTGAAGAATGGCGTTGATGCAGCCAAAGCGATCGCGCTGGGGGCGAACATGGTAGGCTTCGGGCGAACCCTTCTTCCTTATGCGGCTCAAGCCGGCAATGCGGAGCTGCTGCTTCAGCAGTTTGCACAGATCGAATTCGAGCTAAGGGCTGCGATGTTCGGGATTGGCGCCGCCTCGATTCGGGATCTCGCGATGACCGATCGCTTGCGTACGAAGATAGGAACCGCGCAATGAGCAAGTATACTATCGTCGTAGCAGGCAGCATGAATATGGACGTCGTCAGCCGCGTTGTTCGGTTTCCGCGTCCAGGCGAGACGGTTCATGGCAGTGAAGTCCAGTACATGCCGGGCGGCAAAGGCGCGAACCAAGCTGTTGCTGCAGCGCAAGCAGGGGCCTCAACCAAGATGATTGGCGCAGTGGGAACGGATGGCTTCGGCAGCCAGCTGATCCAAGCTATCGAGGAGAAAGGTGCGGTCGCAGCTGACGTTAGCGTGATCGAAGGGGCATCGGGCATTGCACTTATCACGGTAAGCGAGTCGGGAGAGAACCAGATCGTACTATGCGCCGGTGCGAATGGTAAAGTGGATGGGGCAGAGATCGAAGCATTGGAGCGGCTATTAGAAGAAGCTGGAGCGGTTTTGCTGCAAAATGAAATCCCATGGTCGGCTAACACATCATTCATGCGTTGTGCTGCTGCTTCGGCGGTACCTGTTATTTATAATCCAGCACCAGCGGCGAAGCTGGATGCTGCCATTCTGCCGCTCATTCATACCATTGTACTCAATGAGACAGAGACAGAAGTGATAACCGGCATTGCACCGATGGATGATGCGAGTCTCGAGTCAGCAGCTGCATGGTTTCTAAGCGAAGGAGTCCAAGCTGTCATTATTACGCTAGGTGAGGATGGATGCTTCTATCAGGATGCGGATGGGGGGAGCTGCCGTCTGTCGTCTCGGCCAGTGCAGCCGGTCGATACGACAGCGGCGGGAGATACGTTCATTGGCGCCTATGCGGCAGTCCGTTATGGCGGCATTGCGGAGGATGCTTCACCACAGGCGGCACTGCGTTACGCGACAGCTGCAGCAGCACTTTCTGTGACGAAGCTAGGTGCGCAAGCATCGATTCCGGCAAGGGCTGACGTGCTTGCCTTTATGTCAGAAGACGATGTTTAATGATTGGCTTCAAGCGGCTGTTCAAAAAGGTTCGATCGCGAGGCTGAACGCACGTTTCAAGATTGCGGCTCGCCAGTCGAGCTTCCGATGATAAGCTCATTGGGGAGCACCTTGCGTCTTGGCTGTACTTCAGCTCTGCCCTCGATTCGCTCGATCAGCATCGTAATGCCAAGCTCGCCAAACTGGTAGGCAGGCTGAACCGCCGTTGTGAACAGCGGAGCAATTAGGTCGCTATAGCCGAGCGAATCGAAGGTGACGATGGACATTTGCCCCGGCGTATCGATGCCGCGGCGGCGGAATGCTTGCAGCAGCCCAAGCGCGAGCAGGTTGTTGCCGGCTAGAATAGCAGTTGGCGTCGGACTTAAGGCGAGCAGACGCTCCACCGCTTGCTCCATATCCTGCAGCCGGTAACCGGTCTGGAAGACAAGCTGCTCATCGTACAGCAGGCCATTGGCTTCGAGCGCTTCACGGTATCCGTCATGACGTTCGCGTGCGGTGGATACATCGAAAGTACCGCCGACTAGCGCGATAACTCGATGACCGAGCCCGGCGAGATGATCGATCAGCTTACGCGCGCCACCGACGCTGTCACCTAAGACGGCGTCACACGCAATACCCGGCACATCGCGGTCAATGGCGACGAACGGCGTTCCATGCCGCATGAGCGCTTCCAGCTGCTCCTTTGAATTGTCGCTTGCAGGTGTGAGCAGGACACCATCCACGCGAGTTGACAGTATGGTTTCAATGTATTCCTTTTCTTTGACCAAATCCTCATCACTGTTGCCGAGCAGCAATTTGTAGCCATGTGCCCGTGCAGCATCTTCTGCTCCCCGTGCAAGCGTCGTATAGAACGGGTTGGTAATGTCCGTTACGAGCAGCGAGACGATATTGGTTTTCTGCAGGACGAGTGAGCGGGCCATAGCATTCGGCACATAATTCATTTCTTCCATCACATGGCGGACTTTTGCTCTCGTCTTATCGCTGATTCGTCCGGTATTATTAATAACGCGAGACACTGTCATTGCCGATACATTCGCTTGCTTCGCGATATCGTAAATCGTAACCATACACTTAATCCAGCCTTCCCTATGAACCGTTATGTAGGAGATGTATAAGAAGTCGTTCACATGAACGATTATTGGTACAATCTATGACTCCATCGTACTCAATTTATGGATGGACAGCAACAGTAAGCGGCGGATTGCCACCGTATACGTAACGAAGGCTATCAAGCGAAGAGCTTGATAGCCTTCGTTGTCATTCTGAGAAACGTGTATCCTCTTTGCCCCTCTGGCCCAATATAAAGTACAATAAACCTGTAAGAAGGATGGGCGATTCATGAATGAATGGTATGAGCGGAGCTTCGGTGACGATTATATGGTTGTATACAGGCATAGGAATTGGGAGCGGGCGATAGAGGAAGTCCGTCTCATGATGAGGTGGCTGGAGCTGCCTCAGGGCTCCTCACTGCTGGATGTTGGCTGCGGGATGGGCCGGCATGCCGTAGCACTCGCTGAGATGGGGTATCAGGTAAGCGGAGTCGATCTGTCGGAGCCGCTGTTGGAAGAAGCTCGTATACATGATGTGAATGGTCATGTACGCTGGGAGCATGGCGATATGCGGAAGCTGCCTTTTCCAGACAGCCGCTTCGATGCGACGTTAAACTTGTTCACTTCGTTTGGTTATTTCGACGAGCTGGACAATCGGCGCGTTCTGCATGAGCTGAGGCGCGTACTGCGGCCTGACGGGTGCTTTGTAATTGATTTCCTGAATGCGAGTGAGATCTATCGTAAGCTTGTGCCGTTGTCGGAGCATGTGGATGAGCAGACGGGCTGGACGATACGCGAGCAGCGCCGAATCGAATCCGGGGCGGTATGCAAGACAATAACGATTGTGACGAAATCAGGGAAAGAGCGTCACTATGACGAATGTGTGAAGCTGTATGGATTGGATTGGTTTGAAGAAGCGCTTTCGGAGGCTGGCATGCGTATTACAAGGATAGCTGGCGGCTATGACGGCGCGAGCTTTAACGGGTCCGAGTCGAAACGGCTTATTATAAGTGGGAGAGCAGAGTAACCATGAACAATGAACATCATTCAGAGGCTAATGCATTAGCAAATACGAATCAATTGGATAATGGCTGGATACAAGTGAAGGTTCCGCTGCCTTTTTCGCTGAAATATGTGAATGCTTATTTGATACCGGAGCAAGGCGGCAGCGGCTATAACGTTATCGATCCCGGGCTTCATACGCCTGAAGCGCTGGCAGCTTGGGAGGCCGTGCTGGAGAAGCTGGGACTTACGTTCCCCGATATTACACGTATTGTATTGACGCATCAGCATCCTGATCACTACGGTCTGGCGGGGGTGTTCCAGCAGCGCTCTGGTGCGCCTGTATGGATAAGCCGAGCATCGCAGCGGTATGCGGAGCGGATGTGGGGACCTGACCGCGAACTAGCCGGAGAGCTGATTGAACTGTTCCGGCAGCATGGCATGCCGAATGAACTGCGCCAAGGAATCAAAGACAATTTGGAAAGCTTCGTTCAGATGGTTACTCCTTACCCAGCAGTGACTTATATGGAGGCGGGTCAGCCATTCCGATTCGGCGGAATCGATTGGACTACAATCGAAGGCAACGGTCATGCAGAGGGTCAAATCTTGTTCTATGATGAAGCTAGCGGAATCATCATATGCGGGGATCAAGTCATGCCCGACATTACGCCCAATGTGAGCGTCGTACCGGGTGAATTAGAGGATCCACTGGAAGCCTTCTTAGACAGTTTGCAACAGCTCAGCAAGCTTAAGGTATCGCTCGCACTGCCGGGTCATCGGGAGCCGTTTGCCGATTTCGCCGGACGCTGCGAAGGGTTAATTGCGCATCATGCCCGTCGTCTGGACAAAATGGTACTGCTGCTGCAGGAGCAGCCGGGAGCGGAGGCGACAGGGTTCGCAATGTGCGAGCTGTTGTTCGGAGGACGTATTACGCTTAATATGCACAACCTGCGATTCGCAATGGCGGAGACGCTTGCTCACCTTGTTCGTCTGGAGAAGCAAGGAAGAGTGGAGCTGATGGAGCGGAACGGGCAATACTTCTATCATGCGATTGGATAAAACGAAACGTCCGGTCCTCATCATGAGATGAGCGGCCGGACGTTTATTTGTTTTGTCGTAATAAGCAGTTTATATGGTCGTTCACAAGGCTTAAAAATGTTGATTGCGCTCTGAATAATAATGGAACGCTTTCGTCAACAGGTCAGCCAACTGCAAGCTTTGCTCCTCTCCGAGATGCTCGGCTAACCCGCCAAGCGACTCCTTGAACCGTTCGTTAGCCTCTTGGGCAATCTGCAGCCCTTTCGGTGTCAGCATAAGATCATATGCCCGTTTATCCTCAGGATCGACTTTACGTTCGACAAGCTTATCCTCAATTAAAGATTTCATCAGCTGCGTAACAGAAGGCGGAGTAACCATCAGCCGTTTGCTGATTTCCGACAGCTTCATCCCATGGCGTCCATTTCTTGTCGCTTCCATGATACAGAATAGTACGCGGATTTCGCTCCTCTTATATCCTCTCACGGGCCGTTCGCGCCATTCGGCTTTGGAGAAGCGTAAAAAAGCGTCATGCAGCTGTTGAATCAAATCATTCTTATCCATAGATTCTCCTGTCTAATCTGGCAAATGTATATTGTTAATCATACCTGAAATGTACCCTTTTGTTCATAATTAATATAGGAAGATCGGTAACTAAATTAATGGTATTTATACTTTTATGGCTGCAATTGGGGCAGCTCACATTAACATGGGTATGATGAGGACGGAATATGCCGGACTAGTCCATTGCGCTGTTTCTTCAGGATATGGTTTTTTATGTTTCATGTATGGAAGTAGACGAGCATAAAATATAGCAATTATCCGCTGGCGTGTCCCGAATGACGAGCCTGAGCTGGAGCAGCTGATCCAGCGCGGGCATCTCGGGCGGAGCGCTGTCGTTCGATTCGGATGCACAACAGGCTGTGCATAGGAGCGATGTGATTCTCATAGCGGCAAGCACCCGTCGATGATGGAGTCAAGCCTAATTGTATTCACTGCAGGAGGCCAAATGACAACGTATTGTGTTACAGGTGGAGCGGGATTCATTGGCTCCCATGTGTGCGAGCGGCTGCTTAGCCAAGGTCATCGCGTCGTATGTATTGATAATTTCAATGATGTCTATGATTACAGAATAAAGATGAATAACGTGCTGAAGAGTACGCATACAGCTGCACCGTTTCCTTTGTTAGATAAAGCTTCCGATTTGCAGAAGCTGTCTAGTCTTGTGAATGACAGCCGTTATAGGCTCGTTGTCGCAGATATCCGCGATCTGGCGGCAATTGACGCTGTATTCGCCGGCGAGCAGATCGATGTCGTGATCCATCTAGCGGCGATGGCGGGCGTAAGGCCGTCCATTGAAAATCCGCTGCTGTATGAAGAAGTGAACGTGAAGGGCACGATGCATATGCTCGAAGCGATGCGCAAGCATGGCGTACGCAAATGGTTATGTGCTTCAAGCTCGTCCGTATACGGCAATCAGACGAAGCTTCCTTTCTCCGAGCAGGATGTGGTAGATCGAATGATCTCGCCATATGCAGCCACGAAGAAATCCTGCGAGGTGATGGGCCATACGTATTACCATCTGTTCGGAATCGATACGATCATGCTGCGCTTCTTCACGGTGTACGGTGAGCGTCAACGTCCTGATCTTGCCATTCACAAGTTTATGAGAATGCTGGACAACGGCGAAGAGCTGACCCTGTACGGCGATGGATCGTCGAGACGGGATTATACGCATATTGATGATATTGTCCAAGGCTTGTTAGGTGCGCTTCAATATATCGAGAAGGAAGAGCGAGTATATGAGATCGTTAACCTCGGAACGCATCATACCGTCACGCTAATCGAGCTCGTACAGACGCTGGAGCGACATGCAGACTGTGCCGCGAGCATTCGATGGCTGCCGGATCAGCCTGGCGATGTGGATCGGACTTACGCGGATATAAGCAAAGCGAGCCGCTTATTCGGCTATGACCCAACAACTGATTTTGATGAAGGTATTGCAAGATTCGTGACTTGGTACAGGGGTGAACGCAAATGGTGAAGCTGTCAATTGTAGCGCCAATTTATAATGAAGAAGAGAATATTCGTCTGCTGCATGAGGCGATAACGAATGCCGTGAAGGAACGAGTGGAGAGCTATGAGATCGTACTCGTCAATGACGGCAGCAAGGATCGGAGCGCCAGCATTCTGAATGAGCTTGCAGCGGAGGACACGACTGTTCAAGTCATTCATTTTGTCTCCAACTGCGGACAGACCGCTGCGATCTATGCAGGCCTCAAGCATGCGAGAGGCGAGCTTATTGCGCTCATTGATGCGGATCTGCAGACGGACCCACGCGATATTTTTAAGCTGATGCCATACATCCCGCAGATGGATTTCGTAAACGGCAAGCGAGTCAAACGACAAGATACGCTGGTGAAGAAGGTATCCTCCCGCGTCGGCAACGGCGTGCGCAACTGGCTGACGGGCGATCAGATTTACGATACAGGCTGCCCGATGAAGCTGATGAAGCGTGAGGTCGCAGAGAGCTATTATCTGTATGAGGGGATGCATCGCTTCCTGCCAACGCTGGCCAAGATTAACGGCTTCAAGGTCATTGAGGTCGCGGTCTCGCATCGAGAACGGCAGCATGGCGTGTCCAAATACGGCGTCTTCAATCGCGCATTCGTCGGCTTGATGGATGCGATCGTCATTGGCTGGCTTAGAAAACGGGTTATCCGATACCAAGTCAGAGGCCAGTAGATGCGCAGCTATTTATTCGGCAGTCTGTCGTGGAGCGAGATATGCTGGGTCGTGTTCGGGCTTTCCGGACAAATTATGTTCTCGCTGCGCTTCGTAACCCAGTGGCTGGCCAGCGAGAAGGCGAAGCAAACGGTCATCCCGTTGTCATTCTGGGTGTACAGCATACTGGGCAGCGCCATATTGTCCGCTTATGCGCTTTATCGGAAGGACCCTGTTTTCCTGCTAGGGCAGCTTCCAAGCGTATTCGTATACTTCCGCAATATTATGATTAACCGGAAGGCAGCTAGAAAAGCAGTCGCTGATGCGGTGCTGAACCAGCATGTTCAGAACAACAATGTTCGGTCCATCGATTCGTGAAATGGAAGAAGGCTGTCATACAGCAGGTTAGGGCAATAACCTGCTGTATGACAGCCTTTTCTTATACATAGATCATTCCGGTTGGTCATTCTCGTGGTCGGCTTGCATCCGATGTGCGATTCGGCTTGCTGCTGCGGCGGCGATCGCGCCGACGAGGTCATCTAGATACGTGTGCACGTCACGCCCATTCTTGTTGTTCAGCCGCTTGATGACGCCGGGCTTCAGCTTATCGATATAGCCGAAGTTGGTCAGACCGATGCTGCCATACACGTTCACGATCGATAAGGCGAGCACTTCATCGCAGCCGTACAGCGGCTCATCATGGAACAGCATGTCCTGCAGCGGAGGCAGCAGCAATCGTTGTTCAGCCAGCATATCGAGCTGAATGCCTGTCAGTACCGCATTGTGTACCTCACGCTTGGACAATACCGCCTCAACGTGCTCGATGCAAGCTTCCTCTGTCAGCTCAGGGTAGTAGTCCTTCTGCAGGAAGTAAGCGAGCTCTGCAATCTCTTGAATGGAGACGCCTCGCTTCGTCAGCCACTGCCTTGTCGCATCGGCAACTGCTCGGCTGTTAAGTCTGTAAGGCTCCGGATTGGACATCGTGCATAGCCTCCTTGCGTGATAGATGAATGGGGCTTCGAACGCCTCTGGGGCCAATACGAAACTTTGTCCAATGCAGTGGACAAAACTGGTCTAAAAAAGCAGAGGGCTCGTATACATAGTACTACAAACCGAGCCAATGAACCAATTACGCCGTGGCGCGGCGCGAATAGGATGGGAGGAAGAAACGGATATGAATCGTAATCGTTGGATTCGCCGGGCAGCATGGACAGGGGTTATTGCACTGCCGCTATTGACAGCTGGCTGCGGAATTTTCTCGCAAAACGCAGCGAAGGAAATCGATCCTCCGCCTGTCGAAACACAGAATGAGCCAAGCGGCAGCCTGCAGCAAAATGGAACAAGCAGTGAAACAGGCGCCAGCATGGATCTGCAGACAGGTGAGACACAAATGACCGTTTATTTGCGGGACTCGCATGGTTATTTGGCGCCAGTTACCCTTCGGACAACGTTAGGAGACAAGGAGCAGCTCGGACAGAAGGCGCTTGAGATGATGACGGATGGCGGAGCGTACGCGGATCAGCTGCCAGAAGGATTTACGGGAATTATTCCAAAAGGGACTTCCGTTATTAAGTATACGGAATCGAAGGATACGAAGCTGGCAACGGTCGACTTCTCCAAGTCGTTCACCGATTATAATGCAGCCGAGGAACGGAAGATTGTAGAGGCGATCGCATGGACGCTGACGGGTCTGCCGGATGTGTCTGGCGTTGAACTGATGCTGGAAGGAACGAAGCTGACAGAAATGCCAGAGCGGTCCTACCCGCTGGATCGTCCGCTGGATCGTTCGGTTGGCATTAACCTTGAAGCAGCCGACGGCGTCGACTATGGCCAATCGGTCCCAGTAACGCTCTACTTCTCTTCGGAAACGCAGGATGGCGATATGTACTACGTTCCGGTCACGCGCCTCATCAACCGGACAGATGATCTGCTGAAGGCTTCGATTGATCAGCTTATCGCCGGTCCGCTTGGTCAAAGTCAGTTGATCGGCGTTATGACGCCGGATGTTCAGGTGAAGAGCGTCGTGCCGTCTGACGATATGATTACCGTCAATCTGCAGGATGAGCAGTACATGGAAGGCATGGTTGAACCGGACGAGATGCTGCAAGCGATCATTCTATCCGTAACGGAGAATGCGAATGCGAGCGCATCGAAGGTGCAGATTACGTTGAACGGCGAAACGAATCTGCTGACAGAGCCAGTCACTCGTCCTTCGTTCGTCAATGCGCTTAAATCTTAATCGAATGTGATCACAAGATGGCTTTCAGGACATGTTCCTGCGAAGCCATCTTGTTGTGTTTTGAGGCATTATGGCTCAAGGTCGATTTTATGTGGTGCGTCTGGTAAAATGGGGAAGGTAAACTCGAAGAAGAAAGCAAATGGCTAAGCATATGCTTACGAAGCAAGCAATTTGCTTGCCAGCAGTAAACTCGAAGAAGAAAGCAAATTGCTAAGCATATGCTTACGAAGCAAGCAATTTGCTTGCCAGCAGTAAACTCGAAGAA
>Ga0182739_1000217_pt1 | contig 98900 bp, 90 predicted proteins | sample eDN5th30CBELigBY_FD_128873 | JGI IMG/M metagenome (GOLD analysis project Ga0182739, IMG submission 128873) | Enriched backyard soil microbial communities from Emeryville, California, USA - eDNA 5th pass 30_C BE-Lig BY (version 2) (version 2) | ecosystem: Environmental > Terrestrial > Soil >...
CAGGATCAAACTCTCCATTAAAGTGTTTGATTGCTCATTTATTTCGCTTTTTATTCATCATTCTCACGGGGTGAAAATGATGAATGGCAGTTCTTACTCGTTGTTCAGTTTTCAAAGATCAATGTGTGTCTCACGCAATCTCTCGCGGCGACAAGAAATAATATACCATAGATTGTACAAGAAATGCAACACTTTTTCCGAAAAAAATGTCGATATAATAATGATTTTTTGTACAATTACATTACTAAATAAAAACCCTCTATATGTAGATTAGCATCCCGAATTAGGACCTACATATAGAGGGTTTATGCTTATTGAATAATATTCGTTATATGAAGATTGCGCTCTACTGTTAAATTAACGATTGTGTTTTGAATTGATACCCATGGTCTTGTTGGGTGATCCCGCTCAAAGAATACGATATCTCCAACTCTTCCATCGTTTAATTTAACTGTCGTACCAATATTAAACTTTGTAATCTTCTCAATAAAGGTTCTTACGTATATCGGGTCCAGCTTACCAAAGGCATCGCTTTGAATTTGTTCAAGCACTAAATAAGGTGAAATCGGCTTGCGATACACTTTGTTTAACGTCATTGCATGATAGATATCTGCGATGGCGACTATTTTAGAATATGGGTGTAGCTGATCTCCATTTAATCGATTAGGATATCCAGAACCATCAACGCGTTCATGGTGTTGTAATGCAGCTAGCTTAACACCCTCATTGAGCGCTGTAATCGACCGTAATATTTGATACCCAAATTGGGTGTGACGTTGCATCATGCTATTTTCTTCTTCTGTAAGCTTATCAGGCTTCGATAAAATGACTGGGTCGATCTTTAGGTTCCCGATATCGATTAGCAAGCCTGCTAGAGCGACCTGCATCCAATCCTTTTGCGGCAATCCTACCCATTGTGCTAATAAATACGAGGTTAACGAAGTCAAAACACTTTTGTGATATAGATAGTCCCCTCTATTATAAGAGGCCGGAGTAAATGTTATCGGATTATAATCGCTAATATGAACAAAGATATTGCTCAATTGCTTACGAACATCCATTAACGGTAGTGACTGGTTAGCAATGACATAGTGAGAAAATTGCTTTATCATTTCTACCATTTTCTCGTATTCACGTTGGATTGCAATAATCGTCTGCTCTTGCTTGGTCAGCTGTGTGTTTTGTCCCGCTTCTACATCCTCCTGCTTTAATGAATGCTCCGGGGTACTCACAATTTCAACCTGTTTCACCATAAAAGCAGTGAGAATATCGATATCACGTTCTGTTATCACTTTATCTTTTAATAACAGAGTGCTTCCAAGTGGAGTGAGGACATCATTAAGCAATTTTTCACCTGGCTTAAGCTGTTCTACTTTAACAAAAACCATAAGGTCCTCTTCCCTTCACATCCATTGTGTAGTGGACGGCTTCAGCGCATGATGTGATTGCCCTTAGCCGTCCTTATTTTTTATTTATTGTTCATCAGATTGCTCAGACGTCTCTTGTTCAGCTTCTACAGGTGTTTCTTCTGTATTTTCTTCGTCTTCTGATTTATCGACACGTGTAACGGTAGATACAATATCATCGTCACGTGTATTAATTAGCTTAACGCCCATCGTATCACGTTTCATAGACTTAATATCTTCCATGCTCATACGAATAAGTGTACCTGAAGCCGTCATTATCATTAGATCCTCTTGCTCATCAACAAGCTTCAAGGCAACAACTAGACCACGCTCCTCGGTCTGATTAATCGTTTTAATCCCGATACCGCCACGGTTTTGCGGACGATATTCACCCTCTGGCGTACGTTTACCATAACCATTGGCTGTAACAACAAGCACTTCACGTCCTGGAACAATGACATCCATGTCGATAACCTTATCATCTTCTACTAGCTGAATACCTTTTACCCCAGTTGCAGAGCGTCCCATTGCACGAACATCCTGTTCTTTAAAGCGAATGGACATACCATAACTAGTACCAAGCATAATTTCTTGATTACCGTCAGTTAGCTTAACGCCAACTAAATCATCATCCTCGCGTAACGATATCGCAATTAACCCAACCTTGCGAATATTTAAGTACTCGCTTAATGACGTTTTCTTAACAACCCCTTGTCTTGTTGCAAAGAAAAGGAATTGTTCATCATTAAAGTTTTCGACTGGTATAACCGCATTAATCGTTTCACCCTGCTCAATTTGAATCAGGTTGATGATCGGTGTTCCTCGTGCAGTACGGCTCAAATCTGGAATCTCATAAGCCTTCAACTTGTATACTTTTCCTTTGTTTGTGAAAAACAGTAGGAAGTGGTGTGAATTCGTCACGAACAGATGCTCAACGAAATCATTTTCCTTCGTATCCATTCCCACTACACCACGGCCACCACGCTTTTGGCTACGATAAGTCGTAACCGGCAAACGTTTAATATAGCCTGAATGCGTAATTGAAATTAATACGTCCTCACGTGGGATTAGATCCTCATCGAGAATCTCCTCGTCACTAGCGGTAATTTCTGTTCTGCGCTCATCACCGAAGCGTTGCTTAATTTCTTCAAGCTCTTCGTAGATGATTTCAAGCACTAGCTGCTCATCTGCTAAAATAGCACGATATTCCGCTATTTTACGCATAAGCTCTTCGTACTCGCCCTCTATTTTGTCGCGTTCCAAGCCTGTTAGACGTTGCAAACGCATATCAAGAATCGCTTGCGCCTGCTCATAGGTTAGAGAGAAGCGACTAATTAAGCCTTCACGTGCTTCATCTGCAGTTTGTGAAGCACGTATTAAAGAAATTACTTCGTCTAAGTGATCTAATGCTATGCGCAAACCTTCTAAAATATGTGCACGTGCTTCAGCTTTTTTCAATTCAAACTCTGTACGACGACGAATAACTTCAACCTGATGCTGCAAATAGTGATACAGCATATCATGCAGGTTCAATGTTTTCGGTTCGCCATTAACTAGCGCAAGCATATTAATACCGAAGTTCGATTGAAGCTGAGTGTGCTTATACAAATTGTTAAGTACGACGCTTGGATTAACATCGCGGCGAAGCTCAATCACAATACGCATACCGTTGCGATCGGACTCATCACGCAAATCTGTAATTCCTTCAAGCTTTTTCTCGCGCACGAGCTCAGCGATTTTCTCGATCAGACGTGCTTTAATGACTTGATATGGCAGCTCTGTAACGATAATACGAGCTTTTCCGTTATGCTCTTCTATTTCCGCGCGCGCTCGCATTGTCACCGAGCCACGACCTGTTAAATACGCTTGTTTAATACCAGCTCTCCCCATTACAAAACCTGCAGTAGGGAAATCTGGACCTTTTATATAATCCATCAGCTCAAACGATGTTAACTCTGGATTACGGATTAGCGCCTGTGCACCATCAATAACCTCAGTTAAATTATGTGGTGGAATATTGGTCGCCATTCCGACAGCAATCCCTGTTACACCGTTAACGAGCAAATTTGGGAAACGAGAAGGTAGAACGACAGGTTCTCTTTCTTCTCCGTCATAGTTATCTGTAAAATCAATTGTTTCTTTATTGATGTCACGTAGCAATTCCATTGCCATTTTCGATAATCTTGCTTCTGTATAACGCATGGCCGCTGCCATATCACCATCAACAGATCCAAAGTTACCATGTCCATCAACTAGCATATAGCGCATCGAAAAGTCTTGCGCCATACGAACCATTGATTCATAGACAGCTGAATCACCGTGTGGGTGATACTTACCAATAACTTCACCTACGATTCTAGCTGATTTTTTAAAAGGTTTATCCGGCGACATGCCTAAATCTGACATCGCATAAAGAATACGGCGATGTACGGGCTTAAGCCCATCTCTTACATCTGGCAATGCGCGGCTTACGATTATACTCATGGCATAATCCATAAACGAATCGCGCATCTCCGTACCAATATCACGATTCACAATCGACACTCTTTGTTCCTCGGCCATGCTTTACCTCCCTGACGTCATTATATCTATAGCTTTATAATCTCCAATTATGTATTGGAACAAACTTGCTAACAATGACGCATACTTTCGACTATAGTCAATCAAATCTAGGTACCAATAATTTGGAATACCAAATTTTATTATACCATTCATTGGTTAGGCTGTCTTGCTGTAAAATTCCGATATGACGTAAAAAGATGCTAATTTCGTATGTTTATGCCATACGAGATTAGCATCCCTTCCTCAACTAGAAATCAAGATTTGTTACGTACTTCGCATACTTCTGAATGAAATCTCTACGAGGCTCAACATTATCGCCCATCAGCGTATCGAAGATCGTATCAGCTTCCATCGCATCAGCAATCGATACTTGAAGCATTGTCCGGCTTTCTGGATCCATCGTAGTTTCCCATAGCTGCGTGGCATCCATTTCCCCAAGACCTTTATAACGTTGAATATTAATCTTTGTACCATCGCCCATTTCTGCGATAATATCATCACGTTCTTTTTCCGTTAACGCATAACGTACTACTTTACTGCGCTCGATTTTGAATAGAGGCGGTTGTGCAATATAGACAAAGCCCGCTTCAATAATTTGACGCATGTAGCGATAGAAGAACGTTAACAGTAGCGTACGAATGTGCGCACCATCAACATCGGCATCGGTCATAATAATGATTTTGTGATATCTTGCTTTTTCAATCTCAAAATCATCGCCGATACCTGTACCAAGTGCAGTGATGATCGCACGAATTTCTGCATTACCTAAAATACGATCCAGACGTGCCTTCTCAACGTTCAAAATTTTACCGCGCAACGGCAAGATCGCTTGGAAATGACGATCTCGACCTTGCTTAGCTGATCCACCCGCAGAGTCACCCTCTACGATGTACAGCTCACTAATGGAAGCATCCTTAGAGGAGCAATCCGCTAGCTTACCTGGCAAGGAACCAACCTCAAGCACACTTTTACGACGTGTAAGCTCACGAGCTTTTTTCGCTGCCTCACGCGCTCTTGCTGCCTGTAGTCCTTTTTCAATAATCTTTTTAGAAACGCTAGGGTTTTCATTGAGAAACTCTTGGAATTTCTCTGAAAATAGTGACTCTACAATACCGCGAACTTCACTATTACCTAGCTTTGTTTTTGTTTGTCCTTCAAATTGAGGCTCTGGTATTTTTACAGAGATGATCGCTGTTAGCCCTTCACGCACATCATCACCAGTAAAGTTAGTGTCGCTTTCTTTTAGCATATTGGATTTACGCGCATAGTCATTAATAATACGAGTAAGCGCCGATTTAAACCCGGATTCATGAGTTCCGCCCTCATGCGTATGGATGTTATTCGCGAAAGAATAAATATATTCAGAGTAACTCGTATTGTATTGCAACGATACCTCTACTTGAATATTGTCTTTATTCCCTTCTACATAAATCGGTTCCTCATGCAGCACTTCACGATGACGGCTTAAATAGTTAACAAACTCTTTTATTCCGCCCTCATAATGAAATTCCTCATACTGCTCACTACGCTCATCTTTAAGCGTTAGTCGAATGCCTTTATTCAAAAACGCCAGCTCACGAATACGTGTTTGCAGCGTCTCATATTCAAATACGGTTGTTTCTGTGAAAATTTCAGCATCTGGCTTAAATGTAACTGTCGTACCTGTCTCGTCAGTGTCACCCAAAACTTTAATATCATATTGCGGTACACCACGAGTATATTCTTGTTGATAGAGCTGACCGTCACGTTTGACTTGAACTTTTACATGCTCTGATAGGGCATTAACGACAGAAATACCGACGCCATGAAGACCGCCAGACACTTTATAGCCTTCACCACCGAATTTCCCACCAGCATGCAGCACCGTTAGTACGACTTCAAGCGTGGACTTTTTTAGCTTTTCATTCATCCCTACAGGAATACCGCGACCGTTATCTATAACAGTAATACGGTTATCGCTATGAATGATGACGTCAATTCTATCGCAGAAGCCTGCTAACGCCTCATCAATACTGTTATCGACGACCTCCCATACAAGATGATGCAACCCCTTTCCGCTCGTTGAACCGATATACATACCTGGGCGCTTACGAACTGCTTCAAGCCCCTCCAGTACTTGTATCTGGCTCTCATCATACGTGTGTTGTTCCAAAGACATGCACGTTCACTGCTCCTCTCAACTGCTTATCCATCTCAAAATTATTATTATAAACTACTTGCGAACCTTTAGCATCTATAATGCTGCAAAGTGGTGCGCTCTTTTCTTCAGCGTAGCCGAAGAAATCGGTGAATAAATGACCTTATTGGTTGTTACGACAATACTTTTGGCTTCCTCTTCACCAATGTCTTCAATCAGTTTGCGCTGTTGCGCTCCTGTCATGAACTGCTTCGATAGCTTGGAGGAACTTTCAACCGTAATGTCAAAAATCGCAACAATCTCCGATGTTCGCACTATTTTCTCGCCACCAACATGGATATACATACATTCACCTCATTCACTAGATAAGCTTACTTTGCCTTCCTTGACATAATAGATGCCTGCATGATGAAGCCGTTCCATATCGACACTTTCAAGCCCAGTGGTCGTAATGAAGGTTTGCACCTTGCTTTGGAACGTTTCGATTAGCTGTGTTTGTCGGTTGCGATCAAGCTCTGACAAAACATCGTCTAGTAGTAGAATAGGATATTCGCCAATTTCCTCATGAATAAGCTCAAGCTCAGCTAGCTTAATCGATAACGCAGTCGTTCGCTGCTGACCCTGTGAGCCAAAGGTTTGTGCTTCCTTGTCATTAATAAAAAAAGCAAGGTCATCACGGTGAGGGCCTACAAGGCTCACTCCACGACGAAATTCCTGTTCACTTGCCTGTGTTAACTTTACCATAAATTGCTCGAATAACATAGCTTCATCTTGTTCTAGCTCACATTCAAAGGACGGACGGTAGGCTAGTCTAAGCTCCTCTTGTCCATTCGTTATACCACTATGAATCTGTCTCGCAAACAATTGCAGCTTATCTATAAAGTGTTTCCTTTTCATCATTATTTTAACACCGAATTGCGCTAATTGCATATTCCACACATCCATCATCGCTTTATCAGTAGCGTGAGGGCCGTTTTTAAGAATATTGTTGCGCTGCTGTAGCACTTTATGATACTGCTGGAGCCAATGCAGATAGCCAGGCTGCACTTGTCCGATTTCCATATCGAGAAATCGGCGTCGTACGCCTGGCGTTCCTTTAACGATTTCCAAATCCTCTGGTGCAAACATGACTACATTTAGCCCACCAACATAGTCGCTCAGTCTACGCTGCTCTAAACCATTGAGCTTAGCTTTCTTCCCCTTGCCGCTGTAAGTCAGTTCAAGGGAAAGTCTGCCGTATTTTTTATCGACACTGCCCGCGACATAAGCATGTTCACCGTTCCAGCCAATTAGTTCCTTATCCTTGGAGGTGCGGTGCGATTTGGTGAGGGCAAGCACCAAGATCGCTTCTAGCAAATTCGTTTTGCCCTGTGCATTTTGTCCTAAAAATACATTAACCATATGTGGTGTTTCGAGCTCCAAAGCTTCGTAATTACGATAATTATTCAGTTTTATACTATTAAGCAGCACTTTTTGTCCTCCTGCACTACTTCTGTCATCTAGGAACCAATGATCGTAAACGCACCGAAGCCTTCTACTTCAACCTTATCCCCAGGGTATAACTTGCGGCCACGACGATTATCGGGCTCACCATTTATCAACACATCATTCTCTTGCAGAAAAAATTTGGCTTGTCCACCTGTGGATACACAATCTGACAGCTTCAAAAATGCGCCAAGCGTAATATATTCTGTGGATATCTCAACTTGCTTCATAGCTTGCTCCTCCTAGCCGGTTGTACGATACGGCAAGATGACGTATACGCAATAATCATGATCGAGTGGGCGAATAATAATTGGGCGCATCGCACCAGTAAAGCCTATTACAATTTTTTCGCTATCAATTACTTTTAATACATCTAGCATATATTTAGAGTTAAAGGCGATTCGCAGTGGTTCACCAGTATATTCAATTGGTTCAATCTGCTCTGTTACTCGACCTAGCTCCGTGGAGCTGGATGAAACCTCAATCAATCCGTTATCAAGCGATGAAAGTCTTACGATATTTGTTTTTTCTTCACGCGACATCAAATAAGCACGATCCATCGCATCCATTACATTTTTCGTATCTAGCACGATTTCAGTTTCAAATACGGAAGGGATAATTTTTGATGTATCTGGGTATGTTCCGTCGAGAATGCGCGTATAGAATAAGATATGCTCAAGTTTAAATAGCACCTGATTATCCGTTACAACGATATCAATTGGTGCATGTTGATCCGGAATTAGCTTATACAATTCATTTAATGTTTTCGCAGCAATAACGATGTTGCTGAAGCGGAAATTATCCTCTGTATCTACTTTTGTTACGCGACTAGCTAAACGATGACGATCCGTAGCCGTAAATTTCAATTCACCTTGCTGTAAATTCCATAGCACACCAGTCAGAATCGGTGTTTGCTCACTAGTTGAAGCAGCTAGCACGGTTTGGCGAATCATTGATTTAATAAGTTCACCTGGAACCTGTAATACTTGATCCTGTTCAATGCTAGGTAAGACAGGAAAATCCTCAGGATCTAAACCAACCATTTGAATTTCAGTTGAGCCAGATTGAATAAGTGTTTGAAAATGTTGACTAACTTCGATAGATACTTGATCAGAAGGTAGTTTTTTAACGATTTCGACAACAAATTTAGCAGGAAGTACAACACTACCTGGCTTATCAATTTCAGCAATAATTTGTCCATTATGTTCTACTGGGATAAAACTTTGAATAGAAATATCAGTATCACTAGCAGTTAGTGTAACGTTTTGATGCGTAACATCGATTTTAATACCACCTAAAATAGGAATGGTTGGACGAGCAGAAATTGCTTTGGCAACGTTTTGTATTGCTTGGTTTAGTTCATTTTTGGCTATCGTTAATTTCAACGAAATCCCTCGCTTTAATATAGATGTTTTTTAAAAAATATTAGTAGTAGTAGCAGTAGGGGCCCTGAATATGTGGATAACCCCAAAAGTTGCGGATAAAACAAGCCTATCCACATGTGCATAGCTTGTGCATAGGCTTGTTTAGTTGTTCACATTTAATTTTTAATTTTTTCTGTAATATTACTAATGATTTTGTAGAGCTCTTGATCCTTCTGCAATAGCTGAGATATTTTTTCGTGGGCATGAATAACAGTCGTATGATCACGACCTCCGAAGGCCTCACCGATTTTAGGCAGAGAGTAGTCCGTAAGCTCACGTGATAAATACATTGCAATTTGTCTTGGAAATGCAACTGCCTTCGTACGTTTTCGAGCTTTAAACTCTTCCATTTTTAGACCGTAAAACTCGCCGACCTTCATCTGGATGTCGTTAATGGTAATCATGCGTGGGCGAGATGATGGAATAATGTCTTTGAGCGCCTCAGCAGCCAAATGTGACGTAATATCTGCATTAATTAATGAGGAATAGGCTACAACTCGAATAAGTGCACCTTCCAGCTCGCGAATATTCGTATCAATTTGGTTCGCAATATAGTTCATTGCCTCGTTAGGAATATCGAGATTTTCAGCCTTGGCTTTTTTGCGTAAAATGGCGATTCTTGTTTCTAAATCTGGTGGCTGAATATCAGTAATTAGCCCCCATTCAAAGCGCGAGCGTAATCGTTCCTCCAAGGTTGGAATTTCTTTTGGCGGACGATCACTGGAAATAATAATTTGTTTACGTTCTTCGTGAAGAGCATTAAAGGTATGGAAAAACTCCTCCTGGGTTTGCTCTTTACCAGCAATAAATTGAATATCGTCAATGAGCAGCACGTCAATATTACGATATTTCGTCCGGAAGCTTTCACCTTGGCTATCGCGAATCGCATTAATAAACTCGTTAGTAAATTTTTCTGATGAAATATAAAGTACACGCACATTGGGATTATGTTCAATAATATAATGCCCGATCGCGTGCATCAGATGCGTTTTTCCTAGTCCTACACCACCATACAAAAATAAAGGATTGTACGCTTTGGCAGGAGCTTCTGCTACAGCTAATGAAGCTGCGTGTGCAAAGCGGTTATTCGTGCCAATGACAAACGTATCAAACGTATATTTTGGATTGAGCATATTGGCAGGGGCTTCTTCTGCACTTACTGGAGTAGCAGGTTGTTTAGCTGGAAAAACGACAGACTGCTCTGCGGATTTCGCTTCACCAATCGAGTATTTAATATTAATGTTGCGATTTAAATAATCATAAAGCGTAGATTTTATCAAATTAGTGTATTTATTTTCTAACCATTCCGCGGCAAATGTTGTTGGCGCAATGATCTCTAATAATGACTCGTCGATAAACTTCGCTTTAGTCGCTTTAAACCAGGTGTCGTAACTCGGCTTACTAAGCTTCGTCTGTATAATGGACAATACTTGCTGCCATAAGTCTTGAGTATGGCTATCCACAGTCTGTCACTCCTTATCAATGAAAATACAAATGCAGTATGCGCTTGTCGTTATGTCGAAATTTTATAGTGCAGCTAAAAAGTTGTCCACAATACGCAGATATGCTCAAAAAAAGTTATTCATACGTGCAAGATGTTGTACACAAAATTATCCACAGGCTGTTAATAACATTGATCACATTTCAAATAATCCACAACGAAAACATTTCTATCATAGCAAAAGATCCCTTGTATTTCAATGAATTTGATGAATTTATCCACAATGTCAATAGGTTGTGCATATAAGTTATCTACAACACTAGATATTGTTTATATTATGTGCAAATTTCGACAGCACTCGATAAACTGCAAAAAATAATATCCACAGCCCACGTTCATAAGTAGTTGAAAGGCTCCATCGGGGTTATCCACAATGTATTATGCGCACTTATTTAGGTAATGCAGCATAAACAAAATGTACATCTTTTACCTATTGCCTTAGATTGACTTTTTGTCCTCCACATGGTTTAATGGGAGGAGCGTGTTTTTTGAATTTTCTATTGAGCGCTCGCATCCTGACTTATATCGTGTAAGCGAGTTATTGATGTAGTGTTCCGATCGTTATCGGAAGCTTTCATTAAATAATGAGCATGGATTTTGGCGTTTGGATAAGAATCATATAGGAGGTGCAGCATAATGGGTCCTACATTTAAGCCGAATGTAAGCAAACGTGCTAAAGTACATGGTTTCCGTAAACGTATGAGCAGCAAGAATGGACGTAAGGTTTTAGCAGCTCGTCGTCAAAAAGGAAGAAAAGTTCTTAGCGCATAATTCAAAAGACCACACTCGGTGGTCTTTTTTTATTTCAATTTCTATTAATTTAGAAGGAATGGGGACGGTTCGGTGCGGAGAAAGCTACGTCTACGAAATCGTGAGGACTATAGTCGAGTATATCGAGGGGGAAGATCGTTTGCTAACGGTCAATTCGTCGTGTACTGGTCGAAGCAGCATAGCGCGGAGCCTTTTCGCGTGGGCATATCTGCAAGTAAGAAAATTGGCAATGCTGTTGTGCGAAACCGCATGCGCCGTCTCATTAAGGAAATTGTTCGTCACATGGAAGATCAGATTGTTCCTCGTGTGGACTTTATTTTAATAGTAAGAAAGCCTGCAATTACAATGAGTTATGGAGAGCTTGAGCGCTCCATTAAGCATGTGCTGCGTAAAGCGGGTTTAATGAAGGATAGCAAAGCCAAGACAACCAGGACCGCGACTGTTAAAGGCAAAAGCTAGCCTTTTTTGTAATGGTCACAAACTTGTCTTATGAGACTTCTTGAAAGCGGTTAGGTAATGTTTATTTGTGGAATAATTTATGGTATAGTCTAAGTTGAGATAAGTGTATGAGTCTCAGAGAGGAGATTGCATGTTGTTCCGTAACAATCGAAAATGGATACTAATTGTAGGCTTGTTGTTATCTGTTGCTTTACTATCTGGCTGTATGCCCCAGGTAGATAACACTAAAACGACAGAACACTTGCTAGACGGTAATTTTTGGGAGAGAAATGTCGTTTACTATTTCGCTCTTACTTTGGATACGTTCGCTAACTGGTTTAATGGAAGCTACGTGTTAGCTATTTTAATGCTAACCATTATTGTTCGTACGTTAATTTTACCATTAACGCTAAAACAATATCGCAGCTCGAAAGCGATGCAAGCTTTGCAGCCGCAATTAACGGAGCTTAGAACGAAGCACAAAGACAACCCGCAAAAATTGCAAGAAGAAATGATGAAGCTATATCAAGTACACAATATCAACCCACTAGCAGGTTGCTTGCCGTTACTTGTACAAATGCCAGTCTTCATCGCGCTATACAATGCGATTTATTGGAATGAAAATTTACGTTCCAGCATGTTGTTTGGCTGGACTTTGAATGAGACAAGCCCTTGGTTCTTTTTGCCGTTGTTAGCCGCGATTACAACGTTTGTTCAAACGAAAATGATGCAGGCTACGCAGCAGCAGCAAATGCCGATGATGTCCATTCTATTAACAGTTTTCCCTGTTATGATTTTTGTAATGTCACTGTCTTTCCCAATGGCACTTCCGCTTTATTGGGTATTCAGTAACCTTTATACCATTGTTCAAAATTACTTCCTATATGTACTGCCAGCCCGTAAAGGGAAAGATAAGAAGGAGGTTCTTGCGAAATGACAAAAATTCTTGCATCGGGTAAGACAATCGAGGATGCGGTTAATAACGGTTTAGCACAGTTGAAAGTGACAGAAGATCGCGTAAAGGTTGTCGTGGTGGAACAGCCAACCAAAGGTTTTTTAGGCTTAATCGGCTCAAAGGATGCTAAGGTGGAGCTGGAGTTAATTCCTGATCCAAAAGAGGAAGCCGAGCGCTTCATTATTGAAGTCGCTCAAGCGATGGGTTTAGATGTTCAATTGGCTTGGTCAGAAAGTAAGGATGGTTTGCAACTATCGATATCTTGCAGTGGTGATCTAGGCATGATTATTGGACGCCGCGGCCAAACACTTGATGCGCTTCAATATTTGGTCACTATCGTAGCAAATCGTTATTCTGACAATCATATTCGAATTGTTTTAGATGCTGAGAATTTTAGAGAACGTCGTCGCAAAACTTTAGAAGAATTATCTGAGCGCTTGGCTGGTCGCGTTGTGCGTACAAGAAAGGAAATTGTACTGGAGCCGATGATGCCGCATGAGCGAAAAGTCATTCATTCTCAACTGCAAAGTCACCCTAAGGTAAAAACTTTCAGTCAAGGTGATGAGCCCAATCGTCGAGTTGTTATCGCTTTGAAATGAGTATGAAGCTACCTATACATGTAGATATATATAGCGGTGCAGCAATGACTAATCGAAGTCATTGCTGTTTTCCGTTTTAGAGAGGTGAAGGTTATATGTTAGAGCATGATACAATCGCCGCAATTGCAACTGCAGTCGGTGAAGGTGGTATCGCAATTATTCGTGTCAGTGGTCCACAAGCGATCACTGCTGTTGATCGTATTTTCCATTCTAAGCAAGCGCTGCGTGAAGCAGCTTCACATACAATCCATTATGGATATATTGTTAGTCCCGAAAGCAAGGAGAGGGAAGAGGAGGTGCTCGTTTCATTAATGCGAGGACCTCGTTCCTTTACAGCAGAGGATGTAGTTGAAATCAATTGTCACGGTGGAGTGATTGCCGTGTCTCGTGTAATGGATTTGCTGCTGCAGCAAGAGGATGTGCGGATTGCTGAGCCAGGTGAATTTACGAAGCGAGCGTTCTTAAATGGAAGAATTGATTTAATGCAGGCTGAGGCCGTTATTGACCTCATTCGTTCAAAATCAGATCGTGCATTTGCTGTGGCGCGTAAGCAAGCAGAAGGTGTGCTGTCCAAGCATATTAAGGATCTGCGCCAAAATGTGATTGAGCTGCTTGCCCATATTGAGGTAAATATCGATTATCCTGAGCATGATGTCGAGGAAATGACAAGCAACTATATTCGTGAGCAGTGTGAAAAGACGATTACTGAAATCGAAAAGCTGCTAAAGACCGCTTCCGAAGGTAAAATACTGCGTGAAGGTATTTTAACAGCGATTGTCGGAAGACCTAACGTTGGAAAATCATCGCTGATGAATGCATTGACGCAAGAAAATCGCGCCATTGTTACCGATATTCCTGGTACGACACGTGATGTTATTGAGCAATATGTAACATTAAACGGAATCCCGTTGCGTTTGCTAGATACAGCTGGTATTCGCGAAACAAGTGATGTTGTTGAGAAGATTGGGGTAGAGCGTTCACGCGATGCAATTAATGAAGCGGACCTGATCCTATTCGTGTTAAATAATAACGAACCATTGCTTGAGGAAGATAAGCAGTTATTGGAAAGTTTGCACGGAAGATCAGTCATTGTGATCGTTAACAAGACGGATTTGGAAACAAAACTTAAATTGGATGAAGTTATCCCCTTTCTTAATGGTGGAACTATTGTTAAAATGTCTATGTTGCAGCAAGAAGGACTGGATCAATTAGAGACAGCGATCAGCGAGATGTTCTTCGATGGTAAGCTTGAAGCGAATGATCTAACCTATGTAAGTAATGTACGTCATATATCGTTGCTGAAACGCGCGAAGCAATATATGCAGGACGCAATAGAAGCAACCTATGTGGGCATTCCGATAGATGTTATTCAGATAGACGCTCGAATGGCGTGGGAAGCGCTAGGCGAGATTTTAGGGGACGAAGCGGGCGATTCTTTGATCGACCAAATCTTCTCACAGTTCTGTTTAGGTAAATAAGCTCATATAAGGGCTTATGCTTCCGAGGCAGTTATTGTCGCAAGGAAGCAAGAATGGTAGTATCCAATAAGTTTGGCCAAGGCTTCCGAAGTACTTTTTATGTACTGGGAAGCTGAGCAAGAAGGAAGATCATAAAAAGGGGTTAAAGCTTCCGATGTACTTATTGTCGCGAGGAAGCAAAAAGGAAGTATCCAATAAGTTTGGCCAAGGCTTCCGAAGTACTTTTTATGTAATGGGAAGCTGAGCAAGAAAGAAGATCATAAAAAGGGGTTAAAGCTTCCGATGTACTTATTGTCGCGAGGAAGCAAAAAGGAAGTATCCAATAAGTTTGGCCAAGGCTTCCGAAGTACTTTTTATGTACTGGGAAGCTGAGCAAGAAAGAAGATCATAAAAAGTTGTAGGAGGGGATATTTAAATGGGTTACACAGCTAAGCAATATGATGTAATTGTTGTTGGTGCGGGTCATGCTGGTGTTGAATCAGCACTTGCTGCTGCTCGTATGGGCTGCGATACGCTGCTAATGACAATTAACCTAGATATGGTGGCATTTATGCCATGTAATCCGTCAATCGGCGGACCTGCTAAAGGGCATGTTGTACGGGAAATTGATGCTCTTGGTGGAGAAATGGGAAGAAATATTGATAAAACGTATATTCAAATGCGTATGCTAAATACGGGGAAAGGTCCAGCAGTACATGCGCTACGCGCACAAGCAGATAAATTCCTATATCAGCATGAAATGAAAAAAACAATCGAATCTACGCCTAACTTGACGCTGCGTCAAGGCTTGGTTGAGGAGCTAATTGTTGAAGATGGTCGTTGTATTGGTGTAGTTTCGCAAACAGGAGCAAGATATCTTGCGAAAGCAGTCGTTATTACAACGGGTACGTATTTGCGCGGTAAAATTATTATGGGTGAGCTAATGTATGAGAGTGGCCCTAACAATCAACAGCCATCCATTAAGCTTGCTGCTAGCCTGAAGGAGCATGGATTAGAGCTTATTCGTTTTAAAACAGGTACGCCTCCACGCGTCAACGGAGAAACAATTGATTTCTCAAAAACTGAAATTCAACCTGGTGACGAAAATCCGAAGTTTTTTTCCTATGAAACAAAGGAATCCAACATTGAACAAATTCCTTGCTGGTTGACGTATACGTCTGAAACAACACATAAAGTAATTAACGATAATCTCCATCGCGCACCGATGTTTTCTGGTGCGATTGAAGGAACAGGACCACGTTATTGTCCTTCTATTGAGGATAAAATTGTACGCTTTGCTGATAAGCCTAAGCATCAAATTTTCCTTGAGCCAGAAGGTCGCAATACACTTGAGTATTATGTCCAAGGTTTATCTACAAGTATGCCTGAAGACGTTCAGCTTGAGATGGTTCGCTCTGTGCCAGGCTTAGAAAATGCACAAATGATGCGTAATGGCTATGCGATTGAATATGATGCAGTTATTCCAACTCAGCTATGGCCGTCACTTGAGACCAAGGTGATTGAGGGATTATTTACAGCTGGTCAAATTAACGGTACTTCTGGTTATGAGGAAGCAGCGGGACAAGGGATTATTGCTGGTATTAACGCAGCTCGCAAGGTTCAAGGTAAGGAGCCTGTAATTATTGGCCGTGCTGATGGTTATATTGGGGTTATGATCGATGACCTTGTTACGAAAGGGACGAATGATCCATATCGCTTGCTTACTTCTCGTGCAGAATATCGTTTGCTGCTTCGTCACGATAATGCTGACTTGCGCTTAACACCGCTAGGTTATGAGATCGGACTTATTTCCGAGGAGCGTTATCAAGCGTTTTTACGTAAAAAGGAGCTAGTAGAGCTTGAAATTCAACGTCTGCAGGATACAAAGATTAAGCCTTCAGATGTAAAGCAATTGCTAGATGAAGCGGGTTCCGCAGAGCTTACACAAGGTGGTAGCATCATTCTATTGCTTCGTCGTCCAGAAGTTACGTATAAACAGCTAGAGCAGCATTTCCCATCGCCATATGATTTGAGTGAGGAAATGAAAGAGCAAGTAGAAATTCAAATTAAGTATGCTGGATATATTGAAAAGCAATTACAGCAGGTTGAACGCTTAAACAAAATGGAGCGTAAACGTATCCCAGAAGATATCGACTATTCAGATATAAAAGGATTAGCCAACGAGGCTAAGCAGAAGCTAGAGCTTATTCGTCCACTTTCGATTGGGCAAGCAAGTCGTATTGGCGGTGTAACACCAGCTGATATTTCTGTCTTACTCATTTACTTGGAGCATTATAACCGAGTAACGGCTGCGAGAGGGTCATAATGGATCAAACGATTAAATGGTTTACTGAAAAGCTTGCTGCTCAGCATATTTCCCTTACTGAGCAGCAGTTAACTCAATTTGAACGCTATTATGAGCTGCTTGTAGAATGGAATGAGAAAATGAATCTGACAGGGATTACAGAGCGTGATGCTGTATACGAGAAGCATTTTTATGATTCCATTTCACTAGCATTTCATGTAGATATGAATAAAAAGTTAAATATAGCAGATATTGGATCTGGAGCGGGTTTTCCAAGCATTCCGTTAAAGATTGTGTTTCCACATCTGCAGGTGTTAATTGTAGACTCGTTAAATAAGCGCATCGGCTTTCTCAACCATGTTGTAGAGCAACTTGGCTTGCAGCAAGTAACTGCGTTGCACGGCAGAGCAGAGGATATAGCACGGATGTCGCAATACCGTGATGCTTTTGATCTCGTTACTGCTCGAGCAGTTGCACGTTTAGCGGTGTTAAACGAGTTTTGTTTGCCTTTCGTTAAGCCTGGCGGTGTATTTGCGAGTATGAAGGGTGCTAGCTTAGGCGAGGAATTACAGGAAGCGGCATTCAGTATAAAAGAGTTAAAGGGCAAGCTTGCAGCGCAATATGAATTACGTTTACCCAATGAGCAATCAGAACGACATATCGTATGCATTAATAAGCTTGCTGCAACACCGAAAAAGTATCCACGCAAGGCGGGAACACCACTGAAACAGCCACTAATAAAATAAATGTTTCACGTGAAACATATAATGTCTATTTTTTAGGTCAAATACAAGGTATAATAGCAACTAACTACTGTTAGTTGCTATTTTTGTATAGTTCGGTTGATTTTTGTAGGAGCGGAAGAATAACTGATCGCAAGAACGTGTATAACGATTCGTATTTTCTTTTATTATTGCGTGATTTAGATCAACGAATACATAAGATGGCTAGTAGTCTATGAGCTATTATTGTCTGTACAGTGGACGAATAGGCACAGTATTAAATAGGAATGAATACCTTTTGCTTGTTTTTGATGAAAGAGCAGGATTCTTGTGAAGCGAAGTCGAATTATAATATGATCATTGTTTATCGGAATGATTTCCAACGATAAGACATAAACGGTTCACTTGAACACTGGTAAGTCAAATGCTTTTTCATCACATAGTGTAGGTGGTTATAGTTGATATGAAGGATCATATTTCAAAGTTGTTCGGATTTACTGAGCAGAAAAGCAATAATGAGGAAGTTAAACAAATTCCGCTTAGTGAAATTGTAACGAGCCCATTTCAGCCAAGGACGATATTTGATGATGAACGTATTGATGAGTTGTGCCAAACGATTCGTACACACGGAGTAATACAACCGATTGTTGTTAGAGTACGCAACAATAAGTATGAGATTATTGCTGGTGAACGAAGATGGCGTGCGGTTTCCAAGCTTGGACATGAAACAATTCCTGCGATCGTTCGTGATTTCAATGATTCACAAACTGCATCAATTGCTTTAATAGAAAATTTGCAGCGTGAAAATTTGACAGCGGTTGAGGAAGCGGTCGCTTATCAACGCTTAATTGAGCTGCACAATTTAACTCAGGAAAGTCTAGCGCAGCGCCTTGGTAAAAGTCAGTCGACGATCGCCAATAAATTAAGATTGTTGGTGTTGCCAGAGCAAGTAAAGCAGGCTTTAATGGAACGTAGTATTACAGAGCGACATGCTAGAGCACTATTGTCACTGGATACGGAAGAATTACAGATCAAGGTGCTTGAGGATATATTGAAATATGAATGGAATGTAAAGCAAACGGAAGCACGTATTGCTTTGCTAAAAGAGGTTGAGAAGCCGAAAAAAGCGAAAAGAATTTCCTTTACGAAGGATGTGCGTCTCGCGCTAAACACCATTCGTCAGTCGATTGAAATGGTATCAGGCTCTGGGCTTCAGATCAATACGAAGGAACAGGATCACGAGGATCATTATGAGATTGTGATTCAAATTCCGAAAAATAAAAAGTAAAAGCGTAACATGAGAAAGGTAAATGAGCTGTTTCCTCACAACCAGCAGCATTGCCACTTCTTCAATAGTTGTTAACATGAGGTGAGAAAGATGTCAAAAGTAATTGCGATTGCGAATCAAAAGGGCGGTGTAGGGAAAACGACGACTTCGGTCAATCTGTCTGCTTGCTTGGCATCGTTAGGAAAAAAGGTGCTGCTGATTGATATTGATCCGCAAGGCAATACAACAAGCGGTCTTGGAGTTAATAAAGGAGATGTTTCGAACTGCATTTATGATGTGCTTATTAATGATGTACATCCTAAGGATGCGATTCTAGAAACAGCGATTCCTGGGTTATCTATTTTGCCAGCAACCATTCAGCTTGCAGGTGCAGAAATTGAGCTAGTCCCTACAATTTCTCGTGAACAGCGTCTGAAAAAGGCGATCTCACTTGTGAAGGATCAATATGATTATGTAATGATTGATTGTCCACCGTCTCTTGGAATACTTACGATTAATTCGCTAACTGCTTCTGACTCTGTACTCATTCCGATTCAATGTGAATATTACGCGCTAGAAGGCTTAAGCCAGTTATTGAATACCGTTCGTTTAGTACAAAAGCATCTTAATACCTCATTGCAAATAGAAGGTGTTTTGCTTACAATGCTAGACGCAAGAACAAATCTTGGATTGCAAGTCATAGAGGAAGTGAAGAAGTACTTTCAGCAGAAGGTTTATCAAACGATTATTCCTCGAAACGTGCGACTAAGTGAAGCTCCTTCACACGGTCAGCCTATTATTTCATATGATCCCAAATCAAAAGGGGCAGAAGTGTATCTTGAACTAGCTAAGGAAGTGATTTCTCTTGAAAAGGTCTCTAGGTAAAGGGCTTGATGCGCTATTTCCAGTGGAAACGAAAGAGGAAGAAGTGATTCGGATTCCACTTAATGAAATAAGACCGAATCCTTATCAGCCAAGAAAAACATTTGATGAAGCAATGATTAAAGAGCTCGCTGAATCCATTAAGCAGCAAGGTGTTATTCAACCGATTATTGTGCGGAAAGTGTTACGCGGATTTGAAATTGTTGCAGGTGAACGCCGATATCGTGCTTCACAGCTATGTGGCAATGAACGCATTCCAGCAGTCGTGCGTGAGTTAACAGATGCACAAGTAATGGAAATGGCACTTATTGAAAACTTGCAGCGTGAAGATCTTAACGCGATTGAAACAGCACAAGCATACGAATCTTTAATTAATAAATTTAAATTAACGCAAGAGGAGCTATCTCTGAAGGTAGGAAAATCTCGTTCTCATATTGCCAATTTTCTACGTTTATTATCATTACCAGATAGTATAAAAGATGATGTTTCACGTGGAACATTGTCAATGGGACATGCTAGAGCAATTGTAGGGATAAAGGAAGAAAAACTTCAACTGCAATTAGCTAAGCAATGCGTGGAGGGTCAATGGAGTGTACGCGAGCTTGAGGATGAGGTTAATAAATTATCGTCTCGCAAGCCAGTACAGAAGAAAAAAGAAAAGGTTAAAAGCCGCGATCCTTTTATTGAAAGTGTAGAAGCAAGTTTGCGTGAAAGATTTCAAACTGGCGTTAAAATTAAAGCTGCAAAGCATAAAGGGAAAATTGAAGTGGAGTACTATAATAAACAGGATTTAGAGCGTATTTTAGAGCTTCTTCAAGGTTAATAGCAATCATTAATATGATATGGCACAGCTAAGTTGTAATCTTTTTACGAAAGGATTAAACTTAGATGTGCCATTGTTTATTTTGGAGGGATTCAGTTGCAGATAATAGAGAAAACTATATATTTAGATCATGCAGCAACTTCATGGCCGAAGCCTGATGAAGTGATAGAGGCTGTAACCGATGCAATGAAAAATGATAGTGCGAATCCAGGTCGAGGCAGTCATGCAATGGCTGTACGAGCTAGTCGCATATTATTCAACGGAAGAAAGCAGATCGCTAAGCTGCTGAACATAAAAAATCCAAACGATATAGCTTTTACGTACAATACAACGATGTCATTAAATATGGCGATCAAAGGATTTTTAAAAGAGGGAGACCATGTCATTGCCAGCTCAGTAGAGCATAATTCCGTGCGAAGACCATTGTATGCGCTAGAGCAAAAAGGTGTAGAAGTAACCTATATTGATGCAGATGAGCAGGGTAACTTTAAACTCGAGCAGTTAGCAGAAAAGCTGAAGAGCAATACGAAGCTAGTTATCGTTAATCATAGCTCGAATTTGCTTGGGACAATTATGCCTATTGCGGAAATTAGTGAAATTGTTCATAAGCATGGTGCAAAGCTGCTTGTAGATGGAGCACAAAGTGTCGGGATCATACCGATTGATGTTGAAAAACTAGGTATTGATATGCTTGCTTTTCCAGGCCATAAAGGCTTACTCGGTCCACAAGGAACAGGAGGATTATATATTTCCCCTGATATTGAGTTAGAACCGTTGATGGAGGGTGGCACAGGTAGTCAATCTGAAGCTGCTCATCAACCGCTTGTACGACCAGATCGATACGAAGCAGGCACACAAAATACTGCTGGGATAGCAGGGCTTGCAGCAGGTGCTAAGTACGTTGCTAATATCGGAGTAGATAAGATCTATCAGCATGAGTGGAAGCTGTCTCAGCGGCTTCTAGAGGGCTTACAGCAGCTAGATGGAGTTAGATGTCTAGGCCCAGCGCTTGGACAGCCTAGAACGGGGATCGTCTCGTTTTACGTGCCGCATATTGATCCTTCAGAGATGGCTTTTATTCTTGATCAGCATTATCGAATTGCTGTTCGTTCGGGCTTTCACTGTACGCCAACAGCTCATAATGCAGCTGGTACAAGTGAGCGAGGTGCTGTCAGAGTAAGTATAGGCTATAGCACGACAGAGGAAGAGATTGATGCTTGTATTGAAGCAGTGAAAGAAATTATTACGCAATATTAGGGCAAGCTAAAGATACATCGAAATTGACTTTAAGAAGTGGCTGGCTCAAAAAGGTACGGATAGCCATGTAGTAATAGCATGTTGCCAATAAGACTTCGTTGAGCTTAAAGGAGAGAAATCTGTTGCAGTTCATTCAAGATTATATTGACTATATCGTTATCGCGTTAGTGGCGATTGTATTAATTCAATTTTTTGTAGTTATCTCATTAAGTAGTAAGCTAAAGAAACTTAGTCGTTCTTATAAAGCAATGATGGGGTCAACGGCTGTAGATAATTTACAGGATGTGATTATCGACATTCAAAATGAGATCGTAAGACATCAGCAAGCAATTGAGGATACAAGCGACAAGGTGGAGGCGTTGCAGCAAGCATTCCCTCTGCAAAAGAGCAAGCTGGCAATTCATCGCTACAACGCATTTGCTGATTCAGGAAGTGATTTGAGCTTTTCACTCGCTATTATGAATGATCGTAAGGATGGGATTGTACTAACGAGTATTCATAGTAGAGAAGGCATGTATTTATACGGGAAACCTGTTGTAGCTGGCCAGTCTAATTATTCGCTCACACCTGAGGAACGTAAAGTTATTGAAGAGGCTAAGTAAAATTAGTTGCTGCGTGTTAAGGTAGATGGTTGCTCTGCTTGCCCAACACTGCGAATATGTCGTGAAATAGCATGATACAAACATTGTGCAATAATATCAGACATCGAGATAACAAGATGGAGGCGTGTATTTTGCAAAACAAAGTACTCCATAAAGCCGCCAACATTGACGACTCCTGTAATATGCATATCACCAACAGGGGGAAGCTCCTTATTCACACCAGCACCAGGGCGTACAGGACCAAGACCAGCTTGGATGCAGCCAACGCTTGAAGCTTGACCTAAGCAAGCATCAATACCGATAATATATGGATTAGCAAATTGTTGTTTTACATGCTCTAACGTATCGCTTAAATTTAAAGCATGTACAGGCTCGGCAATTGTTCCAAAAACATGCATAAAGCTAGATCGATATTTTTCTAGAGCTGAACCAACTAAAGGGCCTAGCGAATCTCCAGTGGAGCGATCTGTTCCAATGCAGATAACGACAATATGCTGCTCTGGTGAAGCGAATTTGAGCAAATTCGTTAGCTCCTGCTGTAGTAAAGTGCGGATTAACGGAGCATTATATAAAACTTTTATTGACGGAGTAGTTTTCATTGTTTCTTGTAAGTTTCCTTTCTTGAAACAAAATATAATATCAGTATGTAGCGAAAATAGTGATCTTATACTTGGTATTGCTTAATATAGGAAGGGAGTTCATCTAATCGTGAATGAACTGATGCTAATTGCATTTGACTCTACACAGCAGGCATTGCGCGCAGAGATGCTATTAGAGTATAAAGAAATAGACATTGATATATGCCCAACTCCGAAAGAAATTACCGCTGGTTGCGCATTATCAATTCATTTTCCTGCAGAAAGCTTGCAGGAGGTAAAGGATATCATCAAGTCAGAGCATGTTGAAATTCGCGGAATATTTCAGAAGCAGCAGTTAGATTATATTCAAGTCATGTAAATGACGAGGAAAGGATGCTACTGTGATGTGGATGAATTGGTTCGAAGAGCTCCAAAAGTTGTTTACCAATGAGGAGCTTTGGAGTGGTGTTGGGATCCGAATTGTTAGTATATTACTAATGATTATTGCCAGTAAGCTGCTCGTATGGCTTCTTCACAAATCAATCAATAAACTCGTACTTGAGCAGATGAATGTCAGACACGCCAATCAAAAAAGGCGTATAACAACGATTGGCAAGCTATTAAAAAATATTGTTTCATATTCGATTTATTTTGTTATAGGACTATTAGTACTGTCAGAAATCGGGATTTCACTTGGTCCGCTGCTTGCTGGTGCGGGTATTGCTGGTATAGCAATTGGCTTCGGTGCACAAAGTCTCGTCAAGGATGTCATTACTGGTTTTTTTATTATTTTGGAGGATCAGTTTGCAGTCGGCGATATTATTTCAACAGGTAAATTTAAAGGTAAGGTTGAAATGATCGGCCTACGGACGACAAGAATTGTCAATGATAAAGGTGAGGTTCATATTGTCCCTAATAGTCTAATTACGGAAATTACAAACTACTCATTAAAGAGCAATAAGGTGACACTTGATATGGCTATAGCATATCAAGGCAACTTGCACTATATTATGCAAGTTGTCAAGCATTGTGCAGAGACACTTGTACATGAAAACATAATTGGTAAGCCTAATGTGCTAGGAATTCAGCAATTTGATAAGGATGAGATTCTCATGAGGGTGGAGGTTCAATGTGATGCTGCTCATGAGGATGCGATACGACGATATATGAATGAAGTATTTAAGCTTACATTAGAAGAGCATAAGCTGCAAATGAACGAAGCTTAGTGTAGGGAATGGAAGAACTTACGATAACAAGGGTGAAAGTTAATTTATATAGCTTGCTGGGAAATGTTTAAGTTTGAATCATGTGGGAGGTAGAATGATGGAGCGTAAACAATTCGAGCTTGGAGATATTGTGCAAATGAAAAAGGTGCATCCTTGTGGATCAAACGAAATGATTGTTATTCGCATGGGGATGGATATTCGAATGAAATGTGCAGGCTGTGGACATAGCATTCTATTGCCGAGGGCTAAGTTTGAGAAGAATATGAAAAAGGTTGTCGGCAAGGCAGAAGTGACAGACATACTGAGTCAAAACGAGTAGTAGTCACAACCGCTCAATAATTGACCTCAAGATATAAATAAGTTGAATAAGCTTATAATTCTATGTTATATTATTACTTGTGCAAAAGGAGAAGTACCCAAGTGGTCATAAGGGGACTGACTCGAAATCAGTTAGGCGTGTCAAAGCGTGCGTGGGTTCGAATCCCACCTTCTCCGCCATTCGTCTAATGGCCCTTAGTTACGCGGTTTTCGGTGTTATATGTGGCCGCAAGCGATGCGGAAAACCGCGTAATGATAGCTAGCTGATTGTTTTTATTAATTACTCAGGTTGAGCCTTCTACGAGATCTATCGTGGGGGCTTTTTTGTTATGTCACAACTTCATCCAAGTGGAAAAGTGACCTATAGTGCAGCGGTTACAGGTCTAACAACTCACTCCTATTATCGAATGCTTGGTCGGTTGATACTGGGTAATTAAGAGCGATGTAGAGTGAGAAAAACAAGTTCTGAACATGTGGATAATTTACAATATTTAAATATCAATCACAAAGGTGATGGGCAGAAGGATATTCACATGTGGATAAGTCATTACCACAGTCAATATAAAAAAAGGGAATTCTGTTATTCTACGGAAGATTATGACTAAAGGCATGATCTAATATAATATTGGAAAAAAATCACTAGAATTGCTTGAAAAGGATGGTATTTTCCGTTGTTATAATAGATAAATAAATTATAAACCGCAAATGTTTTCATACAAAAGTAAAACCTACCTTTTTAGATCTATTTGACAGTATGACACATATTATTACATTTACTTTTCATCCTCCCTCTTTATTTGTTATATAAAACCAACGGATTCCACAAATATTTGTGAAATAACTACAATGAATGATGATTATTGATGTTATATAATATGACAAAAGAGAGCAATTAAATGATTGGAGTGATGGCAATGTATATTGAAGCTAATCCTTACCACTTCCCTTACAATGGAAATTTACATGCTGATAATACAGCGTTAATTATTATTGATATGCAAACAGATTTTTGTGGCGTTGGCGGCTATGTTGATCGTATGGGGTATGATATTTCATTGACAAGAAGGGCGATTGAGCCGATTAAAAAGTTGCTTGATACAGTTCGCAGCATACCTAACTTTACGGTTATTCATACACGCGAGGGACATAAGCCTGACCTGTCCGATCTACCCGACAACAAACGTTGGCGCAGTGCACAGATTGGTGCAGAAATTGGATCACAGGGACCAGCAGGCAAAATATTAATTCGTGGAGAGCAAGGCTGGGACATTATTGAGGAGCTCTATCCGATAGCAGGAGAGTTTATTATTGATAAGCCTGGCAAAGGAAGCTTTTACGCAACCGATCTTGATCTAATTTTACGTAATCGACGTATTGAAAACATTATTTTAACCGGCATTACTACTGATGTATGTGTTCATACAACGATGCGTGAGGCGAATGATCGAGGTTATGAGTGCCTAATATTAGAGGATTGCACAGGTGCGACAGATTACAATAATCATCTTGCTGCATTAAAAATGGTAACGATGCAGGGTGGCGTATTCGGTAGTGTATCAAGCTCTGAGCATGTGATTAGGGCGCTAATAAGTATGGTTAGCAACTAGAGGAATGGAGTGGACATTATGCTGCAAACACTATTAAAGGAAGGTAACAACAGTATTAGAGAATTAAGAGCACTCTATGTGAGCGGCAAAATAACGCCACGTGAAGTAATCGATGCAATTATCGTTCAGGCTCAGGCAGAGCAGGCTATGAATATATGGATTACCCCCCCTTCAATGGATATTATTGCTCCATATCTAGATGCGCTAGAAAATTACTCTATTGATCAGTATCCGCTATGGGGTATACCATTTGCGATTAAAGATAACATAGATATGGCAGGGATTCCGACAACTGCAGCTTGTCCAGATTATAAGTATACTCCCAAGGAGCACGCGACAGTAGTGAAGCGACTTATCGCCGCTGGAGCAATTCCAATTGGTAAAACGAACTTGGATCAATTTGCGACTGGACTAGTTGGCGTTCGCAGCCCATACGGAGAGGTGCATAATGCGCTACGTTCTGAGCTAATTAGCGGTGGCTCAAGCTCAGGCTCAGCGGTTGCAGTTGCACTCGGTCAAGTAGTATTCGCTCTTGGTACAGATACAGCAGGCTCAGGTCGTGTACCAGCGGCGCTTAATGGCATTATTGGCTATAAACCAAGCGTAGGTGCATGGCCAGTAAAAGGCGTTGTTCCAGCCTGTCAAAGCATAGATTGTGTAACGGTGTTTGCTAAGCAACTAGAGGATATTAAGCTCGTAGATCAATGTGTAAGAGGTGTTGATTTAGAGGATCCTTGGTCGCTTGAGCGACCTAATGTCTTACCGTCTCTCCCAGCAAAGGTGCTATTGCCATCAACGGAGCTAACGTTTTTCGGCGATTACGCTGAGCAGTACAAGGCGGCATGGGAACGTACTGTAGCTGCAATTCATAAGCTGCAATTACCAATTGAGTATATTGAACTGAAGCTTTTTCAGGAGGCAGCAAGGCTGCTTTATGAGGGGCCGTTTGTTGAGGAGCGTTGGGCTGCGTTAGGCAGCTTCGTAGATGCACATCAAGAAGGTACGTTGGCTGTTACCCGCGAAATTCTGCAATCCGGTAAAACGAAGCAATATACGGGGGCAACGGTTTTTCAAGCACAGCATGAAATCCAACGTATGAAGCTTACAGCGCATCGCATGCTTGAAGGTGCAGTAATGATTTTGCCAACTGTAGGTGGCACATATAGCCGCAAGCAGCTTCAGCAGCAGCCTATATTGTATAACAGCCAGCTAGGACTTTATACGAATCATTGCAACTTGCTAGATCTAGCAGCATTGGCGGTACCAGGGGTTCAGGTGGGGGACGATTTACCCTTTGGCGTTACATTGTTTTCTGTGCCGCAGCTTGAAGGCGCCAACTTTGAGCTGGCTAATCGCTTGAAGTCTGTTCTAGCAGAGCAGCTACTGCAAAATGAATATACCGTTCCAACCGTAGATGTAGCGGTTTGTGGTCTGCATATGCGCGGGATGCCATTAGAGGTTCAAATGCGGCAATTCGGCGCAACCTTCATAACTGAGAGTAAAACAGCAGCAAAATACAAGCTATATAAGCTCGATACGACGCCGATAAAACCAGGTCTAGTTAAACTCGGTCAACAGGAAGAGGGAGCAGGATATGCGATTACTGTAGAGGTATGGCGTATGCCGCTTCATAGCTTTGGAGCGTTTACCTCCGCTATTCCTGCACCGCTCGGTATTGGCAAAGTTGAGCTAATAGATGGTCAAGAGGTCAGTGGCTTTGTATGTGAAGGATACGCTGTGGAGCATGCGCTGGACATCTCTTCATATGGTAGCTGGAGAGCGTATGCTTAACTGACTATAACAATGTACGGACTGTAGGGTTACCCAGCTTCATAACGATTTAATAATAATGTGAAGCCTTTGATTGAGCTTGGAGGGAAAGATCCACCATGTTTAATTGAGGGCTTTTTATATGCCCAAAGGTGCTTAGTGCTCAATAAAAGGCATCAAAAAGTGCAAATTAATTACAACTAATGTGAACAATGTTAATTTACACACATGTTATGTGTATGTAAATTTTATTGTCAATCAATAAAGAAAAGTATATACATTTATGAATATAGTATAAAGATTATCGAAAATCTTTGTTATATAATCTAAATATAAAGAAGAACAACAACAAGAAACGTCATATTAACTAACATAGGAGGGTGGGCAATGGAAAATAATAAAGAGCGCTATCTCCTAAAAACCCAAGGCTTAACCAAAGTTTTCGGATCACTGGTCGCAAATCGCGAGATTGATTTAACAGTTAGGCCAGGCTCAATCCATGCCATTCTAGGTGAGAACGGTGCTGGCAAAAGCACACTGATGAAGATGTTGTATGGGGTATATGCACCTGATGGTGGATCTATTCTAATGAATGGGGAAGACGTTGAGCTTCATCCACCAACAAAAGCAAGAGCGAAAGGAATAGGTATGGTATTTCAAGATTTCCGTGTTGTGCCAGCCTTAACGATACTAGATAATATCGCACTATCGGTAGAAAAGGGCTTTACTTTTAATCGAAAAAAATTAAAGCAGCGCATTATTGAAGTATCTACGAAGTATGGATTAGAAGTTAACCCTGACGCTTATGTGTGGGAGCTTGATCTTGGGCAACGCCAGCGTCTAGAAATTGTAAAGGTACTGCTTGCGGAGCATACAAAAATCATTATTTTTGACGAACCGACAAGCGTGCTTGTACCGCAAGAGGTTGAAGCATTTTTGAATATGCTCCACATGCTGAGAGCCGATGGATACGGAATATTGTTAATTACTCACAAAATCAATGAAGTGCTAGCCTGTGCAGACGATGTTAGTGTATTACGAAGCGGAGAGCTTACGTATCGTGCTAGCAAGGAAGAAGGCTTAACTGCAGAGCAGTTAATTAGCGCAATGATGGGTAACAAGCAGCTAAAGTCGGTAGAAAAGGCAAGCAAGGTTAACGAAAAAAGCCAAGTAGCCTTACAAATTAACAATGGCACCATTAAAGGTGATTACGGTGAGTTCATACTTCAGGAATTGAATCTCCAAGTTAAGAAGGGACAAATTGTTGGCGTTGCTGGAATTTCAGGTAGTGGGCAAAAAGAGCTTGCTGAAGTCTTATTCGGCTTACGTGGCTTACAAAATGGAACGATATCCGTAGCGGGCAAGCAGCTTAAGCATGATGTAAAGGCTTTTCTGGCGGCGGGTGTTAGCTTTGTATCCGAAGATCCAATCAAGGAATCGGTAATCCCTGGCTTTACGATATTACAGCATATGGTGCTTGATGGTATGGAGCTTAAGCATAAAGGGCTTGGGATTGACTGGAAGGCGATTGCCCAAGAGCTAGAGCAGAGCAAGGAGGCAAAGTCACTCGCATTAGCGGACAGTGATAGACGTGCAGATACGTTGTCTGGAGGAAATATACAGCGAATGGTGCTTACACGAGCATTAATACGCAAGCCAGAGGTGCTAATCATTAGCTACCCTAGTCGTGGATTGGACATTGGAACAACTCGCACAATTCAACAGCAGTTGATCGAGCTAGCACAGCAAGGTACAGCAATCGTATTGTTTTCTGAGGATTTGGATGAGTTGTTTAAGCTGTCCGATGAAATTGTCGTATTGGCTGGCAAGCGAATAACTAAACCTTACGTAACAACTTCGACCAATACAACGCAGATCGGTCAATTGATGCTGAAAGGAGAATCAGCATGAGTCAAACAGCAGTCATTGTAGAGAAGAAAGAAACAATGAGTCAGCAAGCAATCGAAAAGACGGAAAAGCCCAATTCCTTATGGAAACGAAATTCCTCGTGGCTTATTCAAACAGCAATTATTATCGCTCCGTTTATCTTGTTTGGAATTTTCCTTACATTTTATAATGTCAATCCGATTGAGCTATATCGCTCAATGGTAGCTACGACATTCGGTAGCTTATACGGTTTCGGTGAGGTTTTGCTTAAAGCTACGCCGTTTGTATTAACAGGCTTGGCTGCGGCGTTACCTGCTAAAGCCGGCTTAGTCAATGTTGGCGGTGAGGGTCAGCTTGCAATCGGAGCATTGTTTGCAACATGGTTCGCGGTTTTTTACTTAGATAGTATGCCTGCAGTGATTGGAATCCCGATTATGCTACTGGCAGGTGCGCTAGGTGGAGCAGCTTGGGCTTCAGTAGTGGCACTGTTAAAAGTGAGGGGCAGACTGAATGAAACCATTACAAGTGTGCTATTAAACTATGTCGCGGTATTTATTGTTGGATTTTTTGTACATGGAATGCTGAAGGATCCAAATTCCTTTAACTGGCCATTCTCACCTGAGATTGCATATAGCTTGCGTCTGCCAGTCATTAACGGTACGCGGCTCCATATCGGATTTGTCATTGCAATAATACTAGCGGTAGTTGTCTGGTACGTGCTTGCAAAAACAAGATTAGGCTATCGTATTAGAGTGCTAGGCAGTAATCGTCTAGCGGCAGAGCGCGCTGGTATGAGCATAAATAAAATGTATTTTTGGGTGCTGCTGGCAGCAGGAGCGCTGGCAGGTATTGCAGGTATGATCGAAATTGCAGGTATTGAAGGAAGATTGCGTACAACGGTAGGTACGAACTTTGGTTATCTTGGATTTTTGGCAGCGATGATGGCTTGGAATCATCCGCTTAGGCTAATGGCTACTGCGTTTTTACTTGGCATGATTAGTGTGGCGGGCAATAAACTTGAAATCTTCTCAGGCTTGCCATCGTCATCCGTTAATATTTTGATGGCGCTTGTCTTATTCTTCATTCTTGGAAGTGGAAAGTTGGTGAAGCGATGATTGCAGATATATTGACAGGTGCAATACGTTCAGGAACGTCGGTGATGCTTGCTAGTCAGGGCGAGCTTGTATCTGAGCGAGCAGGGGTAATTAATCTTGGTACAGAGGGCTCGATGCTGTGTGGCGCGCTTGGCGGCTTTGCAGTTACAGTGTGGAGCGGCAATCCATGGCTTGGCACATTGGCAGGCGGTATATGCGGCTTATTAATTTCCTTAATTCATGCATTTCTCGTGCTTAGCTGTGGCGCGAACCAGTTAGCGACTGGATTGACGATTATGTTTTTTGGGATGGGTGTAACTGCATTTTTCGGAAAAGGCTTCGTAAGTCAGCAAATTGTCGGGTTTAATCCTGTACCGATTCCGCTTCTTGCCGATATTCCTTATCTAGGAAAAATACTATTTAATCACGATCCACTAACCTATTTATCGATACTGCTCGTGCCAGTATTATGGTATGTCATCTTTCGCACGAGACTTGGTGTCATATTGCGAGCGGCTGGGGAGCGTGAGGACGTATTGTTCGCTAGCGGGATTAATCCTAAGCTGGTTCGTTACTTAGCGGTATTAACAGGAGGCTTTTTGGCAGGTATTGGTGGCGTGCAGCTTGCAGTAGCATACACGCATAGCTGGGTAGAGAATATGGTGGCAGGACGTGGCGTTGTTGCAGTTGCACTTGTAATCTTTGCCTCGTGGAAGCCTATTAAAGCCATGATAGGCGCTTATTTATTCGGAGCAGCACAGGCTTTACAGCTTACCGTTCAACAACAAGGGATGGCGATATCACCTTACTTCCTATTTATGGTACCGTACGTGCTAACACTAGTTGCACTACTAATTGTAGAACGTCGTAAGCAAAGTCAAACGCCAGAAGCGCTTGGCAAAGTATTGGCGGGGTCGGGATGAAGCAGAGCTAATTGCTAGCTGAGGTCGAGCTGAAGCCTTGCTTTAAAGAGAGAACTATAAAAAGAGAGAACAATGGAGGGAAATTAAGATGAATACAAAAAAAAGAGTGAAAATTCAGAAAAAAACAAGTGGCATGTTACTGCTACTTCTGTTAGTAGTATCAATTGTTGTTAGTGGCTGCAGTCAGCCAAGCAATCCAGCCAATACAGGAGCTAGTAGCAACTCTGCATCTAGTAATGCTGGTACTAGTGAAGAGGTTGTACCTGGAGTAGACGGTAAGGCGATAGGCTTTATATTTGTTGGTACGAAGGATGATTATGGTTATAACCAAGCAGCATATCTCGGAAGTGTGAGAGTTGAGGAGGCATATCCAGATCTAAAGGTGCTGCGCGCTGAAAACGTTCCTGAAAGTGCAGAAGCTGAGCGTGTGATGGAGCAAATGATTCAAGAGGGTGCAAAAATTATATTCCCTACGTCCTATGGTCACTTGGAGCCAGCGCTTAATGTAGCGAAGCGTCATCCAGATGTATTGTTCTATCATCAAGGTGGTTTGAAAACAGCAGATAATTTGGGCACATACTTCGGGACGATATGGGAGCCGGTTTACTTAGCGGGCGTAGCTGCTGGTAAAATATCTGAAAGTGGAAAGCTAGGCTTTATCGTATCCGTACCAATTCCGCAAGTCTTGCTAAATATTAACGCGTTCACCTTAGGAGCTCGTTCTGTTAATCCTGATGCGACGACAAATGTTGTGTTTACTGGAAGCTGGTGTGATCCAGGCCAACAGGCGAATGCGGCTAATTCCTTGATCGATGCTGGAGCAGATCTACTAACCCTACATCAGGATTGTATGAAAACGGTTGTTGAAACAGCAGAGCGTAGCGGTATAAAGACGGTTGGCTATCATGCAGATGCATCTGAGCTAGCACCACAAGGATGGGTAACAGGTTCAGAATGGAACTGGGGAGATTTATTCGTTGATATGGTGAAGGTAGGTATGGACGGACAATTTAAAGGTAGTCAGTACGCTGGAAAATATCGTGGTACGCTAGCAGATGATGTTGTAAAGCTTAGTACTTTTGGAAGTCAGGTACCTGCTGATGTAGTAACTTTTGTTGAGGAACAGAAGGCTGCACTACTTGCTGGTGAGCTGAACCCATTTGCAGGTCCAATTCATGATCAAAGCGGCAATGTACGAATTGCAAAAGGTCAACTACTAACGGTTGAAGAGCTAGAATCAATGGATTATTTAGTTGAAGGAGTTATCGGTACAATTCCGCAGTAGTGGATAGATCATTGTCCATACTGAATAGACAGAAAAGGTAGGGATTAGATATGGGGATGCAACAGCAAACAGCAGTTAAGTTAATGGATGATCAGCAATGGGAATTTATGCCTAATCATATTGAGCTGTATCATCGAGAAATATTGTCTGCTGGAGAGGCAGATCAATTAGGTGTTCGAGCAAGCTCTATCCTGTGGGAAAAGATCGGCGTAGGCGGCGCCGTTCTTCCTCACTTCCATAATGTCGCGGAAATTATTCATATTACGAAAGGCAAGGTAAAGCTGCTTTGTAATGATCAGTGGCAACATTATGCAGCAGGTGACACATTTTTAGTTCCTGCTGGAGTTGTGCATTCAGTAGCTAACAATGATAGCGAGCCAACAGAGCAGATTAGCATCTTTTTACCAGTAGAGTCGAAAGTGCCTAGCAATTCATTTTTTCAGACAACGCTAGTCGATGTGGCACTTCCATAAAGAATCGTTACAGGTTACGAATTACGTAAGCAGGTAGAGGAGGAGCAAGTGATGAATGCTGTGACTAAAAAGATGAAGGCAAAACCATATAACTACGAGTATGCTCCGTCCTCGACCGCGCTGCTCATCATCGATATGCAAAATGATTTTTGCACAGCAGGCGGTTTTGGTGAGATGCTCGGCAACGATATTACCGCTACAAGAGCGATTATTCCAAGGGTGCAGAATGTACTTGCAGCTGCAAGAGCCAATGGCATGCTGGTTGTACACACAAGGGAAGGTCATGAGCCTGATCTGTCAGATTGCCCACCGTCAAAGCTAGCTCGCAGTCGCAAGCAAGGAGCGGGAATAGGAGATATTGGGCCAATGGGAAGAATTCTTATTCGCGGTGAGCGAGGGCATGAGATTGTCCCGGAGTTATTGCCTATTTCCGGGGAAATAGTAATCGACAAGCCGGGTAAAGGCGCATTTTATCAGACGGAGTTAGATAAGCTATTAAGCGCACACGGCATTACACATCTTGTCGTGTGTGGTGTAACGACCCATGTATGTGTCTCTACAACAGTACGCGAGGCAAATGATCGAGATTATCAATGTGTTGTCTTAAGTGATAGCACGGCTGCATTTGATCAAAGAGATCATGATGCTTCGCTAGAGATGGTTCACCAGCAGGGAGGCATTTTTGGCTGGGTAGCGGAGAGTGAGGAATTTATATCCTCACTTCACCAATAGATAGAAAGCTATAGTTTGACAGCGGCGGATGGGAAGGAAGATGGCTATGCATTCAGATGTATTTACAGTAAGCTCTTTGTTCGATGTTCCTGGCCTCCAGGATGCAGTGTTGTTAGGTGGAGAGTCAGGGTTAAGCAACGTTATTACGCGAGTAAATGTTATGGAAGTGCCAGATGTTGTAGAGTGGGTGCGAATTGGCGAACTGCTTATGACGACGGGATATCCATTTAAGGATCGACCAGAAAAGCTAGCCTTATTAGTAGAACAGCTTGCAGATAAAGGTATTGCTGCACTTGCATTAAAGCCTAAGCGCTTTTTCGATGAAATTCCTCCTCAAGTGATCGAAGCAGCCGATCATTATGGGCTGCCGCTGATCGAGCTACCGCCAAGTGCAACCTTCTCTGATCTTGTTCGAGAAATTATGGAGCGAGTGCTCGTATCTGAAGCTAAAGATTTGATGATCTTGCAGAGCAGAGTTCAAAGACTATCCCAATTGTTATTACACGGGGATGGTCTAGTTCCATTTTTAAAAAATTTGTACGTCATGATTAATAATCCAGTACTGTTAATTGATAAGGATGGTAAACTAACCGTTCCGCCTGGCTTGGAAGGCTGGAGTGGGTCGATTCCAACCAGTGAATGGTCGAAGCTGATTGGAACAGAGCGGCTGGACAGCAATGTTATTACGATTGATCAAGAAACGTTCCACGCACATAGCGTTGCTGTTCCAGGTGATCATGGCCATGATTATCAATTAATTGTTATTGAACAGCATAATCAATATCGTACCGTGGATGCTTTAACATTAAATTGGGCAACCCGTCTGCTCGGATTTGAAATAAGCAATATGCAGGTACGCAAAAGCATTGAAACAAAATATTTGGAGCAATTTATTCAAGATTGGTTATCGGGACGGATTATTTCTAGCATGGATTTACAGCTAAGAGCTGAGGCGTGCAGTTGGCCAATTGAGCATACGACGGTGTATATGGTAGGCAGCGTATCATTTTGGGAGCAGCAGCCTACAGTTAAGGAATTACAACATATTCTGAAGCAATTACGCTGGAATTCAGAAGTGAGCTTAGGCGCAACTGTGTCTTGGACCTTGTTAGAGGGTGAGCTGGTATGTCTGATTTCTCATCAAGGTGGACGCTGGGGCGAGCAGCAATATAAATCGCTTACTGGTCAACTTCATCATAGTTTATCGAGTCAACTCAATGATCGTCAAATTACGCTTTGTATGAGTAGAGCTGTTAATGAAGCAACCGACGTAGCGGCCGCATACCGCGAATCAAGGCGAGTGATGGAAATTCGGAAAGTGTACCGTACAGAAGAATCGATACTGCATTATAACCAGCTAGGCGTATATTTGCTACTATATCGGATGCAGGGAACAGGTGAATTAGAGGAATTTAAACAATTGTATCTATATCCGCTGTTAGAACTGGAGCGTAAGCAGCAAGGGGCATTACTGACGACGCTGGCTACTTACTTTGCCTGCAACTGCAATGCGAAAGAAACAGCAGAAAAATTATATGTTCATTATAATACGGTCAATTATCGCTTGGAGCGTATTCGCAATGAACTGCAACTGCGTCTCGATGATCCTGAAACAAAATTATTACTGCAGCTGGCCATAAAAACGTACCATATGCAGCAATAATGCTCTTACAACAACGCTATTCTTCACTTATTGGGAAATAGGTAAAGCCCTGTCCATCAATCATACGATCAAGGACAGGGCTTTATGACGGTGTTGAATTAGTTATGCTTTACCTGATGCAAAGAACGAACCAAGATAGTTATTCACTATATATTCGTATTCACCTGCATACACAACGGTTTGCTAGGAAAATCTTTGCTGCATGTTACTGCGTGAATCAAGCTTTCTGTTGAACTGTTATCGGAGTACAACGGAACCACACCTCTCATTCACCGTCGATAATATTATGGGCTGAAGATCAAATTTATATACATAACAGCAAATAATTTTTATTAATTAAATTCGAGATGAGATTATACAGGTAAGTTTATACTTTTCTTGCTATTGCTTTAATAGTCTGATATAATTTTCAGGTGCGAGTGAAAAACTCGCTTTTTCCTTGCTCCATTTTATGGGGCCGTAAGTCCAAAAGGAGGTGAAATGAAATGCGCAAATATGAAGTTATGTACATCATTCGTCCAGATGTTGAACAGGAAGCTGTTCAAGCTCTTGTTGAGAAATTCAACAATGTTATCTCTAACGGCGGTGAGGTTATTAAAACTGACATTCTTGGTAAACGTCGTCTTGCGTATGAAATCAACAAGATTCGTGAAGGTCAATACGTTCTAGTACAATTCGCAGCTCCTGCTGAAGTTGTTACTGAGCTTGATCGTGTCATGAAAATTGCCGATGAGGTAATTCGTGTGTTGATTACTAAAGATGTAGCTTAAGAATGTGGAAGGTTTCGATTGGGAGGTCGTATAGATGTTGAATCGTGTCATTTTGATCGGTAGGTTGACAAAAGATCCAGAGCTTCGCTATACCCCCGCTGGCGTTGCAGTAACTCAATTTACAATAGCTGTTGATCGTCCGTTTTCTGGAAACAACGGTGAGCGTGAGGCTGATTTTATTCCAGTTGTAACATGGCGTCAATTGGCAGAGACTTGTGCAAATTATTTGCGTAAAGGTCGCTTAACTGCTGTTGAAGGTCGTATTCAAGTAAGAAATTACGAGAATAACGAAGGTAAGCGTGTGTATGTAACGGAAGTAATCGCTGATAATGTTCGCTTTCTGGAATCGAATCGTGAACAGCGTGATGAGAGTCAAAGCAGCAGTAGCGAAGGTGGTTATTCAGCAGGCGGTGGAGGCTATAATAGCAATCGACCTGCACAACAGCCGTCACGAAGCAATAATGTCGATCCATTCAAGGACGATGGACGCCCAATTGACATTTCCGAGGATGATTTACCGTTCTAAGAGAACATAATTTGAATTTCTAACGAAAGGATGGGTTATAATGAGCTTCAAAAAAGATGGAGAAGATCGCGGCGAGCGTAAATTCGTTCGTAAAGGCGGACGTAATAAACGTCGTAAAGTTTGTTACTTCACAGTAAACAAAATTACTCACATTGACTATAAAGATACAGAATTGCTTAAAAAGTTCATCAGCGAGCGTGGTAAAATTCTACCTCGTCGTGTAACTGGTACAAGCGCTAAGTATCAACGTCTATTGACAATCGCAATTAAACGTTCTCGTCAAATTGCATTGCTACCATACACTACTGAATAGTAGTCATATATGTAAGCAAAAATAGGAGGAGCCTGTCACCAAGGGCTTCTCCTGTTTTATTTTAAACAGTTAATTGCTCTTTCCGCTTCCAAAAAGAAAGCAAGGGGGAATGTAAGATGGAATATATCTTAGCACTTATCGTTATCTTATTATTTACAAAGGTTGCGGGCCATCTATCCGTAATGCTTGGTCAGCCATCAGTGCTCGGTAAGCTGATCGCAGGGATTATATTAGGGCCAGCTGTATTAAACTGGGTTCAGCCTACGGAGTTTATTGATCATTTTGCAGAAATTGGTGTATTGCTGCTTATGTTTATTGCAGGGTTGGAAACGGATTTGCAGCAGCTTAAAGAAAACTGGAAGGCCTCTGTTGCTGTCGCGTTAGGAGGCGTTATACTGCCGCTAATTGGCGGATACGGCCTTTCTATTGCACTAGGCCTACCACAGGCAGAAGCGTTGTTTATGGGGCTATTGCTCTGTGCGACAAGCGTTAGTATTTCGGTTCAAGCGCTTAAGGAAATGAATCAGCTAAGCTCACGTGAAGGTACGACAATATTAGGCGCTGCTGTGGTCGATGATATTGTGGTTGTTATCATGCTCGCAGTGATGATTAGCTTCCTTGGAATAGGTGATGGAGATGTTTCACTTACTTGGTTAATCGGTAAGAAGGTAATCTTCTTTGCGATTATTGCAGTTGCCAGCATCTGGCTTGTACCGCTTGTAATGAAGCTTGCATCCAAATTAAAAGTAACGGAAGCTGTGATGAGTGGAGCGATCGTTATCTGCTTAGGCTTTGCATATTTTGCTGAATGGCTTGGTGTTGCCGGGATCATTGGTTCCTTTGCTGCTGGCTTAGCGATATCACAGACCAAGTTCCGCAAGGAAGTTGAGCATCGTGTAGAGCCTATTACGTATACGTTATTTGTACCAGTGTTTTTTGTAAGCATTGGGCTTAATATTACTTTTGATGGGTTAGGCGATCAGGTCGTATTTATGGTGCTGCTTAGCATCGTAGCAATTATTACGAAGCTAATTGGTTGTGGATTCGGTGCTAAACTTACCGGCTTTTCAACAAAATCATCGCTTATTATCGGAGCGGGGATGATTTCACGTGGCGAGGTTGCATTAATTATTGCAACAACTGGCTTATCGGCTGGATTATTTCCACAGAAATATTTTACGTCAATTGTATTGGTGGTCATTGTTACGACACTTGTCACACCACCATTGCTTAAGGCAATGTTTTCAACGAAGCAAGTAAAGCAACATAATAATTTTGATGTTCAAGCTTAACTCATGAAATAAGCGGAATTGCATAAATAAAAACGGAGCACTTCATCAGAATGAGGCGCTCCGTTTTTATTCTGTACCATTTAATGAGTTATTGCTCGACACGTTTAGGTGAGATTGCGACCGTGCAGCGAGATATACAGATTAATCTCTCCTGCTCATCAGTAATTTTAATTTCCCATACTGCAGAGCGACGTCCCTTGTGAAGCGGAATACCAGTAGCAGTAACGATTCCTTGACTAACACTGCGCAAATGATTCGCGTTAATTTCCATGCCCATAGCAACTTCACGTTCTTGATCGATACTTGCCCAAGCACCAATGCTTGCTACCGTCTCCGCAAGAACGACAGATGCACCGCCATGTAAATAACCGAAAGGTTGCTTGGTACGCTCATTAACTGGCATTGTACATATCACTTTATCTGGAGTGAGCAGCAATGTCTTAATATCGAGCGCTTCAATCATGCTTCCCTTAATATCCATCATGTCCATGTCGTTATGTCACCCTTACTGTTATAGTTGATTAATTACGTATTCCAATACGAAGCTAAGCGTTAGAATAATACCGAAAATTGTGTTAAGCTTACCTGTTGCCTTCATCGCTGGCATCATTTCGAAAGCAACAGTCTTTCCTTGAAATTGCTTATAGGCTTTCATCGCTTGTGGTACACTAAGCCATACAAGCAATGCCCATACCGTTGTTTGTCCTAGCAGAACAAGAATTAAGATCCATATAAATGCAATGGCAAACATCGCACCAAGAAAATGAACTGCACGTGTTGGGCCAAGCAATATAGCGATTGTTCGACGACCATGCTCTTTATCGCCTTCACGGTCACGAATATTGTTAGCCATATTAATGGCGCCAATTAAAAAGCCAACACTGATCGAAACAAAGAAGTGATTCCAGTTAAAGCTTGATGTTTGAATATAATACGTAATCATTATAATAACTGGGCCCATAAAAAAGCCGGAAAACAACTCACCAAGCGGGGTGTAGGCAATCGGAAAAGGTCCAGCGGTATAAAAATAACCAACCGCCATACAAACTAATCCGATTACTGCAATCCACCAGCTGCTCGCAATACAAATATATACACCGATTAAAGTAGCAATTAAATAAAAGATAAAGGCAAGGTTGCGTACAAATTTAGGAGCAACGCCATCTCGCACGATTGTGCCGCCGATCCCAACAGAATCTTTGTTGTCTAGTCCACGCACATAATCATAATATTCATTAAACATATTAGTCGCTGCTTGAATAAGCAGTGAAGCAATCATCATTAACACAAATAAGATTAACTGCATTTTGCCGTCTACTAACGCCATAGCAGTACCTGTGAAAACAGGCACAAATGAAGCAGTGAGTGTATGTGGTCGCATCAATCGCCACCATACGTTACTGTTTACAGGTTGTAGTTCAGTTTGCATTTCAACGCATCCTTACTATATAAAATGTATTCCTATAAAGTTCATTATAAGTTTAGGGTAAGGAATCTAATGTGTCAACGCTCTAAACTTGGCAGGAAGTTGACGTTATGCAGGCGGGAGTGTATTCTTGAAAAAGATAAAACGGCAAGGTTATGACAAGGGTGAATAACGTGGCTTATAGTAAGTTAAGCGCGAATATGTACAATATCGTGGAAGAAGGTAAGCGCCAAGCGTCTCTTCATGGCAAGCAGGTTCTGGTTAGCTCCGTGTTTGAAATTGGTACTACGGATTTGCCAGCCTTTTTTTCATATAACAATCGTGCGTATCGTGGTAATCGATTTTATTGGTCTGAGCCTGGACGAGCATTGACTTATGTTGGTTTGGGGAATGTATTTACAATAGAAGATAATAATCAGCATCTTCGTTTTCGTAATGTTGATGAGACGTGGGGAGAACTGGCTGCATCGGCCATTGTAGAAGGCTTTAGATCACCGTATACAGGACCAATTTTGTTCGGTGGTTTTTCCTTTGATCCTCATATTGCGCAGTCCCAGAAGTGGAGCGATTTTGCTCATACTAGCTTTGCTGTGCCTAAATATATGGTAACAGCTTACGCTGGACATTATTATTTGACAAGCAATCGTCTTGTGGCCGCTGACGAGGAAAATCATCGTAATGATCATGATGACGAGGAGCTAGCGCAGCTGCTTGAAGATTTAATGTCAGGCTCGTTAAGACAGGCTGTTACATTTCAGCCTAATCATTATCCATTAGTAACGGAAGAAATCGCTCCAACCGATTGGATGAATGCGGTAGAGGAAGCGGCAATGTCGATTCGTCAAGGAGAGCTAGAGAAGGTTGTATTGGCTCGATCGCTTATGCTGCAAGGAGAGCAGGAGCTAATTGTTGAGCCAGTATTGCAAAGCTTACTTGAAGAACAGCTGGATACGTATGTGTTCGCGATTGATAAAGACAACAGCTGTTTTATCGGAGCTACGCCAGAGCGGTTAATTAAGCATCAAGCGCAGCAGCTATGGACATTATCATTGGCAGGCTCGATTGCACGTGGCAATCAACCATCTGAGGACGAGGAGCTAGCCAGCTTTTTAAGTCAAGATGTGAAAAATTTACACGAGCATAAGCTAGCGGTTGATATGATCAAATCAGCAATGCAGGAGCTGTGTGAGCAGGTCGAAGCACCTGATGCACCCATTATTCGCAAGCTGAAGGATATACAGCATTTAGCAACACCAATTAGTGGCGTTATAAAAGAAGGGGTAACACTGTTACAGGCAGTCGAGGCTCTTCATCCTACACCAGCACTTGGGGGAATGCCGCGTGAATCGGCGATTGAGGCGATCCGACGTCTTGAGCAGATGGATCGTGGCTGGTATGCTGCTCCTATAGGCTGGATGAATATCTCGCATGAAGGTGAGTTTGCGGCAGCGATAAGGTCGGCCTTATTAATTAGGGAAAAAGCTTTCTTATTTGCTGGATGTGGGATTGTAGGCGACTCCAATCCGCTTAGTGAGTATAACGAAACAGCATTAAAATTTAGACCGATGCTTAAAGCATTACAGGCACATCATATAAAGCCGACGATGTAACACTGGAGTATTAATTGTACCGAGATTTGAGATATAAGACATTTACAGGATAAGGCAGGCTAAGAGAGCTGCCTTTTTCTAACATTCCGGACAGGTCCAAGCTTTTTAGTTGCTAAAGTAAGAATAATGAGCGCATGCTACGTTATGATGAAGAGGAGGAATTGGAATGAGTAATGAGGGAGCGACGTTATATTTAAGCGCATTTGTTGATGAATTAGTGCGATCTGGTCTCAAGCATATCGTTATTAGTCCAGGATCTCGCTCAACTCCGATTGCAGTGTTGGCTGCTGAGCATGCTGAATTAAAGGTATGGTTACATATTGATGAGCGTAGCGCTGCGTTTTTTGCGTTAGGGCTCGCTAAGCGCTCCGGACAACCTGTTGCACTGCTATGTACTTCAGGAACAGCGGCAGCGAATTACTACCCAGCAATAGCTGAGGCGAATTTATCACGTGTGCCATTAGTTGTGCTCACAGCAGATCGACCTCATGAGCTAAGGGATGTAGGTGCACCACAAACGATCGATCAGCTTGGCATGTACGGCAGTCACGTCAAATGGTTTGTAGAGATGCCGTTGCCTGAGGCCAATGTATCGATGATTCGTCATGCACGAATGGTTGCTGCTCGAGCGGTGATGACTGCTGGCGCTGCACCTACTGGAGTGGTACATCTTAACTTCCCATTACGTGAACCATTGCTGCCAGAGCTTGGTCATCCTCAGCTCTTTTCTGCAGAACGTCGCGCTGACAATGTTGCTTATACTGCAGATATTCATGCACCTGTCGGCATTGCGAAGGATCAATTACTTGACCTATCGACGGAGCTGCTTCAGGCAGGCAGAGGGTTAATTGTTGTTGGACCTTGTGATGATAAGGATTTGGCTAACCGTATTGCTGCGCTTGCAGAGCTGCTGAATTATCCAATTCTAGCTGATCCGTTGTCTCAGCTTCGCAGCGGTGTACATCCAAAAGCTCATATTATCGATAGCTATGATTCATTTTTACGAATTGAAGGCATTGTGAAGGAGCTGCAGCCGAAGCTGTTCCTTCGCTTCGGTGCAATGCCAGTCTCTAAGCCGTTGCTATTGTATATGAACAAGTATATTGAGGCTAAGCACATCGTCGTTGATGAAGGCGGCTGGCGAGATCCTACATTGCTAATGGCAACACGAATTACGGCCAATGCTGCGGTTTTAAGTCAGCAGCTGGTAGAGGTGCTAAGAGAGCAGGAGGCTCGTAAGCTGATAAGTAATCTAGATCAAGCTGAAGCTGCTCATTCCGAGCAGCGCGCGTGGTTGTCGCGTTGGCAGCAGATTCAGCACACTTCCGCTGGAGTATTGGAGGAGGTTGCAGCACATCACCATGATGGAGAGCTATTTGAAGGTACCGTCGTTAAACATTTGCAGCAGCTAATGGATAATGGTAGTGCACTGTTTATCGGAAATTCGATGCCAATTCGCGATGTAGATAGCTTCTGGCGTAATGACGAGAAGGAAATTGCGCTGTTAGCTAACCGTGGCGCAAATGGAATAGATGGACTTGTGTCTACGGCGATGGGCGTTAGTGCTCTACAGCGGGGAACGGTGCTGCTGCTCGGTGACTTATCGTTTTATCATGATTTGAATGGCTTGCTAGCTGCTAAGCTGCATGGCTTGGATATTACGATCGTAGTTGTCAATAACGATGGTGGCGGGATCTTTTCCTTCTTGCCACAGTCGACATTGCCTAATCACTTCGAGGCTTTATTCGGAACACCAATTGGTTTAGATTATGAGCATGCGGCGCATCTATATGGCGGACAGTTTCAGCGGATAAGCAGCTGGGAGCAATTCCAAGAGGCTTTTCGGCAGGCTCAAGCTAGCGGTGGGCTCAATATTATCGAGATACCAACGAAGCGTGAGCTTAATGTAACGCTACATCGGAGCATATGGCCTAAGCTTACTAAGGCGTTGGTATCCCAATGAAAATGGTTATACGCGGACAGCAATACCAGGTCAATACGATAGGTGAAGGCGAGCCGTTGCTGCTGATTCATGGCTTCTCAGGCTCGGGGGCACAATGGATGCCGTTTGTAGAGCGCTGGAGTAGCCAATACAGGCTTATTCTCATTGATATGTTAGGTCATGGTAGATCAGCTGTGCCAAGTGAGGTAGAGCGCTATGACATGGAACAGACGACTGCTGATCTCGCTCAATTACTTGATGAGCTTGGCATAGATGCAGCGCATGTGTTAGGCTATTCCATGGGCGGACGAATTGCCCTGTCATTTGCAATGCAATATAAGAATAGAGTACGCTCATTAATTGTTGAAAGCAGCTCACCAGGGCTAGCGACAGAGCAGGAAAGACAAGCCCGTCGAGATAGCGATAATCATTTAGCAGATACCATCCAGCAGCAAGGGATACAATGGTTTGCCGACTATTGGGGCAATATACCGTTATTTGCTTCCCTTAAACGTTTGCCGGAAATTAAGCTGGCACAATTGCAGCAAGCAAGGCTTAGCAATTCTGCATTCGGCTTAGCGCAAAGCTTACGTGGCATTGGTACGGGGCAGCAGCCCTCATGGTGGGAGCAGCTTGGCGAGCTAACGATTCCTGTGCTGTTAATTGCAGGAGAGCTTGATGAGAAATATTGCGGTATTGCTACAGCTATGCAGCAGAGGCTGCAACGAAGCCAGTTAAAGCTTGTTGCAGATGCAGGGCATAATGTTCATATGGAGCAACCGCATTTATTTGATACAATAGTAATGACATTTTTAGATGAGATAAGGATGGTGTAAGTATGGCTGTAGTACCTTGGGTAAAGCATGGAGAATATGAAGATATTATTTATGAAACATATGAGGGCATGGCAAAAATTACGATTAATCGTCCAGAGGTTCGTAACGCATTCCGTCCAAAAACGGTTGCTGAGCTAATAGATGCTTTTGCTTGGGCTCGTGATGATTCAGAGATTGGCGTTATTATTTTGACAGGTGCAGGAGATCTTGCTTTCTGTTCTGGTGGAGACCAAAAGGTTCGTGGCCATGGTGGATATGTAGGCGATGACCAAATTCCACGTCTAAACGTACTTGATCTCCAACGCTTAATTCGCACAATTCCAAAGCCAGTTGTAGCGATGGTAGCAGGCTATGCGATTGGTGGCGGACATGTATTACATATTGTATGTGACCTTACGATCGCTGCTGATAATGCGCGCTTCGGACAAACAGGTCCAATCGTAGGTAGCTTTGACGGTGGCTACGGTGCTGGTTATCTTGCACGTATCGTCGGTCATAAAAAAGCTCGTGAAATATGGTACCTATGCCGTCAGTACAATGCACAGGAAGCGTTGGAGATGGGACTAGTTAATACGGTTGTTCCTCTAGATCAGCTGGAAGCTGAAACAGTGAAATGGTGTCAAGAAATGCTATCTAAAAGCCCAATGGCGCTTCGTTTCCTGAAGGCAGCGTTTAATGCGGACACAGATGGCTTAGCTGGTATTCAGCAATTAGCTGGAGATGCTACTTTATTGTATTACACAACGGAAGAAGCGAAGGAAGGACGCGACGCGTTTAAAGAAAAACGCACGCCAGACTTTAAGCAGTTTCCACGTTTCCCGTAAGTTCAGAAGGAGGATATGGCGATGAGGATGCCGATATGGCTGGATAAGCGAGCTTTTCTAACTCCTGATCGTATTGCCGTGGAAGCAGGGGCGGTACAGCTAACCTTCGCACAGTTGCAGCAGGAAGCTAAGCACAAGGCCATTAGCTTAATCGAACTTGGGGTGCAGCAAGGCAATACTGTTGCAGTTTTAAGCGAAAGCAGCGTATCGCTCATTGAGGTCGTTCATAGCATTCCTTATACCGGTGCAATGCTAATGCTGCTTAATACTCGCCTAACGGCGCATGAAATTCTATATCAATTGCAGGATAGCGGAAGCCGTCTGTTGCTATATAGCGAGGGATTTACAGAGCTTGCAATGGAGCTTAAGAGGAGTAATGAGCAGCTACGAATTGTAGCGATAACTGAATTAGAAAATCATGCAGCAGTTGCGGATCCGCAACTGCTGCATGACGTTGAAGACCATTCCACCTATACGATCATGTACACCTCGGGGACGACAGGTCATCCCAAGGGAGTACTGCAAAGCTATCATAATCATTGGAGCTCTGCGATTGGCTCAATGCTTAATCTGGGTTTATCCGATAAGGATAAGTGGCTTGTTACGCTTCCATTGTTTCATATTAGTGGGCTGTCAATACTGCTGCGCAGTGTGATATATGGCATCCCGCTTGTACTGCACGACAGATTTGTACCAAAGCAAGCGAATGAATTCATTATGAACGAAGGTGTGACAATTATGTCGGTCGTGAGCAATATGCTAACGCGTATGCTGGAGGACTTAGGCGAGCAACGCTATCCTTCCGCATTTCGCTGCATGCTGCTTGGAGGCGGTCCTGCACCGCTGCCGCTGCTGCAAGCATGCGTTGAACGCGACATTCCCGTTATGCAAACGTATGGCATGACAGAGACATGCTCACAGTTCGCTACACTGGCACCGCAATATATGTTAAGCAAGCTTGGCTCGGCAGGAAAGCCGTTATTTCAGTCGGAGCTACGCATTGTGGATAGCAATGGTGATCAGCTGCCTGCTGGTGAAGCTGGCGAGATTATCGTTCGTGGCCCTAATGTAAGTAGCGGTTATTATAATCGCGAGAATGATAGCTTTACTGAAGGCTGGCTATATACAGGGGACATAGGATATGTCGATGAGGAAGGCTTCCTATATGTGCTTGATCGTCGCAAGGATCTAATCATCTCTGGTGGAGAAAATGTATATCCTGCTGAAATCGAAGCTGTGCTTCTCAGCCATCCGCATGTCATTGAGGCTGGTGTGACAGCAATAGTCGATGAAAAATGGGGGCAGCGTCCGATTGCTTTTGTCGTTTTGAGCAGTGAAGGGGCATTTCATGAAGAGCAGCTACTCTACTATTGTAGTGAACAATTGGCGCGATACAAGCTGCCAGCTGCTATCTATTCCGTAAAGGAATTACCGCGCAATGCAGCGGGGAAGCTGCTGCGCCGCGAGCTGCATCGCTTATTGCCGTAATGGGTGAGCAGCTCTTGTTGGTAAAGCAGTAATCTTGAATGATATGTGCTGCGTAGATCGCGTTGCCTTGCTGAAAGGAAGGATATCTATGAACATTAGATCGGTTATTTTACATCGAATAAAAATGTCGCTTATTGCTCCTTTCGCAACCTCCTATGGTGCCTACACCGATCGTGAGACCATTATTGTGCAGGTGGTTGATGAACAAGGGCTTTCGGGCTGGGGGGAATGTGTTGCATTTGCAACTCCTTGGTATACGGAGGAAACTGTGCAAGGCGCTTGGTCGATGATGGAGCAATTTCTTATTCCACCGCTACTAGAGCAACCGATTGCCCACCCAGAGGAGCTAACGGAGCTATGGCAAGGGATTAGACGTAACAAAATGGCTAAGGCAGGGCTAGAAATGGCCATATGGGATCTCTATTCCAAAAGACTGAATAAGCCACTTTATGAGGTTATGGGAGGTAATAGCCAGCCGTTAAACGTTGGCGTAGCGATTGGTCTACAGCACAATATAGCACGTTATTATGAATTAATTGATGGATATATTGAGCAGGGATATGAGCGAGTAAAAGTGAAAATTAAGCCAGGCAATGATGTTGAATTAATCGCAGCGATCCGCAAGCGATACCCTCATCTTGCCTTAATGGCAGATGCCAATTCCGCTTATTCATTGTCTGATATTGCCCATCTTCAGCAGCTTGATCCATATGGGCTATTAATGATTGAACAGCCGCTTGCAGTCGACGATATTATAGATCACGCCAGGTTACAGGGGGAGTTAACTACACCGATCTGCTTAGATGAGAGCATCATCAGCTACGATGATGTGAGGCATGCCCTGCAGCTTGGCAGCTGTCGCATCATTAACGTTAAGCTAGGAAGAGTTGGCGGCTGGAACGAGGCTTTACGTATTCATCAGCTATGTCTAGAGAACAACATCCCGCTATGGTGCGGTGGTATGCTAGAAACAGGAATAGGCCGAGCGCATAACCTAGCGCTCGCTTCATTACCAGGCTTCACTCTACCCGGAGACATCTCCGCATCTAACCGCTACTGGGAACGCGATATTATATTGCCAGAGGTCGTTATAGACGAAGGAAAAGTTCACTTGCCACAAGGAGCGGGAATCGGCTTTGAAGTGGATCTAGACTATATGGAAAGCCTGACATTGCAGAAGCTTGAAGTGAGGAAGTAGTGGGGAATGAAGAGCGAGGAAGTAGCCTCTGAATACAGAGCGCTTCGCTTAAATGCTACTATCGAATAGTGATAAGGTAAAATCACTTCAAAGCGAAGCAATAAAAGGCTACCAGCGAAGGACTAATGCGTCTGGAGAACGGAGTGTTTCGCTTTTAAAGCACTCGGCTACCTTGAAAATGGAATAGTAGCAGAGTGCTTTAAACCGCGAACGCAAGACGCAATAGTCTGAGCGATGCAACACTAATTGTTCGGAGCGAACGCAACACGCAATGGTTACGAAAGCTACATAGTGCTGAGCGATGCGAGCGTTAGCCAATAAGAATATTATCCTCAGGGTAGCCGATTCGTGAATGCTGCTTCCGAGTAGCAAGCGCATAGGCAAGCGTTAATGGACCAAGCCGTCCGATAAACATCGTAAAGCACACAATGATCTTACCGAGCAGTGATAAGTCCTTCGTAAGCCCCATCGACAGCCCGGTCGTACTAAACGCTGACGTTGCTTCGAAAAGCACCTCAAGAAAATGATCCTCTAGCATATCCTCCGTAATCGTTAAAGCAAGCGCGACGACAAGCACAACAGCCAACGAGCTCATAACGACAGCCAGTGCGCGAGTCACAGAGCCTTGCGGGACTTGGCGCCCAAACGCATGAACTTGTCCACCGCCGCGGAATGTCGTGATCGTCGCTAATATAAGAACGACAATCGTGTTAATTTTTACACCGCCACCTGTTCCCCCTGAAGCTGCGCCAATAAACATATAAATAATGATTAAAAACTGTGAAGCGGTAAGCATATTCGGAATGTCTAGTGTATTAAAGCCAGAGCTGCGCGGTACAAGTGTTTGAAACCATGCTGCTTGAATTCGTTCAAACCACGTTAGCTGACTAAACGTTGCAGGATTCATTGATTCCAGCAGTAGAATAATTCCAAATCCGATAAGCGATATGGTTAACGAAGCCGTTAGCACAATTTTGGTATGCAAGGAAAATTTACGCCAGCGTTTTTTCTGTAGCAGCTCAACAATAACTATATACCCCAGTCCGCCTGCCACAAATAATGCAATGATCACAAAGTTAACGATCGGATCACCGACGTAGGCAACAAGACCTTCTGACCATAAGGCAAAGCCCGCGTTATTAAATGCAGAGATGGAGTGAAATAATCCATAGTAAAACGCGGTGCTCCAGCCCATGCTTGGCTGCCAATGTATCGTTAATATAATAGTTGCAATCGCTTCAAACGCAAACACGATAACGAAGATATAAATACATAAGCGAACAAGACCTTGTGAGCTTGCAGCTTGCGTAGTGTGTTGAATGAGCAATCTTTCCTTCAAGCCAATCCGTTTACCCATTACGATGGCAATAATAACGCTGATTGTCATAAATCCTAGTCCACCGACCTGAACAAGCAGCATTATAACGATTTGACCAGTTATCGAAAAATATTCGCCCACGTCAAGCACGCTTAAGCCATTCACGCATACAGCGGAAATCGCCATAAAGAATGCGTTAATAAAGCTTGTTGTATGTCCGCTTGCTGATGAAAAAGGCATCATCAAAAGTAGAGTGCCGATGGCGATAAAAATCATAAATATTGTAATAATAAGCTGAGGTGGACTAAGCTGATAACGAGAAAAAAATGGTTTTCCAGCTTTACGTTCACTACCCCAGACCTTATTTTTTTCGTTCATAATACTTCTCCAATTGGTTGATTTGCTCTAGACTACCCAGTATAAGCAGTTCATTACCAGCTTCGACGATATCCTCAGCACGAGGTGATACATTCATCCGCTGTTCATTTTTAATCGCTAATATGGTGCAGCCGAAGCGGGCACGAATATTTAGCTTTTGCAGCGAAAGTCCTGCCATTGCAGCCGGTGCATGGATCTCTACAATGTTATATTCATCAGATAACTCAATATAATCGATAATGTTATTGGAGCTAAGCTGATTTGCTAGGCGAATAGCCATATCCCGCTCAGGATAGATTACCTTATCTGCACCTATTTTACGTAATACATTGCCATGCATTTCATCTCGCGCCTTGGCAATGACTGTCGGTATCTTCATTTCTTTAAGTAACAGCGTTGTTAGTATGCTGGACTGCAGATCATCGCCAATCGCTACAACGGCATGTGTGAAGTTACTTGCCCCTAGCTCTTTAAGCACCATTTCATCGGTACAATCTGCTTGTAAAGCATGGGTAGCAAAGGGTGCAACGTCTTGGACAAGCTCAGCATCTCTATCTACAGCGAGCACCTCATGTCCATTTTGCACGAGAGTGCGCGTTAAGCTGCTCCCGAATCTGCCTAAGCCAACCACTAGAAATTGTTTTTTCATTATTGATTGTCACATCCTTTATTCATACACTTCATGCTTTATATCTACAATGAATCATAATCATCCTAATTGCAAAATACAATAATTTTCTAAGGGTAAGGTTACGTATAAGTACCAATAGATATCGTGTTGTGCAATCATACGACAGGGAATAATTTGTGATATAATAAGTTGGAAATTGATTTTAACGTCTTGAGGTGAATCTTTTGAAAACTGGTAAGAAGCCAATACTTTGGAGCGTACTTGCTTTGGTAGGCACAATGCTCCTTATTGTGCCTGTGCTTAATGTGATTGCCTTGCTGCTCCTATTGGTTCCATATACGGTGCTGTATACGCTGTTGAACCGTAGATCTTTTATTGTGCATGCTCTAGCAGTAATCATCATTGGTTGCTTGATTATTGATCCCATTGTATGTATCAGCTTAAGTTTATTTGCAATGATTCCGAGCATTGCACTTGGACGTTATTACAAGAAGGGCTTACCTTCTAGTAAAATTATGCCCAAAATGATCGGACTCATGATTGTATTACTAATGATCGGCTTGCTGTTAATCGAAAGCATGTTTGAAGTCTCCATGTTGTCTGACATTAGTAAATCCTTTACGCTAATGATGAATGATGTTGCTGCACAAGGGATTTCACCGATAGCCTGGACTGCCGAAATGACAGATAGCTTTGTACGGCTGATGATGAATATGATTCCACTCGTGTTTTTCGTCATGGCTCTGCTTATTGTGGTATGCTCGCATTATGTAGCACGAAGAATTGTGAGTGCAGATGGAGTAAACATCACACCTTTTCCTCGGGCAAAGGACTGGAAATTGCCGCGTTCATTAGTGTTTCTTTACTTTATTGCCTACTTGTTTGAGCTAGGGATTGATCCAAATGATGGTTCCTTTATGACTTTGGCGATTATGAATTTGGTACCAGCATTAAGTATTTTGTTTGCGATTCAAGCAGTGGGTTTCTTTTACTACATTGCCGACAATCGTCGTTGGTCCAAAGCAATCCCATTCGTTATTGCAATTCCAGTTTTGCTGTTTCCACCGGCGAGTATTATCGGAATTTTGGATACAGCTTTTCCACTTAGAAAAATAATTTCTAAGCAACAATAGGCACAGGAGCGATTTTCATATGCCAAATTTTTTAATGAAGCGCTGGCATAAACTGCATAGTATTATTTCCATGCTCATTATGTTTTTGCTTTCAGTGGGTTTGTTTTTCTACCATTGGATTCCAGGGCTATTAGGGTTACTGCTTACGATTGGTTCAATCGTATATTTGTACATAGCTGAACGAGCATTTCGTAGAGAATTTAAGCAGTATGTACAGACATTATCCTATCGTATTAAAACAAGCGGAACCGACATTTTTCAAAACTTGCCTTTTGGAGTCATTCTGTTTGATGAAAATTATATCGTAGAATGGCATAATCCATTTATTGCAGGCGTATTTAAGCAGGAAAACCTAGTGGGTGAAACGTTAGGTAAGCTGTTTCCTAGCTTGTCCCCCAATAAGGAAGTTCAGGCTCCGATTGAGCTGATGATTAATCAACGGATGTATTCACTGACTGTTCGCGATAAAAATCGTGTAATTTACGTGAATGATATTACGGAATCATGGGCGATCCATAAAAAGTATGATGAAGAACGCTTATCTCTCGGTATTGTAATGATAGATAATTTAGAAGAGGTGGCACAAGGTCTTGATGATAATCAGCGAAGCACGCTACTTTCTAAAGTAACAACGATGATTACCGACTGGGCGCAGCGTCACGAAATTTTCTTAAAACGATTAACGTCAGATCGCTTCCTGCTTGTTACAGACCAGCGCACATTGCGGTTGCTTGAGCAAACACGCTTTGACGTGCTAGATGATGTTCGCGAAATAACGAGCGATCAGAAAATACCGATAACGTTAAGTATTGGCTTTGCGGCTGGTGCTGAGCATATTACGGAGCTTGGACAATGGGTGCATCGCAGCTTAGATATTGCGCTTGGACGCGGTGGCGACCAGGCAACGGTCAAATTCGGCTCGCGACAAACCTTTTACGGTGGTAAAACAAATGCCGTAGAAAAGCGCACGAAGGTGCGGGCACGTGTTGTTGCTCATACATTGCGAGATCTTATTAAAGAGAGCTACAATGTCGTAATTATGGGGCATCGCTATCCAGATATGGATTCTATCGGTGCTTCCGTAGGGATCTTAAAGGCAGCACGTATGCTAGGCAAAGAAAGCTACATCGTGCTAGAGGGAGTTAATCCTTCGATTGATCGAATAATGGAGCTGTTGCGCGAGGACGAGAAAATCGCACAGCGCTTTGTAACACCTGATCAAGCATTTGAGCTTATTAATAGTCATACATTAGTCGTTGTTGTTGATACGCATAAGGCATCTATGGTTGCAGAGCCTAAGCTTTTGCAGCTGACGGAGCGCCTAGCAGTCATTGACCATCATCGCCGTAGCGAGGAGTTTTTAAGTCATGCGACGTTAATGTATTTGGAGCCATATGCATCATCAGCCTGTGAGCTTGTAACGGAGCTATTGCAGTATATTCATGATCGTATTTCGCTTGATGTGCGTGAGGCGACATCGCTGTTAGCCGGGATTACTGTCGATACGAAAAGCTTTGCACTTCGCACTGGCGCACGAACCTTTGAAGCTGCTTCGTTTTTGCGGCGTAATGGTGCAGATTCTGCGATGATCCAACGGATGCTGCAGGAGGATCTGCAAGGGTATATTTCTAAGTCTGAAATTATTAAGCACGCGTCTGTGCTATATGATCATATCGCTGTAGCCGTTGTAACAGACAGTGAAATTAAGCCACAGCTGTTAATCGCACAATCTGCGGACACGCTGCTTAATATGTCTAATATATATGCTTCGTTCGTCATCGCACAGCGTCCTGATGGACTTGTCGGAATTAGTGCTCGATCGTTTGGGCAGATCAATGTACAGGTTATTATGGAGCGCATGGGCGGAGGCGGACATTTAACGAATGCTGCTGCACAGCTTGAGGGTACTGTCCAAGAGGTCGCTGCCCAGTTAAAAGCAGTATTGAAACAAATTGATGAAGAAGAGGGGTTATTTGAATGAAGGTCATTTTCTTGCAGGACGTAAAGGGACAAGGCAAAAAAGGTGAAATTAAAGATTTGTCTGAAGGTTATGTTCGTAACTTTCTATTGCCAAAAAATCTTGTGAAAATTGCTTCTGAAGGCAATGTTAAAACATTAGATATGCAAAAGGCTGCTGAAGTGAAACGTAAGCAGCAAGAAAAGGAAGATGCGAAAAAGCTTGGCGAGAAGCTAGAGCAAATTACGGTTAAAGTGCCAGCTAAAGCAGGCGAGGGCGGTCGTTTGTTCGGTGCGATTACAAGCAAGCAAATCGCTGAAGCGCTAGCTAAGCAGGGCTATAAAATTGATAAACGTAAAATCGAGCTAGACGATCCAATTCGCACACTTGGTACAACACAAGTGCCTGTTAAGCTACATCACGAAGTAAAGGCTACTGTTAAAGTACAAGTTGTTGAGGAATAATAAAGCAATAACGTAACGGGAAAGATGGAGGAGGATAGGGCAATGGAAACGGAAGCGATGTTTGATCGTGTGCCACCACAAAATATGGAGGCCGAGCAAGCGGTAATCGGTGCTGCCTTGCTTCAGCCCGAAGCGCTAATTACGGCGATGGAACGCGTGAAAAGTGAAGACTTTTATAACACTGCCCATCAGTTAATCTACGAGGCGATGATCGATCTCGGAGAAAACAATCAGCCGATTGACCTTGTTACGCTAACCGCACATTTGCAAAATGCAGGTACACTAGAGGAAGTTGGTGGAGTAAGCTATTTGGCTAAGCTCGCCAATTCCGTACCCACAGCAGCCAATGTAGAGTATTACGCTCAAATTGTAGAAGAAAAATCAATGCTGCGTCGCCTTATCCGGACAGCGACAAACATTGTATCTGATGGCTATGCAAGTGCTGAGGATGTTTCCAGCTTGCTTAGTGATGCCGAGAAAAAAATATTGGAGATTTCCAATAGACGCTCTAGTAGCGGTTTTATCTCCATTCGCGATGTACTGATGGAGGTATTTGAAAAGGTTGAATTTCTCTATGCCAATCGTGGTGGAACGACAGGTATACCGTCAGGCTTCGTTGATCTTGATCGCATGACTGCTGGCTTTCAACGCAGTGACCTTATCATCGTAGCTGCCCGTCCGTCCGTTGGTAAAACAGCGTTCTCGCTGAATATCGCGCAAAATGTTGGTGTGCGAGCGAAGGAAACAGTGGCAATCTTCTCACTAGAGATGTCCGCCGCTCAGCTCGTACAGCGTATGGTTTGTGCGGAGGCCAATGTTGACGCAACTCGCTTACGTACAGGTAACTTGGAGCCTGATGATTGGGAGAAGCTGACGATGGCAATCGGAGCATTGTCTGAAGCGCAAATTTTTATCGATGATACGCCAGGGATTACGGTAGCTGATATTCGTGCGAAATGTCGCCGTCTAAAAAAGGAAAAAGGGCTAGGTATGATTCTGATCGACTACTTGCAGCTTATTTCTGGACGAGGCAAGGCTGGAGAGAACCGTCAGCAGGAAGTATCAGAAATCTCGCGTACATTGAAGCAGATTGCCAGAGAATTAGAGGTTCCAGTTATCGCCTTGTCACAGTTAAGCCGTGGCGTTGAGCAGCGGCAGGACAAGCGTCCGATGATGTCCGACTTGCGGGAATCTGGATCAATCGAGCAGGATGCTGATATTGTTGCGTTCCTATATCGTGATGATTATTATGATAAGGAATCGGAAAAAAAGAATATTATTGAGATCATTATTGCTAAACAGCGTAACGGTCCAGTTGGTACAGTAGAGCTTGTGTTCCTTAAAAATTTCAATAAATTTGTGAATCTTGATCGCGCACATCAGGATCCATCACAGGCTTCATAAATTTCCGAACGATTAATTAGCGGACAATGTCATTTGTTCGCTTTTTTGTTTGACTTTTAACGCTTGCGTTGATAAAATATAAATGCTGTTTTCTTTTACAGCATTTTTTTATGTCGTTAAATTAATCGATGGGTTTGACATCGAGTGGAGGTATGGTTATGTCAACAGTTGTAGTTGTTGGTACGCAGTGGGGAGATGAAGGGAAAGGTAAAATTACCGACTTTCTTGCGGAAGGTGCTGATGTAGTAGCGCGCTACCAAGGCGGTAACAATGCCGGACACACGATTTTAATTGATAATAAAAAATATAAGTTAACGATGATTCCTTCAGGTATCTTTAACAATAATAAAACTTGCGTCATTGGTAATGGTATGGTTATTAACCCAGAGGCGCTTATTGAAGAAATTAACTATATTCATGAAAATGGCTTCTCTACTGACAATCTTGTCATTAGTGACCGTGCACATGTTATTATGCCTTATCATCTTATTCTAGATGGTCTAGAGGAAGATCGTAAAGGTGACAATAAAATCGGTACAACTCGCAAAGGGATTGGCCCTTGCTATATGGATAAAGCTTCACGCAGTGGTATTCGTATTGCTGATCTTATGGATGCGGAAGAGTTCTCTGCACGCGTTCGTGCAATTGTAAAAGAAAAAAACCAGCTTATTCAGCAGGTTTATGGCGCAGAGCCAGTTGACGCTGAGCAAATCATTAAAGATTATCTTGGCTTTGCTGAAGTATTGCGTCCATATGTAACAGATACTTCTGTTGTATTAAACGATGCAATTGATGCCAACAAAAATGTACTATTTGAAGGTGCGCAAGGGGTTATGCTTGATATCGACCAAGGAACATATCCTTACGTAACATCTTCTAACCCATCTGCGGGTGGCGTATGTATCGGTTCTGGCGTAGGTCCATCTCGTATTAAGCAAATTATTGGTGTTGCAAAGGCTTATACAACTCGTGTAGGTGACGGTCCGTTCCCAACTGAGCAAGACAATGAGATCGGTCAAATTATTCGTGATAAAGGCCATGAGTATGGTACTGTTACAGGTCGTCCACGTCGTGTTGGCTGGTTCGATACGGTAGTTGTACGCCATGCACGTCGCGTTAGCGGGATTACAGGCTTAAGCTTGAACTCATTAGACGTTCTAACAGGGCTAGATACGGTTAAAATTTGTACAGGCTACAAATACCGTGGTGAAGTAATTTATCACTACCCAGCAAGCTTGAAGGCCGTTGCAGAATGCGAAGCAATCTATGAGGAGCTACCAGGCTGGAGCGAGGATATTTCTAACGTGAAGCGCCTTGAGGATCTTCCAGAAAACACGCTAAACTATGTTAAACGTGTTTCTGAGCTAACTGGTATTCCAATTGCGATCTTCTCTGTTGGCCGTAACCGCGAGCAAACAAACCAAGTATTGCCAATCTATGAATAGAGCCTGATGGCTTGTTCATCACAACTAACAATAAAGCATCGTTCCCTATGTTTTTATAACATGGGGCGATGCTTTTTATTTTATCTCTGTACCTTAGAATGAGAGCCATATAATTTGACCATAATGATAGAAAAGCATGATCGTGCGGAAAGCTAATTGGGTTAATAGTATGCGGTCGTGAAAGGTTTGAGGTGAGAGAGATGGCATTAAAGATAGGAATGTGGATTGCAAGAATTGTCGTGACTGTTCTGCTTGCATGCTTACTATCCATATGGACAACGAGTTATGTTGTCACGAGCTATGTTCAAGCATTACTAGAGGAATATGAAATTCCACTAGAAGTAAAGCCCGTAGCGCTTGCTAATGTGTGGGGCATGATCTGGGGAGCTGACGGTAAGTCGAAACAGGAGCAATTAGGTGAAGAGAGTAATGAGCCAAGTACAGATCTAGCCCAATCATTGGATGAGGAAGAGCATTCAGATCTAGTTGCTGATTGGGGAAATAGCCAGGATGAGGGTGAACCACCGCAGGATCAAACTGTTGATGAAGATGGTGATGGCGAGAAATCTCCTAGCGATCATTCTGAGGACATTAACTTACAGTCTGAACAATATAATGAGCCTTCAGAGGAAGTGTTTGCTCCGATTGAATCGGGTGCTGAGCCTACGATTACTCCTGATGAAATCAGCGCTTCCAAGGATAGCCTAGAGCAAGAAGAGAAGGAACGGATGTTTGAGCTCATTATGGGCAAGCTTCCTCCAGATTCGTGGCAAGTATTCTCTAGCGCTATGGAGGACGGATTAACTGAAGAGGAACTGCTGGAAATTCAACAGCTGATGGCGCTGCATTTGAGTAAAGAAGAATACAATGAGCTCATGGATCTGCTAAAGAAGGAATAAGCTTTGGTTAAGTGTGACTATTCAAGATGGTTAAGAAGATAAAGGAGGAGCTACTCATATCAAATGAGTAAGGCTCCTTTTTGCGTTGAACGAACATGAATAAAACAAGAACATACGTTCTGTTAATCGGGCGAAAAAAAAGCGTTACTGCTGATAACGTTAAAGGGAAATAATTTGAAATGGTTCAAAATAAATTAAATAGTTGTGACGAGTAACGTACAGTCCATATTTTCGCTGATAATGCTGAATCGTATCCTGTAAAAAATCTTCAGTGACCTCCAAATACTCTGCAATAGCATGTCTGCCCTCTATTCCTTTATGCCAAGCTTCAATTAGCTTATGCAGCGGAATAAGCTGCTCATAGCCCCAAGAGCGTGCACGATATTCCTGCTTACGATTGCTGAGCTGGCTCTGATCGAGAATGTTCCCACTTGAAGTAAAATAATGTCCAAGCTCCTCTGAAAGTATACAAGCCTTCTCCTGATAGGTGCTTATATCTTTATTAATCCATATGACCTGATCCCCATACAGCCCTTTGTTTTTTCTTGACATTGATTTCTCACAAACATAGAGCGATTGTTGCTCAGCAATGGCAAGAAGTTGTTCGTATAGCTGCAAATCATTTCACCTCATTTATTACTGAGATTCTCTTTCTTTACGCTTGAGTCGAACGAAGGCTTTAAACCGTTCAATCTCCTCTAGCTCTTCCATTGTCCACTCCTCACCATCATGGTGCGCGGCTATTGTCTCGGGTTCATAGGCTTTGCCGCTAGCCATTGCTTCTAGCTCCTCAACTGTAATGCCGAGTTCCCTGCATACATCGATGACATTAGTTACCGAAGCTCTGCTTAGATCACGAGTAAGCATCGACTGTAGCGTAGTTGGTGGCATACCAATTTTCTCAGCGAAGGCACGTCGACTCCCTCTTTGATCTATTAATTCTGTAAGAATTTCGGTCATTCTTAACGTATTACGCATGGAAATTAACACTCCTCAACATACAGTGGTGTACGTAAAACCGTGTACATGCTTATGATACCGCAAAATATGCCGGAGGTAAAGTAAGTTTGAACGAACAATAGTTCAAATTTTACAATAACAGGTTGAAAGTGAACGAATTATCGTTTATATTTAAGTTATATTTCGGAACATATGTTCGCTTAATTAGATTGGAAAGTTATATGAATTAAAAAAAAAGGAGTGTAATTTATGACCAAGTGGATTAAAGCAGCAACAATTCGTGCGATTAAAATGGCTGCACAGACAGCAATTGGAGCGATCGGAGCAGCCACAGTGTTTAGCGCAGTAGATTGGCGTATCGTTGGTGGAACCGTATTGCTAGCGATGCTTACGAGCTACTTAACAAGCTTAGCTAGTCTACCAGATGTCGATGGTGATCGCCAAGACAAATCCTAACTACCTCGTCAAAATTAATCCCTCGAGAAACAGCCAATAATCGTAGGTCAGGCATTTAAGTAATGGCTGTATGCTGACTAACTGCAAGCGATTTTTAGTGAGCGCGATATGAACCCACATATTTACGAAAACATAAAACTGCCAGCTTAGCAGGCACGTGTAAGCCTCTAAGCCCTGGCAGAATAACCAGTAATTATTCCCACTCATTAACTCCTTTTTCCTCTAAGTCAAAACGTAAAAGCGATGGAATTAGCCTCTATTTCCTCGAATTTCACCAAATTAACACGAACATTAAATAATTCTCTTTATTCCCTAAATACATGCTACTTTTCCTAAATATAACGGTATTTTCGTTCATTGGATGTGGTTTAATTATGAGAAAAATTATAGAAGCGCTACCAATTCTAAAAAAATATTAATGTAGCATAGTTTTGGCAAAGGTTGCCCTGCTTCTTAACAGTATGTTAAAGTAGAGAACAGGTGAATTGACAAAATAATAGGTCTTATTACCTGTTTCGCTAGGACTACTAAATGCAAAAGTGAGAAAAGGAGATTATCATGGCCAGATTCGGGGACATGAGTCGATTGAAAGAGTACGCTAGTAATCTAGTTAATAGATTTAAACGTAATCGATCATCAGTAGACTCACAGAATGAGCTAATAGAGCCAAATGGAACGACTGAAGCAGTGATGGAATCAACTCCACTTTGGCGTAAAAAGTCAGTAATCATTACTAGTAGCGCTGTGATTGCTGTCGCTACAGCTGCAATAATAGGTATTCAACAGTATAAACAATATATTAATAATAATACATTTGAAATTTTTCATGTTTATCAAAATGGTGAGTACATAGGTAGCGTAGATGAGGTAACTGCAGTTCAGCAGTTAATCAATGAAGAGCAAATGGAGCTTGCCGGTAATAATCCAGGCCTTTCAATGGAACTTCATACAGGCGAGATTACTTATGAAAGTGAAACTGGATTTAAAATTACAGCAACTACAGAAGAAACACTCAGTAAGCTAGAGCAGACATTTACTTCTAATGCTGTAGGGATTGCGATTGTGGTTGATGGTAAAACATTAGGTTATGTGAAGGATGAAGTAGCGGCGTCGAATATTTTAAGTCGAGTACAGAAGCAATATGCTCCACAGGCGGCAGCAGAGGCTGAGGCGAGAAAATTTGAGGCACTATCCTTTAACGCTACTGAGGCACAGGCAGAGGAAGCTGATACACAACCGGAGGAGAAGCAACTTTCCGAAGTTGGTGATTCCGCACTTAGCATTAAAGAGGTTCAATTCGTAGAAGCAGTTGATCTTACCGTTGATCAGGTAGAGCCAACAGAGATTATGGACGAGGAAGAATTATATAAAAGGATTGTTGATGGCAGCACGAAGCCAACAAAATATACTGTACAAAAAGGCGATTGCATTGGTTGTATTGCACAAAAGTTTGGAATTTCTGAACAGGTCATTTATGAGAATAACCCGAATATTGTAGGGGATAAAATTACAGCAGGCGATGAAATTGATCTAACCGTTCGCATGCCAGAAATTACAGTTCGCTCTGTCGAGCAGCTAGTTGAAATTGAAGAAATTGCAATTCCGATTCAATATGTAGAAAACAAAGAAGTTCGCGAAGGTCAAACCAAGACGTTGCAAACCGGCGCACCGGGAAGTCAGCGCTTAACGTATGAAATTACGAAGGAAAATGGTTATATTGTTTCTGAAGAGCTTGTTGCACAAGAGGTCATTGAGGAAGCAACTCCAACAATTATTGAGAAGGGTACAATGGTTGTTGCCGGTGTTGGCTCAGGACAGTTTGCTTATCCTGTTACGAACTATCGCATTTCCAGTAAGTATGGTAAGCGTTGGGGAAAATTGCACGCGGGTGTAGACTTTACTGGTAATAAAAACATTAAAGCGTCTGATGCTGGTGTGGTTGAGTTTGTCGGCACTAAAAATGGCTACGGCAATACGATTATTATTGACCACCAAAACGGATATAAAACACTTTACGGACATTTATCCTCTTACGACGTAAGCAAGGGAGATAAAGTGGAGCAAGGTGACAAAATCGGCATAATGGGTAATACAGGACGTTCAACAGGCACTCATTTGCATTTTGAAATTATAAAAAATGGTTCAACGGTTAACCCGTTGAAATACTTATAGATCAACCAAGAGCTGGATTTAAGAGGGAGTGTCTCTCTTGAATCCAGCTTTTTTATTTTATTTCCTTCTTGCAGAACTGTAATAAGGTATATAGGGCCGAGCTATGGTAAAATAGAAGGTAATGAGGATGATTAAAGGCGGTGTTGGCACATGTACGGCAAAGTATTAGTAGTAGATGATGAGCAGCCGATTGCGGATATATTGAAATTTAGCTTGGAGAAGGAAGGATATGAGGTCATCTGTGCATTTGATGGACAGGAGGCGGTATCGTTAGCATTTTCAGAGCAGCCTGATCTTATGCTGCTTGATCTTATGCTGCCTATTAAGGATGGCATGGATGTATGTCGTGAGGTTCGATCAAAGCTGAATATGCCGATTATTATGCTAACCGCAAAAGATACAGAGATCGATAAGGTACTTGGCTTAGAGCTTGGAGCGGATGATTATGTGACGAAGCCGTTCAGCACTAGAGAGCTGCTTGCACGTGTTAAAGCGCATCTAAGACGTCAGAAGAAGACGGTTCAGGGCGAGCAGGAGAATAGTGGTCAAGAAGCTAGTGGTGCTAGTCAGGAGCAGGAGCAGCAAGGATTCCGCCTATTTAATTTATTTATTGATACGGATATGTATGTGTTGTACAAGGATGGGGAGCCGGTAGAGCTAACTCATCGTGAGTTTGAGCTTGTTCATTATATGGCGCGTAATAGCGGTAAGGTTATGACGCGTGAGCATTTGCTGCAAGCGGTATGGGGATTTGAATATTTTGGAGATGTGCGCACCGTTGATGTTACGATACGGCGGTTAAGGGAAAAAATCGAAGACGACCCTAGTAGACCGGAGTATATTTTAACGCGACGTGGATTGGGATATATGATGCGTAATCCGAAATTTGGGAGTTTAGGATGAAGGTGAAAGCAAAGCTCAAATCGTTTTTTCAAACGGTGCAAGTTAAGCTTGTTATTATTTATGTATTGCTCATCTTGGTAGCAATGCAGCTGATTGGCGTGTACTTCATAAGCACGGTCAAGGCATCCTTGATTAATAACTTTACCAATAACCTGAAGGAGCAGGCAGATATTTTGGCGAAATTCGCTGCGCCAAGCCTGTCTCCAACGATCGATAGTGATAGCGATGTGACGGAGAGCACGACGGAAGATCTTAACCTCGTAGTACGTAATTTATTCAGTATAAGCGGTGCAGAGGTGCAGGTGCTGGATAGCAACGGTAAAATTGTCGCCACCTCGCTGCAGCTGCATCAGTCTTATATTGGGCAGAAGAACAAGTCATTAGCTGTGAGCCGCGCCCTGCAGAACATATCTGATAACGAGGAAGAGTTTATTGAAGAGGATGGTACTCGCAAAAAAATGATTGCGGTGCCTGTAACGAATAACGAGAAGGTGGTTGGTGCCGTTCATATTGTGGCTTCGATGACGGAAGTGTACAATACGATGAATCGCGTCAATCAAATTTTCTTCTCAGGTACCATTATAGCACTGTGCTTAACTGGCGTGCTTGGTGTGGTGCTAGCCCACACGATTACTCACCCGATTCAAGGCTTAACCCGTCAAGCGGAGCTCGTAGCCGAGGGGTACTTCGATATGAAGGCGCCTGTACTTGGTAATGATGAAATCGGGCGGCTAAGTATGGCGTTCAATGAGATGACGATTCGACTTAAAGAAGCATTGTCAGCTAATGAGGAAGAGAATGAAAAGCTAAGCTCTGTGCTCTCGAACATGAGTGACGGCGTATTAGCAGCAGACGAAAATAATACCGTTATTGTTTGGAACAAGCGAGCACTAGAGCTAATGGAGCTTGGAACGCTGCAGGATGCTAAGCTTCCTATTGTGCTTGGGCTAACGGAGCAGCAGCAAGCGGAGCTAAGACATGGTCGCACGCAAAGCTTTATTATGAGCAAGGAGCGCTACGACGTACAAAATATTGACGACGAAGAAAGTATTTTAAGGGTAACGTTATCCCCGATTCATCGTCGTGATCGCGGCATTACAGGGGCAATTGCTGTCTTACAGGATGTCACTGATCAAGAAAAGCTTGAGCATTCACGTCGTCAATTTGTAGCTAACGTATCGCATGAGCTGCGTACGCCGCTAACGACGATTAAAAGCTATGCAGAGGCATTAAACGATGGCGCGCTAGATGAGCGAGAGCTATCAGAGCGCTTTGTTGGTGTTATTCGCAATGAGACAGAACGGATGATTCGACTGGTAAGTGATCTATTGCATCTGTCTAGATTGGATTCGAATCAAGCACCGCTGCGTCGACAGCAGACGAATATTCAAGAGATGCTGGACGAGGTAGCTGACAGATTCTCCTTTCAGCTTAGACAGCGTTCCATTACGATTAGTGTAAGGGTAGATCGTGGTTTATCTAGTGTATGGCTAGATCGCGATCAAATTGACCAGGTGCTAGATAATCTAGTCTCCAATGCGGTCAAGTATACAGGAGATGGCGGCAGTATTATTATTACTGCTACATGCTCGAAGGATCGAACCTATGCTGAAATTAGTGTGCAGGATACGGGGATTGGAATTCCTGCTAAGGACTTGGCGCGTATCTTTGATCGCTTTTATCGCGTAGATAAAGCACGCTCACGCAGTATGGGAGGAACGGGCCTAGGCTTGTCCATTGCCCGGGAAATTGTAAAGCAGCATGGCGGTAAAATTATGCTTGATTCTGAGCTTAATGTAGGGACAACGGTTACCTTCAGCATACCTTTATTGCAGGAAGGGGGCAAAGCCAGATGATCGAGCGTGTAAAGACTGGGTTGTTAATCTTTTTAGTTGCCTTAAGTTTGATTCAGACGTATTTTCTAGCTTATCGGATGCCATGGCTTGGTACAACGACGCGTACAGATCAGGATTACGTCAATACGGAGCTGCTTGGACAGAGCAGTAACGTAGAGCAAGTCATATTTCCTGAGGAGCTTATCCTGCATCTTGGTAATGACGAGCACACGATTATTTACCCGCATACTCAATTTTACGAGCTTATTTTGCGTCAACGCTTGGCAAGCCGTGAGTTTAAGGGATTTCAAGTGCTGCCTGCTTACGATATCAACTGGGACGAGCTTCGTCGCCAGCATAAAGGGATTGAGCTAAGCTTTACAGCAGGCATTTCGATGGAGCTGCTGAAAAAGCTGCTTAAGCTTAATACAGAAGGCATCGAGGATAGTAAGCAGATTACAAGCATCTATATTTATGCGTTAGAGGAAACCGAGGAAGTGCAGGCGTATTTCTTCGATCAAAATGGTGCGATTGTTTATCGCGCACTGCATGTAGATTTAACGGTTAAGGATATCGGTGATTACATTGGCTTTGGTCAGTTTTTACCGCGTTATCAGTTCGTTGCTAATCAGCTCTATATCGCGAACGAGCATATTCAAGCGACCGAGTATGTGTACCATTACGACGTATTTACCTCTGAGCAGATGCAGCGCAGTTTGTTCTTCGATTCCAGCACGACGAGAGCGATTGTGAATCGTTCGGGCTCGCAAATTTATACCGACGGTAAACGTGGCTTGAAGGTCGAGCAGAATGGGCTATGGATTAACTATACCAACTCTGTTGCTTCACAAACGAACAGTGTGCCTGAAAGTGAAAATGTCTATTTGGCTGTAGACTTTGTGAACCAGCATGGCGGCTGGGATTCCAAATACCAGCTGGTGCAAACCCCGGCTCGTGAGCAGCGTTATGTTCGTTTCCGTAAATATATTGAGCAATATCCGGTTATCGACATAAGCCCGTTTAATTATGGCTATATTCAGCTTGGCTTGCAGCAGGGGTCAGTGTTTGAATACGATCGCTCACTTATTAAGCTACCGTATATTTCAGAAAGCAAGGATATTCGCTGGTTGTATGGAGGTGAGCAGCTGCGTAATCAGATTGAGGCTTATCCTCGAGCGGAGGAGATTATTTCGATCTATCCGGCGCTTAAGGTTGTACCGTTGCAGGATGAAACGATTGAATTTAGTCCGATATGGGCAGTGATGCTGCGTGACGGAAGTGAAGAAATGCTGATGGATGCGATGCCGAGTGGGTTTAATCCAGAAAGCGTTAAAGGTATAAATTCCGAGGGATAGAGGTGAGGTTGATTGGATTGGAGTAGGGCGAAGACTGTGATGATTTTATCTTTTCTGCTGCTTAATATATTGTTAGGGTATCAGCTTTGGAACGATGTGCAGGCTCAGCTCAATGCCAATCCTAATTCAGCCGAGCTGCCTGCCGATAAGCTGCAAATGATGCAGCAGAAAAAAATCACGCTATCCACTAATCTGCCATCTGAAACACCGATGATGGGAGATTTAACGTATTTGCTGCAGTCGGATGTGATGGACAAGCGTGAGCCGACGCTAATTATTCCGCCAGTAGATAGTGCGATCGTATTTAATGAAAATCAGCTAGATTCTACATTGGGAGAGCTAATCCCTAATTTGTCGGAATATGATTATGATGTTCATAGCAGCCGAGATGGCGTGTTTGTGATGCATTATATGGTCGATGGTCGCCCGATGTTTCATACGAAGCTGGAGCTATACAATAGTAACTTGAAAATAACTGCCTATGTGCAGGATCGCGTAGAAATTTCGCGAACTGGGGAAGAACAGCAGGTGCTTGCTGCTTCTAAAGTCGTTTCGAGCTTAATAGAGACCTACCTAGAGCCTGGCTCGGTTATCGTTGATATTCGGTTAGGCTATTACGGACAAATTTTCGATTCTGAGGTTCAAGTAGCAACACCAGCATGGCGTGTTATGCTAGATGATAGTAAAATTTATTATGTCGATGCCATTAGTGGTGAGGTGTTGACAGACAATATGGAGGACAAGCTATAGCAGTTCAGTCAGCCATGGGAGAGGATCTGAAGGGAACAATGACGTTACGTTTTACAGTGTTAGCAAGCGGTTCGACGGGGAATGCCACCATTATTCAAGGTGGTGATCGAACGGTTATGATAGATGCAGGGTTAAGTGCTAAAAAGCTTGATGAGCTTATGAAGCTGCAAGGTATATCGGGCAATCATATCGATGCTTTGCTCGTGACACATGAGCATTCTGATCATATTAAGGGGCTTGGAGCCTTTGCTCGTAAATACGATATTCCGATTTATGCGAATGAGCCAACATGGGATGCGCTAGAGCGCCATGTCGGCTCAATTAGTCAGGAAAAAAGGATGGTCTTTCTAAGCGGTGAGGAGCTGCACTTTGGCAGCATGTGCGTGCATACCTTCCCAATTTCGCATGATGCGGCGGAGCCAGTAGGCTATACCTTTGAAGAAAGTGGATATCGGCTTGGTGTAGCCACTGATCTCGGTTATGTAAGTGAAAAGGTGAAAATGAAAATTATTGATTGTGATGCACTTGTGCTCGAATCTAATCATGATACAGAAATGCTGCGTATGGGACGTTATCCATGGAATATTAAGCGCCGTATACTAAGCGATATTGGACATCTATCGAATGTCGCTGCAGGTGAAGCGCTGCTAGAGCTGATGACAGATCGCACGAAGCGGGTATATTTGGCGCATTTAAGTCAGGATCATAATATGATGGACCTTGCCATGGTAACGGTAAATTCTATCTTTGAAAATAACGGTGTATTTTACAAGAGAGAAGAATTTCCATTACGTCCTACTTTTGCTGATCGGCCAACGCCTTGGGATGAGCTAGGTCGGCAATAAGCTCTTCTAACGTATGATCAATACGTTGCATCATGCGCGATAGCTCACGGTCATTAATAATGCCTTTATTGGTTAAAATAGCGAGTAGTCCATTAAGTGTTAGTAAAGTTTGGTAATGGTCTTGCTTAAGATCGGCGAGTTGGGCAGCGAGCTGCATATGCTCAAAAGTATGAGTTGTAGACATTAATATTCAGCCTCCTAATATAATAGCGTGTGAAGCAAATATGCTGAGTAAGACGCTATTGCTGTATTGCTTTGAGATCTGGTTGTACATTATTACTATTGTAGTCTAATCTCGCAAAAACATTCCTAATTTTTGTAATTATATAGCAAGTGCTGGAGGGGAGTGCACAATATGAGCCTGTTCGATGATGATTTTTATTCTGCGAAAGTATCTCGTAAAGCGCTAAAGGAGCCATATAAGCTAAGAAAACGTAGAGATTGGCGGCTATGGCGTCGCTTTAATTCTAAGAGTGTACGGCTTGTTCTTATTTCGGTCGTAACAACGGTTGTTGTCATGGTTGCTCTATATAGCGTCTTCGTGGGCATCTCCCCTTCAACTAAGCAGCTTTCTAGCTATGATTTATCCGCCCGTGCTGTGCAGGCTACCGATATTATTCGTCCTGCGGTTGTAAGCATTATTAACGAGCAGAAATATTCCTTGGAGCTAGGTGGTAACGTACTAGATCCAGATAGTACAGAAAGCGGTGTTTATCGCGAAGCTGGCGTAGGATCAGGTGTCATTATTCGTAAGGATGAAGAGCAGGCCTATATTGTGACGAACTTTCATGTCGTCAATAACGCGCATCGTGTGCAAGCGGTGCTGACGAGCGGTGAGAAGCGTGAAGCTGAAATTGTTGGCCTGGATCAGATTACCGATCTAGCCGTGCTTAAAATTAACGCTAAAGGAATTGAAATGGCTGCACAGATTGGCGATTCCTCTAAGCTTAGAGCTGCAGAATTCGTCATGGCGATGGGCAATCCACTTGGTATGGGTGAAGCGATAACGTTTGGTGTTGTCAGTGTCACACGTGAAACAGTGCCTGTGTCGCTTAGTCAGAACGGTATACTGGATTGGGAGCAGGAGGTTATTCGTGTTGATGCAGCGATTAACCAAGGGAACAGCGGAGGACCACTCGTCGATCTAAACGGGCAAGTAGTGGGCATTAACAGTATGAAAATTAGCAATTTTGGCGTGGAGAGCATCGGCTATGCCATTCCGATTAACAATGTCATGCCTGTCGTTGAGGAGCTAATTGCAAAAGGTTATGTGTCGCGTGTATTTCTAGGAGTGGCGGGTCTAGACTTGCAGCAATATTGGAGCAGACAGCAGCTTGAAGCCGATGATGGGCTTGGTAGCGATTCAACACTAGATCTGCCTAAGGAAGTCTACGATGGAATTATGGTGACAGAAACGTCCGGGCCAGCGAAGGAAGCCGGTCTTACTTACAATGATGTGATCGTCAAGCTTGATGACACCAAAATAAAAAGCACACGAGATTTACGCAAATATTTGTATAGCCATAAGCAAATTGGCGATGAAATTGTCGTTCAATATTATCGAGGCAAAGAGTTAATGGAGACAACCGTGATTCTAGGTGAGAACAAGCCAGATACAGTGAAATAAGCTATTAGAGAATAAAGAAGAAAGCCATATTCCAACAAGGACAACGAGTCTTATAGGAATATGGCTTTTTCAATATTTAAATTCAAAAGAAAATACCCCCTCTATCTAAAAATTATGATTCTTATCTACTAAGAAACCCACTGATATAATCAAGGTGTAACGAGCTACAGCTACTAACAAAATTTTGGGGGGAAGATTCATGAAGAAGGTTTTGTTAACGGTCATTATGCTAGTCCTTGTGTCAACAGCAGTACTTACAGCATGTGGAAGCAACAGCTCAAATAATCAGTCAAACTCGAACAACAGTAACAAATCAAGTAATAACTCAAGTAAAGCTACAACCGGGCCAGACAATAGTGCTCCATCTGAAGAAAAGGTAGAGCCATTTACGATTTCACTTCGTCATACGCAAATTGGTGAATCACAAAAGTTTCGAAAAGCTATTCTTGATGATGTTGTAGCGAAAACAGAAGGGGATGTACCTGGATTAACGATTGAGCTGGAGGGTGTGGAGGATGAAGTAAACCGCTTCACTAAGCTACCAGCAGAAATGGCTGCAGGCAATCCGCCAATGATCTTTGACATCTTCGGTGGTGAAGGTGATGCACTTAAATATGGCGAAGCTGGTCGATTACTTGATGTAGCACCAATTCTTGATGAGCTAGGATTAAGTGATAAATTTTTAAATCTCGATCAATTTACAGTGGACGGAAAGGTTTATGGTTTACCGATTGGTGGTAACACAGAAGGTTTCTTCTATAACGAGGAATTATTCGCACAGCTAGGGTTATCTGAGCCAACAACTTTGGCAGAGTTAGAAAATGCCGCTCAGGTGCTAACTGATAATGGATACACTGCATTTGCGATGGGTTCAAAGGGTGCTTGGGTACCGCTTATGCTAGTTAACACACTAATTGGCCGCTATGCAGGTCCTGAAGCCATTAATGGTCTTGCTTCTGGCGACGTAAAATGGAACTCTCCTGAAGTTATTGCTGCATTCACCAAATATAGTGAGTGGGTAGAAAAAGGATATTTTACAAAAGGTGAGCTTGGTTTTGAATATGCGGATATGTTAAATGAATTTGTGACAGGTAAGGCTGGAATGATGTTTGATGGAAGCTGGAGAGCTTCTGTATTTAAGGATGAAACTCAAGCAGGTGCACTCACTAACAAAGTTAGCTTCTTCCCAATGCCAGCAGTTGATGGTGGCAAAGGAGATCAAACCTATGTTAATGGTAACTACTCTAACGGTTATGGATTCTCATCAAATCTAAATGAGCAACAGTTAGTAGCAGTAAAAGCTTTTATTAAAAATATGTACAGTGATGAAATGCAGCTAAGAGGCTTGCTTGAGGATGGAGTGCTGCCTTCCATTAAGCTATCTGGCGATGCAACGAGCAAGGTAGAGGACAAAGTGGTAAATAAGGTTATTCAAGTAATGGGTAAATCAGGCGGAGCATTCTCTCACTTCGATTCAACGGTAAAATCTGAGGTATATAAAGAGTCTGAGGATGCTATTTTGAAACTAATTACAAAGCATGAGACGCCACAATCCGTAGCTGATATTCTTCAGGCGGTTCAAGATCGACAATAAAAGTAAAAAGCTTATGCAAATTTGAAACATATTTAAGGGAGAGCCGCCACACTGGTAGCCTCCCTTAAATATTAAGATGAGATGGAGGAAAACAAGATGAATCGCATACTTCGTAATCCGTGGATTTACTCCATTATGATTATCCCTACACTTGCCTTATACACTCTATTCTTTATTTATCCGATGGCCACCTCTTCTTATTATGCGTTTACCGATTGGAATGGATTAAACCAGGCAAGCTTTGTTGGACTTGATAATTTTATAAGAGTGTTTAGTGATAAAGATTTTATTAATGCAATCTACAACAACTTTATATTTATTGGATTTTCAATTTTCATTCAAGTGCCATTAATTATTTTGTTTGCTCTATTAATATCAAGTGTAAAGAGATTTCAAGGCATATATAAAACAACGGTGTTTATTCCTTCTATTTTGTCTACGTCAGTTATTGGGATACTGTGGGGGTTTATTCTTCACCCTAATATCGGGCCAGTCAATCAATTCCTCTCTCTGTTTGGCATTGAGCCAATCTTCTGGCTTGCGGAGTCCAAATGGGCAATGGTTAGCATTCTTGTTGTTAACGCTTGGCAATGGATGGGCTTCTATATTGTGCTGGTGCTAGCAGCGATATTAGCGCTGCCTAAGGAAATGAATGAAGCTGCGGAAATTGATGGTGCTACCGGCATTCAACGTGCATTGTATATTACCGTTCCATTAATTAAACCGATCATCTCCGTGGTCGTCATGCTGTCTATAGCGGGCGCTATGCGTGTCGTTGATATCGTACTCGTCATGACCAAGGGCGGACCAGTTGGTGCAACGGAGGTTATGGCCTCGTATCTCGTTAATGAAGCGATGGGCGTCAATCCAAGCTATGGCGTAGGAACAGCAATTTCCTTGATAATTTTTGCCTTCGCTTTAGTGTTAACTGGCATATATCAAGCAACTTTCGGAAAGACAAAGGAGTGATTATGCGATGAATACATTGAAAAGAATTTCGCCACATGTGATACTATCAATATACGTACTGGTTGTTCTATTTCCATTCGTATTTGTTGTCTTTTCATCGCTGAAGGAGAGCAATATTGAGATTGCGGAGAACCCCTTTGGCTTTCCCAAAAAGCTATATTTTCAGAACTTTGTCGATGCTTGGGTAAAAGCAAAGATTAGTGTTTATTTCTTTAATAGCGTTTATTTGGCGGTAACATCTGCATTAACAGGCGTGTTGCTGGCAGCAGCAACGGCGTTTGCCTTAACTCGCATGAAATTTATGAAAGTAAGTAAGGTTATCTATCAATTTGTATTAATAGGAATGCTGATTCCTGGTAATGTTCTATTTATCGCACAATATATTCTTGTCATGAAGCTAGGTATACTAGGAACACATTGGGCATTGTTTTTGCCCTATACTGCTGGTGCTCTGCCGATTAGCGTCCTGCTAATCGCTGCTTTCATGAAGTCAATTCCGAGTGAGTTGGAGGAAGCGGCAATTGTGGATGGGACAGGATCATTACGATTATTTTACAAAATTATATTGCCTTTAACCTTACCTGCTTTAGTAACTGTATTCATCGTAAATTTTCTTGGATCTTGGAACGAATATCTATTAGCAAACTTTTTCATAAGCAAGGATGAACTAAGAACGTTGCCTACGGGAATGGTTGGCTTTAGAGATGCTTTCCAAACAAACTATGCATTAATTAGTACAGGTATTGTTTATTGTGTGGTGCCGGTATTGATCTTATATGCATTTTTACAAGAGAAAATAATAGAGGGAGTTACTGCTGGTAGTGTTAAGGGTTAACAGAGGATGTGGATCTTAATGTCACTGCAAAAAAAGCTAATCTTAAGCTTCGTAGGTTTAATTATTGTCCCATTACTGGTGCTAGGCAGTCTGTCATTTAATTATATCTCTAATAAGACAGAAAAGAGTTACGCAGAATCGACAGAGCTGACGCTTCGTGCCCTGCTAATTAGTATTGATCAGGTATTCCGGGATATGAATAATGTAACGGATGGAGTTATTGCCAGTCGGGCAATTCAGGATGCGCTTAGTAATTTGCAGTCAACAGATATAGATCAGATCAATTATCTTCAATTAAATGAGATCCAGCGGAATTTTCGAGAGCTGCTGGTCAACCATCCCTCTGTAGGTTATGCCTTTATGTACACACTGGAGCAACAGAACGTGCACAGGCTATTTTCCAAGGCTAGCTTTACCCCCTTAACGTATGATGAATTTTTGCAGCTGCCTGTGTATCAGGAAGTTATTAAGCGAGACGGCTTGCCAATATGGCTAGGTCCTTATGAATATCCAAAGTTGACAAGCAATGAACCTGTATTTACCTTAATTCGAGTTGTAAAGGATATAGATACCTTAAAAAATAAAGGCATTTTGCTTGTGCAAATCCGCACCTCAGATCTTGAAGCAATCTTTCGTTACTTGCGCTACAAGCAAGAGCATACGAAATATATGATCGTCAATCGAGACGGATTAATATTATATGACAGTAATGGACAGCTGGCCAACAGACCATTTGGCGAATTGATGTCCAATATTGATTTAACAGAGAGCCATACCGTTCAACGCGGTACCTTTGATGATGTTGAATCCGTTGTATCGTCGATTAGCTTTGGCAATTACGAGCAATGGAAGCTGGTTGCAGTAACGCCTAGAGATGTGATTTCTGGTGAAATTCAATGGACTGCCTTTGTCATCTCGTTGTTAATTGGTCTAAGTATGCTGTGTGCCTGTATCTTTATAGTTTATATCGCAAAACGTGTGACCCGAGCCATTACCGATTCGGTCAATGTGATGAGAGTGGTTGAGCTTGGAGACCTAGATGCCAGAGTAAGGGTGCGAGGTAATGATGAGATTGGCTTGCTTACTCGCGGAACGAATCGATTAATTTACCGGGTACAGCAGCTAATTGAAGAGCTACAGGAGCAGCATGAACGTAAACGAGCGGCTGAGATGGCAGCTTTACAAGCACAAATTAAACCGCATTTTCTGTTTAATACACTGGAATCGATTAATGTATTAGCGATACAGAATCAAGGCAGAAAAGTAAGTAAAATGGTGACGAGACTAGGCAATATTTTACGAATAAGCATGCAGCAGAAGGATCTCATTACGATTGAGCAGGAGCTTCTCCATGTACAGAGCTATTTGGATATCCAAAAATTCAGATTTGAGGAACTGTTTGAATATGAGCTAGAGGTTGACCCTAAGCTTCTGCAAGAAAAAATACTTAAGCTTTCTCTTCAGCCATTAATTGAAAATAGTATTCAGCATGGATTCGAAGGAATTTTATACATCGGATTGATACGTATTGTGATCATTGATGGTCATGATGTCATTTATTGTAGAGTTGAGGATAATGGGATCGGCATGACCTCGACACAGCTAGAACGCTTCAGCTCTTCCGTATCCAGTATAATCGACTTCGTTAATACGCCTGAGCATGGTGAACGCCGAGGTATCGGCGTGCAAAATGTAGCAGAGCGCATTCGGCTTAGCTTCGGTCAGCCATATGGTTTAATGATTTGCAGTGCTCCTGATCAAGGAACGGTTATTCAGATGACGATACCTAAACACAAGGATGGTGGTCATTATGAGACTAAAAGCATTACTGGTCGATGATGAGATCAATATTTTGCGAAATTTGCAGATTGTGTTGCCATGGCAGGAACATAATGTAGAGGTTGTAGGCATGGCGCACAATGGTATGCAAGCGTTAGAGCTCGTTAAGCTTCACCAACCACATCTTGTTTTTTGTGATATTCGTATGCCAGTTATGGATGGGATAGATTTTTTAAAGGAGCTTCGTCAATTTGATCAAGGTACAGAAGTCATTATGCTTACAGGATATCAGGAATTTGAATACGCCCGTACCGTATTGCGATATCGCGTATTAGATTATGTTCTTAAACCGATAGACTATGATGCGCTTGAGCAGCTCTTTATTGAGGTAGCTGGGAGCATTCGAGATAGATTAACAAATCTCGCGCAAGAGAGTCAGAAGAAAGACAAGTTAACAGACCTTGCCTATGAGAAAATGCTTTTAGATTTAATCTACGGTCGTACGGATACGGCAAAGCTTTCCGAGTGGCATGAACAGTTTGAAATCTTAGATCAGCAATGTTTAATGTTTGTTATTAGCGGTCAGGAACAGGAGATGTACACCGTTGCAAATGCTTTAATGGAAGGACTGAGCAAGCTGTTTGCAGAGCAACCGCAAATTGTGTTGTTACAGGTCGAAGAGCGTTATTGGACTATTCTAGCGGTCGGGCATTTCTGTCATATCGAAGACCGGCAGCTGCAAGCAACTATTGAGTGGCTGATGCTGAACCTTGATTTGCAGACTGAAGGAGTCAATATAGCAGCATATAACCATTCACTGAGAGTAACCGACTTGCAGGGAGGCTGGCAACGATTAAGCAAGGAGCTGAGCTTGGGCCAAGCAACGTATCGGCTGTTAGCCTATAATCCTGTTGGTGAGGTACAGCAGCAGGAGCAGTTTATATGGCATGATGTTGATTTATTAGTTCAAGCGCTTAAGCAGATGGATCGAGTAAAAGCAAGGGAGATCGTTAGTTTGCTTGAGGACAGATTGCGGACATTTTCATCACAGTCCTTGCAACAGGTTGAAATGATGATGAGTGCTGTGCTTGTCTATTTAATTAAGGAATTACGAAAGTACGATGCGATTAGTGCTGAATCAGAGTGGCATATCCTGCAGCAGCTTCATGAATATAAGCAATTAAAGGAAATGCTCATCATCATTCGTCAGCTCGTGGAGGAGACGTTTACGGAGCGAATGAATAAGAGACCACAAGCCTCGATTGGCGCGGCTAAGGAATATATTGAAGCTCATTTGGCATCAGATATTGCGGCGGAAGAGGTAGCAAGTTACTTGAATATAAGCATTAGCTATTTCAGTACATTATTTAAGCAGCATTACGGCATGAACTTTATTGATTATGTTACAGAGGCAAGAATAGAACGCGCTAAGGGGCTGCTAACCTTGTCTAATAAAAGCATATCAGATATAGCTAGAACTGTAGGCTACTTGGATCGAAGATATTTTAATAAAGTATTTTTGAGGAAGGTTGGCGTGCTGCCCTCAGTGTATCGTGAACGTAATAAAAGAGAAATGGGGTAATGCTGAATGCTAGATACCTTATCATTAAGACAAAAGCTCGGACAGCTATTCATGTTCGGATTCGATGGTTATCAGGTGCCCGATCATATGGAAGCCTTCATCAGAGACTATGGGCTTGGAAATATTATATTATTTCGACGAAATGTAGATAGCAATGAACAAGTGAAAGCCTTAACGTTATCGCTGCAGCAGCTTGCTTCCCAATATCATGAGTTTCCTCTTTCTATAGCGATTGATCAGGAAGGCGGGATGGTTGCGCGCATCGATCGACATGTGACCGTCATGCCCGGACAGATGACGCTTGGTGCGACGAATGAGGTCACAAATGCTTACGAAGCGGGAATGATATCAGGCATGGAGCTCGCCCAGCTCGGAATTACGGTTAACTTTGCCCCTGTGCTGGATGTCAATAATAATCCGCTCAATCCAGTAATCGGTATTCGTTCATTTGGCGAAGAGCCTGATATGGTTGCAAGGTTTGGTTCTGCGATGATTCGTGGATATCAGGAGATGGGCATTGCAGCCTGTGCTAAGCATTTTCCTGGTCATGGTGATACAACCGCTGATTCTCATGAGGAGCTACCATCTGTTTCTCATTCTATAGAACGAATACATCAGCTTGAGTTAGTTCCTTTTAAGCGAGCAATCAAGGAGAAGGTTGAAATGATTATGACAGCGCATGTTCAATTTCCTGCGCTTGAGCCAAGTGGTATGCCAGCCACCTTATCTGCTAAGGTGCTGACGGGACTTCTGCGTGAGGAATTAGGATATGACGGAGTAATTGTTACAGATTGCTTAGAAATGAATGCGATCGCGCAAGGGGTTGGCGTGGCTAAGGGAGCAGTCGAGGCTTTTCTAGCGGGTGCCGACCTCATTTTAGTCAGTCATCAGCATGAGCGGCAGCTTGCGGCTTTTCACGCCCTTGAGCAAGCGGTACTAGACGGCATCATTAGTGAGGAAAGAATTAATCAATCCGTTGCACGTATTATTGCAATGAAAGAAAGACAACAGATGCGGGTTTTAGCAGCTAAGGTTAAATTCCATGATATCAGCGCTGAACAGTCACAGCTAGCTTGTGGGCAAATGATGGAGCAGGCGGTAACCTTAGTGCAGGATGAGCGTCATTTGCTTCCATTATCGAAGGATGAATCTACCCTGGTTATTTGGACAGAGGTACGAAGATCAACTCAAGTCGATGAGATTATTGAGCAGGAGCTTACTTTAGGTAAACAGCTTCAAGGTTTAGGTATTGCTTTAACCGAGGTTACGATTGGTACAGAGCCAACGCAAGATGAGCTTCAGCAATTAGAAGTGATGCTTGAGACAGAACAGTTTAAGCAAATCATTGTCTGCTTATATAACGCTGTACAATCAACGGGTCAGCAAGCAATGCTTCAATTGTTGAAAGGGCAAGGTCATCGTGCCGATGTCATATATGTCAGTTTACGCAATCCATATGATTATTCTTTACTGTCTCAAGACGACACTTATATTTGCGCCTACGAAAATCGCCCAGCAATGCTTCGTGCAGTGGGCCTTGCCTTAACAGGTGCTATTCCCTTTAAAGGGAAGCTTCCAGTGACATTGGCTAATTAGTTCAATTTCCGAAATATATTGCAGGGACGTTGAGTAACATACTTGGACATTGTATATTGCCACCTACTATATTAAGGCCCTTACCGCATTGATGGTAAAGGGTCTTCTTTAGGTTAGTGCAATGTTTTAAGGGCAGTTGGGCGATACTATTGTTAGTCAATATGGTATGATAACAATAGAACATGAACTTTTACGAAAAGGAAGAGAAACATATGTATTGTGTATGCAAAGAATGTATTGAGCACGCGATTGAGCGATTCGTAGATGAGTTTGAGGATGCACCGGATATGGTTGATTTGAAAGAAACTGAATTTGCAGACTGGGACCCACCACGTAAATGTGACCTGTGCGAGAATGCAGCAGAGGTATTGGTGGTCTAATGCATATTCAAATTATAGCGGTTGGTAAGCTTAAGGAAAAATATTTAACGATGGGCATTGCCGAATATGCCAAGCGTCTTGCACCATACATAAAGCTGACCTTTACCGAGCTCCCCGATGAGAAGGCACCGGAGACGATGAGCGCTGCGGAGGAAGAGCAGGTAAAGATGCGTGAAGGCGAGAAAATATTAGGGCAAATTAAGCAGGATGCCCATGTAATCGCCATGGCAATTGACGGGCAGCTATGGTCGAGCGAAGAGCTTGCCAGCCAGCTGGACAAGCTCACGACCTACGGCAAAAGCCATATCGTCTTCGTCATCGGCGGCAGTAACGGCCTGTCGTCCGATGTGCTGAAGCGGGCCAATCAGAAGCTTAGCTTTGGTAAAATTACATTTCCCCATCAGCTGATGCGGTTGGTGCTGGTGGAGCAGGTGTACCGTGCGGTGAAGATTAATCGTGGTGAACCGTATCATAAATAAGGGCAAGTTCTTACGATTGACAGCAACAAGATTACGTGATAATTTCAGGATAGGATAATAAAGGCAATGTAACCTTCGGGTTCAACCTCGCTGAGAAGTGTGGGTTGGACCCTTTTTTCATTTCAAAACCAGGGGAGGATTCGAATTGTTGAAGACTGAATTGCTGTTACAGCGGCTGGGCGAGATTGGCAAGTCACTCGAACGCAAGGGAGGCGCTCTTTTGCTATTAGGCGTTGGTTCCGTGGGGGTCGAGACAGAACGGTTGGATGAATATTCGGATTTGGATTTCTTTGTCATTGTGAAACCGGGAGAGAAGAACAGATATATCGACCGATTGGATTGGCTCGCAGACATACATCCGCTTGCCTACTCGTTTAAAAATTCGGATGTGGGGTACAAAGTGCTGTTTGAGGACGGTATTTTCTGTGAGTATGCTGTATTCGAGGAATGGGAGCTAGCGAACGCCTCCTATACAGAAAGCCGGGTCATATGGAAGGATCCGAAGTATGGCAATACGGGAATCGCCAAACCTTCCAACCCGATCCCCAGCCTAAAAAAGGATTCCTTGGACTTTCCTTTGAACGAAGCCTTGACCAATCTATACGTGGGGCTCGGCCGCTATGCAAGGGGAGAGCGCCTATCCGCGACGAGGTTTGTTCAAGGGTACGCGGTAGACAGAATTCTATCCGTGCTCCATCTGCTGGAACAAGAAGTGGATTATTTTCCCGATCCGTTCGGGAATGAGAGACGGGTAGAGAAAAGATACCCTCGTTTTGCGGAAATCATAGGAGACATGATACAGGGATACGATCGTGTTCCCGAGTCAGCGCTTCGCATTTTAGATTTCATAGAAGAAGTGTATCCGGTCAATCGAAGGTTAAGCGATGAAATACGGCGATTGGCTAATATAACTTGCCGTTACAGACAGCACGGAGAACCGTATCATAAATAGGGCGAAATTATTTAAGTAACAACATGTTTGTGAACTACCAACCACCTAAGAGGTGGAGGCTTCTTGGTCAATAGAGCTACTACTCCAAGTTTACCCAAGCTCATAGGCTAGTTCCTAACCCGAAGAATACCACATTACATGACTAGTTTTAGAAGGTTTTGTGCGGCATTGATGTCTCTGTCATGATGCACATTACATGCCGGACAAGTCCATTCACGCAAGGCAAGATGCTTCACCTCTGCATGTTGATAACCGCAATTTGAGCATAGCTGACTACTTGCATAGGTTTTAGGGGCAATCATCAGTTCTCTACCGTACCATTGCGCTTTGTATTCCATCATCGAACGAAGCATGCTCCAAGACACTTCGCTGATGGCTTTTGCAAGCTTGGGACTCTGCATCATGTTTTTTACACTAAGGTCTTCCATGACAATGACTTGGTTTTCGCTTATCATCTTGGAAGAGACTTTGTGCAAAAAGTCCTGACGCGGATGACGGATTTTCTCGTGTAGCTTTGCATCTTTCTGTCTTGCCTTATCGCGATTATGAGTTCCCTTCTTCTTGCGAGATAAGTCTTTCTGCAATTTGACTAACCGCTTTTCAAACTTGCGAAGGTGCTTCGGATTCGAAAAGACTTCACCACTGGAAGTAGTAGCGAATGTATGAAGAGGTGAAGGCATCTTTGACTACCCTCAGCTAACGTTACTATGCGTTGTCATACGAGATGTCTTAATTTTAACTGATTGACATCTTAGCAAGAAGGTGAAAACTTTTGTATAATAGTCCAATTTTTAGATGTTTTCAAAACCAATTGAATTTACTGTTCCTCACGTTTAGCTTTGCGACGCATTGCTTCTCGAAATTCAGTTGGCTGCATATTAATAAGCTCCCGAAAGGTGCGTGTAAAGCTTTTATAGCTTTCATACCCTACCATTGTTGCTATCTCATTGATTTTGTAATCTGTTTCCGCAAGCAATCTTTTGGCTTTATCCAAGCGTATATCGCGTAAATATTCAGCAAAGCCTTTGCCAATATTACGCTTAAATAAATTAGAAAAATAGGTGTAGTTGAGAGAAACATGATTGGACACCATTGCTAAATCAATCGGCTTGTGATAGTTTTCATGAATAAAACGAATAGCTTCATTTAAGTCCTGTGTGTTACGGTAGTTAATTTTAAATTCATAATAATACTGATTGAGCTTTACTAATTGCTGCTGAAGCACTAGCAGATATTCACGGATACCAGGGAAATCAAATAAATTACGCAAAGCATTAATGTCCAGTGCATGATCACCAATATAGGGTGAAATAACACGTACATGATCCTCAAGCAGTTCAGTCATAGTACGACATAGCTGCTGGGTATAGCGAATTGAGTATCGTTGCAAAGTGTTTTTATGAAAAAGAGAAGACAATGCTAATGAAATTTTATTGCTATTGTTCGTACCAATATACTGAAATAACGCATAGATATTCTCATAAGGTAGCTCCCAATTCTGCTCCAAATGCTGCAGGAGTGAGGAGTTAATGTAACGCTTGTCAGGGAAAAGATAGCTATGTCGCAATAAGTCAGTAATCTGTGCGTAGCATTGGGGCAAGGATGCCAAACCAGCATACTGATCTGATACGACGGTTAGTACGTTTATATGTTCACTCTGTAAGGTTTTTATCAGCGTCCGAGGGTTATGCTGAGCACTAATTGCTAGTACAAGATAAGGGCGTTGCTCAATCCATAAATATTGCTCACTGTCATACAGCTGACTAACGATTGCTTCAATATGATGGATGCGATTAGCATTTGGTTGATTTAACGAAAGCTCCTCGCGAAGGAGATAAATTGTATAGGAGTGCCACAGCTGAGGTGATTTTTTTTCTGTTTCTTCTATCCATAACCAGTCCTTAGCTGCACTTCCCTTCATAAATAACGATAGCTCACGTCGCTCAGTTTCCTGGGCAAGCCTTGAAATATGCGCTATATTTTGTGCAAGACCTTCTTGAATACGTATTTCCTGTACGACGTGTTCCACAGCTAGCTGCAAGTCGTCACGTTTTACTGGTTTTAATAAATACCCCTTTACACCAAGCTCTATCGCCTTTTGAGCGTAAGAGAATTCATCATATCCACTAATAATGACAAAGTTTACCTTATGACCTTCCATTCGCGATTGCTGCATAAGCGTCAGCCCATCCATATCAGGCATGCGAATATCTGTGATAACAAGATCAATTTCTTGCTTACGTAATAGTTCAAGCGCCTCGTAACCATTGGTTGCACAATAAATATGATCGGTCGTTAACGACAGCTGCTCCAGCATAGCGTGCAGCCCATCTCGTATATGTTTTTGATCGTCAACAATTAATGTACTGATCATCTTTTACCAGCCTCCTAAATTCGTATTGTTCCAAGGTAAACGAATGGTTACGCAGGTATATTCATTAACGATGCTGTCTACACTTAAACCACATTCCTCGCTGTAGTAAAGCTGTAGTCGCTTATGAACATTTTCTAGTCCTAGCCCGTTTTTACTGGCGATAATAGGAGTATCTTTATTCTCCTGTAGTGCCTTATTTAAACTGTCTAATGCTTGAGATTGAATACCAATACCGTCATCTTTAATATTGATAAGTAAGAAGCGTTCCTCTTCAATTTGCATCGATATAGTAATCTGCAAGGCGCGACTCTCTCTTACAGCATGATGCACACAGTTTTCTACAATAGGCTGCATGCACATTTTTGGAATGGTATAGCTTAAAATATGCTGGGGTAAATCGGTATGGAGCTTAATATGATTGCCCTCCATAAAATTAATGAAATAAATATAGTTTTCAATATTGGTTAGCTCATCATGGATCGTTACGGTATCTGATTTCCACTGCATGTTATAGCGAAGCTGTGAACCCAGTGAAACAAGTGCATTGGCAATGGCAGGCTGCTTTTCGACCTCAGCAAGCATACGTATTGATTCCAAAGCATTATAAAGGAAATGAGAATTAATTTGCGAATGTAAGGAATGCAGCTGCGCATTTTTAGCGATAAGCTGCTTATCGACAATTTGGGTCATTAACTGCTTAATTTCATCTAATGTATTGTTATAGCTAATGGCTACCTCGTCAATTTCATCACCCTTCTCGAACGGATGCAGCCCGGTATCAATTTTGGCATCTAGATTCCCTTTGCGAACCATTCGCATGGAGTAGAGCACGCGTTCTAATCTTCGGAAAATACGACGAGTGGTGTGCGAAACAATAAGCATAATTAGTAGAAGCACACATAGTGTAATACCAGCAACAAGGGCATACCAGCTTCTAGGCTCTTCGACTAATGTTTTATGTGCAGTAATGTTAATAATGTAGGCATCAATTGGTGCGATGTAGCGATAAATGGCATAGTAAATTTCATTGTCGATCTTAACTTTAATTGGAGTAGTAGGCTGCAGCACATCGAGCTGTGGATGTACACTGGTTAAAATTTGCTCTAACTGTTTCTCATCATGCTGTTGAAAGAACTGATGCTGTGGATTGTAAACTGCTCGTGTAGGCTGTGTGGCATCAACGATTAAAGGTAAAAAATTGTTATGATCCTCATTGAGTACATCACTAAAAAATTCCAGGTGTGCTACGCGAATTTCCATGATCGTAGGCATTTGCTGCTGAAGGCTAGGCATACGTACTAAGCGATAATAGGATAAAGTCGATTCTCCATGCTGAAAGGAAAATAGATGGAAAGCAGCCCCGCCCTTTTCCCGTAATGTGACCCAATAATTTTGAGGCCAAAAACGGTTAAAATGGTAGATTTCAGGCCAAATTTCATATAGCTCAGGATTATCAACATAGAAGCTTAGCTCATGGATCAACTCATGGTTTTGAATCATATTATGAAGCTGCTCAAATTGATTTTGGCGAAATTTCACTAAACGCAGCCCATCGTCAATCATATTGGAATGAATAAAGTCAATAAATGCACGTTGTGTTAGGACAGAGGAGGAGGCATTTTCAATAATTTCAATCTTAGTGCGTATTTGCTCATTGAGGCGTGAAACTTGATTGCTGCCGACCGCCATTGCATCCCTATAAAACTGATTTTCTTGAATGCGAATAAATAAAATAGAGACAATAATAGCAGGAATAACAATGACCGTGCTAAATGCAAGAAAGAGCTTCTGTGAGATGCGGGCATTGCGATATAGCTTCTTTGATTTGTGAAATAGATAGATCATCCAATCTCCCTCCTACCCTTGTAATATAACATAGTAATTAAATTTTGGCAGGCAGGTTTTAGCGTTAACATAATGGTTAATAAATGAGGGAATACCGACCCTCCTAGGAGAGTCGGTATGACGATAGATATTATTCAGACATTTTTTCCTTACGAGCATCCATCTCTGCTTGACGATATTCCATGACCTGTTCGAAGCCATAGCCATTACGACGCTCTAGGAAGCTTTCGAATATTTTATCAAACGTCGCTTCATCCTTTGCTGTAATCAGCTCCGGAAGCACCTCTTCCCAATTTTGCGAAATTCTAGACCATGCTACAGCAACATCTGAATCACCAAGTGGATCTAGTCCCTTATAAATGCCGCTGTCGATATCTGCTTGTGCATTTGCAAAGTCCTCCATTTGCTTAATGACAGATGCTTTCTCTGGTCTCCATTGGTTAACGATAACTGGATTACGCATCATCCAGTACGTATCCATAATGCCGTATTCCTTTTCTAGCTTTTCAATATTGTTATTTAACAGATCAACCATTTCAGGCTTTAATGTTGGCTTGTCGTCAACCATATCCCATGTTTCTCCTTCTTTGCCAAGGAACAAATCACGTTGCCCCTCTTCACTAGCTAAGTAGGATAGGAAGCGAATAGCTCGTTCTGGATGCTTCGTGTTCTTACTAATCATGGTTACCATCCAACCATCCATATTGCCAGGGAATAGCTTTGCTTGTTCTCCATTGCTATTTTGTGGACCATCGACAGCAATGTAGTAGGAATCTGGCTCATTTGCAGCAAGCATAGGGTTAACTGCCGTCATTCCCGTCCATTCACGAATCATCATAAAGTATCGAGCATTGTTTGTTTTTTCTTCCACCTGTGAATCAGAATCGACCAGAAAATCTACATTAATTAAACCGCGTTCGTAGGCAGTTCTAAACGTTTTTAACCAAGTAATATAATCTGGATCAGTAATACGGTCGTACACCTTACCATCCTTTTCATATGGAATAGCAAGCAGGTTTTGTAAGTACTCTGTCATGCCGTAAGGCACATTTCCCTGCGAGAAGAACGGACTCATTGGCTGACCTTTATAGGTTGAGTATTGATCTTTTAGTAATTGTAACGCTTGCAGAAAGCCTTCAGGAGTCGTTAGATCAGGCTTACCGAGTTCTTCATATAAATCCTTGCGAACAAGGAAGGTTTGGTTTGCTGCTGTCATTCCTGTTTCATGCATCAGATTTGGACTATAGGAGTCATTGGGTATGCCGTACGTATTACCATCCGCTTGACGATACCATTTTAAAGTTCCGTCACCGGCTACTTTAAAGAAATACGGATCGTATTGGTCGGCAAGCTCATTAAGGGCATAGACATAATCACCCTCCCACAGCTTTTTCACCGCAGTTTCCCATGAACCCATAGAAATAATATCTGGAAGCTTGCCAGAGGTCATCATAAGTGTAATATGCTCATTTGCCTCACCAGAAGGAACTTCAATGGTAACATTTACACCTGTTTTCTCCGTAATGTATTTTGAGGCAAGGCTATCGCCCCAGCTATGAGGATACCAGTTAGCTCCGACAAACCAAGTTAGATCAACTGGGCTTGTATCCAGCATCCATGCTGGCTCATCAGGATTTAGCTCTGCGGTTGGAGGCGTTTGCGTATCATTGGTCGGCTGGCTGGTTGGCTGGTTCGTTGGTGTATTATTTCCACCGCTGTTCGTACAAGCAATTAGACTTAACGATAAAACTAAAAGGATTGAAATTGATTTTGATGCCTTTAATAATTTCTTTCTCAAAGAAAACACCCTCTCTATTGGAATAATGTATTATTTCCAGATATGACAAGCCATGCTTGTTAGCCCTTGATTGCTCCAATCATTACACCTTTTACAAGATAGCGTTGAATAAATGGATAAACGAGCAGGATAGGCAGGGTTGCCACCATCATTGAGGCAAATTTAATCGAATTGCCAGGTAAGCGAGCGCCGAATTGCGCCATTGCCTGCTGCTGCATAAACGACATCGAGTTTTCAGCAATAATTTTGTAAAGCATCGTTTGTAAAGGTAAAATGTCCTGTGAATGAATATAGATAACGCCTTGATAATAGTCATTCCAGTGATAAACTGCAGAAAAGAGTGCAATCGTTGCAATAACTGCCATACTATTAGGCAATACAATTTTGAAAAGCACCCCATAATCAGATGCACCATCCACCTTAGCTGATTCCTCCAAGCTGTCCGGAATGGTTCGAAAGAAACTTATAAAAATAACCATATTGAAGAAGGTATACATCGCTGGAATAATAAAAACTAAAAAGTTATCGTAAAGTCCAAGCTTTGTCATCAAAATAAATGTTGGGATAAGACCGCCTGAGAATAACATTGTAATTAAAGCTATCTTAATATAAATTTTTCGGCCGATAAGATTGGTTTTGCTCATGCCATAAGCGACAATAGCAGTAAATAACACATGCACGGTTGTTCCGATTACAGTTCTTAGCGTTGTAATTAAGAAGCCATTCATTAAGCTTTTATCATTAAATACAACGCTGTAGCTGGCAAGAGAGAATTCCTTAGGGAACCAATTTACGGTTCCGAGCAGTGCTTGCGCAGGTGAGTTTAACGAATTAATGAATACAAACCATATCGGATATAACGTAACAAAGCATACTGCTAGCATAATTAGCGTATTAACTACTTCAAATAAACCTATACGATGTAATCGTTTTCTTTTCTCCATAAAGCAGCTCACTCCTTCCTAAAAGATGCTTTCGCCAGTAAGTTTTTTTGAAGTATAGTTGGCTAGAAATAATAATCCTAACGCCACAATTGAGCGAACAAATAGCACGGCTGTTGAGAAGGAATGTCGTCCAGATACAAGACCCATATTATAGATATATAGATCTAAGCTTTCTGCCATTTTCATATTCATATTGTTTTTAAGCATAAAGATTTGTTCGAAATTACTGCCAAGAATATTGCTGACTGCAAGAATAAAGAGAATCGCTATAGTTGGGCGTATACATTGTATTGTAATATGCCACATGCGATGCCAGCGATTGGCACCATCAATTTCAGCAGCTTCATATAGTCCTGGGTCAATGCCAGCAATCGCTGCGATATAAATAATAGCGCTCCACCCGGTTTCCTTCAGCGTATCTGTAAAATACGTAATCCACCAGAAGTACTTAGGGTCACTGTTATAAAGAATCTCACGTTCTTGAATGTCTAATGCCATCATTAGCTGATTGATGACGCCGCCTTCTCCTAACCAGTTTAGTGCAATACCGCCGAATATGGTCCAAGCTATAAAGTGCGGAAGGTAGGAGATGGTTTGAACGGTTCGTTTTAACTTTAGACTGCGAATTTCATTGAGAAGCAGCGCAAATAGGATAGGGATAGGGAAGCCGAGAACAAGCTTAATCGTGCTCATACCTAACGTATTACGAATTGAGCGCCAAAAACGATCGTCAGTTAAGAAATCTTCAAAATGCTTAAGCCCAATAAATGGTGACTGCAGCATTGGTTTCGCAATACTATAATCCATAAAAGCAATAATGAGCCAAAACATTGGGATATAACAAAAGATAAACATCCAAACAATTCCTGGGATAACCATGCTTTGTAGCTGCCACTGACGCATAAATTTATTAGCTGCTCGTTTCAAGTTGTGTTCACCCCCTTTGAATTCATCGTATGAAAAATAGAGAGTGGAAAAAATGCCAACATTTTTGTTGCTATCCCAATTTTTTAGGTTTAATTGATCTCCTCTCCTAATTCGGTATGCTAAGTATAAATAAAGGAGGGGATATCAATGGGAAAACTCGTATGGGAACAAAACTTTTTAAGCAAGAATAGAAGCTTAGATCAATGGAATATCGCTATTGGTAATGATTTGCTAGATGAGAACGGCGTTGCCATTGTATCAGGCTGGGGGAATGGTGAAGAGCAATTTTATACCGGGGAAAGCGGAAATTTATTTTTTGATGAGCAAGGATTGAATATATGTGCACGTGTTGAGCAGATCGTGCACGGAGGGAAAACGTATTCCTATACATCCGCAAGAATTAATACGCAGCACCATTTCTCTTATCGCTATGGCAGACTAATTGTGAGGGCAAAGCTTCCAGTAGGTATTGGTCTATGGCCAGCCATCTGGCTGCTGCCACAGGATCAAGTATACGGCCCGTGGCCTGCTTCAGGGGAAATCGATATTATGGAGGCGAAAGGGCGACTGCCTCAACAGGTGTCAGGTACGTTGCACTATGGACAAAGCTGGGATAACAAATTTACTGATGAGTACACCTATCAACTGCCAGAAAGTCGTATCGACGAGTTTCATAATTATGAGCTGGAATGGAGCAAGGACAAAATCCGCTGGCTAGTGGATGGACATTGTTATGCTGAACGATTACTGGATCATGATCAGATGCCATTTGATCATCCCTTTTATTTGCTGTTAAATGTTGCTGTAGGCGGCTGGTACGATCGTGTGGAGGTGGATCGCACTGCATTTCCTGCTTCAATGATAGTGGAGGGAATATGGCTGTATGAACTTGAGAGGTAAAGGATGTTATGAACTTGTTAGTGGACCTCGCTACATAATCGGTTAAGATTGTAAATTACGTAATAAATATGGTAGTATTGATATATTAATAGGAATAATCAGGATATTCTTAATAGTTAGAAAAACCTTTATAAGGTAGATTATTCCTATATAGGTATATTCATATGAATAATGAGGAGACACTAAACAATGAAAAAGGTTGCACTCGTAGTAGTTTTAAGCATGATTATTTCATTATTTGCATCCGTTACAGCCTCGGCAGCAGAGACGGTAGTTTTCAAATCCAAGGGAGGAACGGTTTCAATCTCAAATGTTGTTGAGAAAAAAGGAAGTACACATGATCCTGTGTATGTTGTAAAAGGGAGCACTAAGCTTACGCTGAATAACAATACTCCTAAGGTTGGCGGGTTTCACATTCTATTAAGTATGGGGATGACTGGTTACGCTTACTATCCGAATGGGTATTTCGATGGTGAAGAGCTAATGAATTGGGAAGTCAGTGAGTGGGTAGAGTTGTCGTCCACAGAATCAATAACTCTTAATAAAAAGGGAGTTTACAAGTTTGAATTAAGTCTGGCTGAGCGTATTGACGATGAGTATGAAGGGATTGGAGATTATTATGGTGGAACGGCAAATTTCACTATCGTGATTTCCGATAATTCAGTTAAAGGAAACGCTGCTACGCCGACAAATTCTAAAATAACCGTTAACGGTAAAGAAGTTGCTTTTGAGGCTTATACCATCAATGGCAGCAACTATTTCAAACTTCGTGATCTTGCTGCAGCAGTTTCGGGAACTGAAAAACAATTTAACGTTTCATGGGATGCTGAACATAATGCTATACGTTTAACCAGTGGTCAAGGTTATAAAGCGGTTGGCGGTGAGTTAACAGTATCGAACAAACCATCATCGAAAGTAGCACAACCAACTAATTCAAAGATAATCGTTGATGGGAAGGAAGTTCAACTAACCGCTTATAATATTGGCAACAGTAACTATTTCAAACTTCGCGATATCGCTGATATCTTTAATATCGGTGTAACTTGGAATGGTACTACACAAACGGTTGGTATTGATACACAAAAGAATGCTAATTAGTTTATAAAGCACGTACATGATAAAAAGCCCCTTCTCGAATCTGATGTCATAGCTGAAGATTCAAGAAAGGGCTGTTTTATATAACCTGAAGTCGCTTCTGAGCAGGAATAGTTACTCATGGGACTCATATCCATACTTTATAGCGAGATCAATAACTTTAATATCACTATGTTGAAGTTCTAAAGCATCAAGAGTTAACCGTCTACGTCTCACCTACTCTGATAGCGTAAAGTCTATAATGTAGGAGAACATTCGCTGAAAATTATAAATAGTGCACATGCGATTGCTGCTACTTTTTCATAATCGATATGAGCTGCTACTCGATTATTAACCCCTTATTTTGTCTATTGTAATTGATTAGAAATGATACTTGCTTATGCTAACATTCTACTTCATTTTGTAATTGAACGAAAATATCGGTAAATCTTCTCCAATTTTTTTGTTTGTTTTCCGTTAGGCTTCTCCATTCCCCCAAATTCAAAAAATTTCACTTTTTTAATACCAACATAGTTGAAAAGGGCTTTCTTCATGAGCACTTTATGAGCATTGTTTAGCCAAAAAAACGGATAAAACGTTGGCCCCATCATCGTTGAAACACAAACGACCGACTTACCTTTCAGCAAGCCCTCAGCCAGTAAGCCTCCATTATCACGATAAGCAAAATTCGAAGCGAACATTCGGTCAATATATCCAAGCAGCATCGCTGGTGGACGCCCCCACCAAATGGGATAGATAAACACAATTTTTTCAGCCCATAGGAGCTGATTTCGATACTTTTCCAGCTGCGGATCAATATGCATATCTCTTCTTTTTTTTTGTTCGTTGAATACAAGAAGTGGGTCAAATGCTTCACTATACAAATCCAATAGTTGAATTTCCTGTATACGTGGATTTTCCTTCAACCCCTGAACGGCTTGTTGCAGAAACGAATAGTTCAGGCTGCGATGGTTTGGATGAGTGTAAATAAGGAGGGTTTTCATAAGTCACCTTCTTTGTTATCATTTGATAATAAGATATCACGCAATAATTAAAGTTGTCAATTGATAATTATCATATGACAATAATAATAAAGCTGTGCCAGGGGAGAAGGTCGTATATGCTATCAAAAGAAAATGTATTTCAGCAACTGGTAACTCTAATTACCTCCGCGCATCAACTACATTACAATATGACAAAGGATATACCGATGCACGATTTAACGCCACTACAATATGAGATTCTGGAGTTTTTAGCTGTAGAGCAGCCTTTAATGGTCAGTCAAATAAGCGAGTGCAAGGGTATTTCAATGCCTAATATGAGTCGAGAGATTAGGAAATTGACGGAGAAAGGGCTTTGCGAAAAATTTGGAGATACGGGGGATCGAAGAAAACAGTATATTCGTCTTACGAAGTCTGGAGAAGATAGGATGGCCAAGGCGTTTCAACACATGATGAATCTTTTTAACCAGAGGCTAGAACATATTCCCGATACAGAGCTGTCCTCAATTTCTGAAGCGATGAAGCTCCTAGAATCGACGATTTTTAGACCGTAATAGCTTATTGATGATCATATGATGCTCTGACGGACTCACATCAGGGCTTTCCCATTTGGAATCCCCTTTACCATGTATCATCGCGCCTCTTGTTTCGCAGCTAGAATCGGTATTTGCCAACAAGCTCCCTATCATTTCTCTTTTGAATGGGGAGCTTGTTTTTAGGTTTCGATTTTTTAGAGGCTTTTTTAATTGTTTTTTTAGATGACGTATTTTTTATTTTTTGTTTTTGTTAATATCGGCAATCTCCTGCGCAAATTCTTCTTGTACTTCGTTAGGGGCTATTGTTTGATTTTTTGGCGTTTGAGGCAATGTGTTTTTGTTTTTACTTTTCCCCTGATTATTATTTCTTCCCATGTCTAACCCTCCTTTTATGTTATTTTTCTAGTTTGCAACCACAGTTAATTTTTATTACAAATAAAAACTTACAATATTTTCAATCTTGGTAACGATCGTTGAATAGCTCATTTATAAATGACTCCAAAAGGCCAACCTACATAAGATTATTTCCTTCAAAATTTTTGCTGCAAGCAAGGCACTTGCCGCTACTGTCCCAAGTATCCTCACTACACTTGAATTTAAATGAACGAAATAGTAACGTATATTTAACCGTTAATGAATTGGAGGAGTAGTGTGAAAAAAGCAGTATTAAAAAAGTGGTATCTGACATTGTCACTTATATTATCACTATACTTACTGGTGGTGACGATTTTAGGCTTCACAACGCTTAAAGAAGAAGCGTTTATAAAGTCACTTAATAGCATCTCGATTTATGTGCTATGTTATTTTGTTGTTGAGCTCATTGTGTTGTTCTTTCTGGCAGACAACTATAAAACTTTTTTTAAGGAGCAATGGATTAGTATCATTGCTGTTCTATCATCCCTGTCAATTACCGTCTTGGTTGAGGGGGCAATTGCAATCGGTTCTTTAACAGGATTGAAAGCACTTAAAGGCATTAAAGGAATTAAAGCGATAAAAGGCATTAAAGGTATTAAAGCAGTTAAGCTGTTTAAGGTAACCAAGGGAGCAAAGGTCGCTAAGTCCGTAAAACTCGCTAAAAAGACGAAGAAAGCCCGTTATGCAGCGGATGAGTATGCACAAAAAAGCAAGTAAATCGGAGCAATATTCCCTTTAAGAAGTGAACAAGGCCCCTGGAAAGGGACCTTGTGACTACATTAGAGCTGAAGACTTTCAAGCCCATTCATATATTTACGCAATGCTTGCGGAATTGTAATAGAGCCATCCTTCTCTTGGTGGTTTTCTAGAAGCGGGATTAATATTCTAGGAGAAGCCACCGCAGTATTATTAAGTGTGTAGCAATATCTTGCCTTTCCGTTAGCGTCACGATATCTAATGTTAGAGCGACGCGCTTGGAAATCAAGAAGGTTAGAAGACGAATGGGTTTCACCGTAAGCTTGTCGACTAGGCATCCAGGTTTCAATATCATACTGCTTATATGTTTTTTGAGACATATCGCCAGTACAAACCGCCATTACACGATAAGGAAGCTCTAGCATCTGCAAAATTTTCTCTGCATTTGCCGTAATTTCTTCTAAAAGCTGCTCCGATTGCTCTAAACTGTCCTCACATATAATAACCTGCTCAACCTTTGAAAATTGGTGAACCCGATACAAGCCATGCACGTCTTTACCAGCTGATCCTACCTCATTACGGAAGCAGAGTGAAGCTGCAGTAAGCTTAATAGGTTCTGTTACGTCAACAATCTCATTATCGTAATAAGAAACAAGAGGAACCTCCGATGTACCTACTAGCCATTTATCGTCCTCTGCCATTGGATAGGTTTGATCTTGACCTAGCGGAAAGAAGCCAGTATTGAATAAGGTTTTTGTACGTACCATTAATGGCACCTCAAGCTGCTGGAACCCTTTGCCGACAAGAACGTCGAGGGCAAGCTGCTGTACAGCTCGATGTAAGGCAGCCCCCACACCAGTAAGATAATAATTACGACTTCCCGCTGTTTTCACTCCTCTAGGAATATCGATCATATTATGCAGCTGACCAAGCGTTACGTGATCTTTGGGTTCAAAATTAAAATGTGTCGGCACGCCTACTGTCTTGATCTCAACATTATCTTTATCAGAGAGGCCCCTGGGTGTACCCGGAGATACTACATTGGGCACATACATCATGAGATGCTGATATTTTGCTTCGACCTCTTTATGCTCATTTTCGATCGTAGTTAAACGACTGTTGATTTCCTTAACGTTTTGCTTTTTCTGCTCAAGGTTTTCAAGCTGATTTTGTCGAATGAGATCATTGATTTCCTGAATTAATACATTTCGTTCCTGCCGAAGCTGCTCTATCTCCAGTAGAAGCATCCGTCTTTTGTCATCGCATTGAACGAGCTGTGGGATGGAGACGGCAATCCTCTTTTGATCGGCTATAGCTTGAACTACTTCTTGGTTTTGTCTAATCCATTTGATGTCTAACATGGCAACCCACTCCTTTGTTATAAAAATACAAAAAGCGCCCTTGTCCGATTGGGACGAAGAGCGCTATTTTTCGCGGTGCCACCCAAATTGATTGAACAGCACAACTGTCCAATCCACTTAGTTCCGCGATAACGGGCGGGTCCGGTAAACTTAGGGGGAAGTCATAATCCCCTTGACGAGAACGCCTCCGAGTTGGATTCTCTTCATAGGCATGATGTCAATTTTTATAATTAGATGGTAGTATATCATATGTTTCCATTTTTATTCAAGTGATTTCTTTATTTACATATTGTGAGACAGGAAAAAATACACGATACTTATTAGTAAATAGCTCCATATCATGCCCCGAGTAGTGAGACGTTAGGAGGCTTAACGTAAATCAGATGGTAAAGGGAAAAACACTAGAGGAATTAGAGGAATTAGAGGAATTAGAGAGTGAGCTACTCAAGCAAGATGAAACTAAGGATGGTTATTATTCGCGGTTAATTTCCATGTACAGACAAATGCATGATCTTTTACGTTTACTAAAGCGAGAAGAACCCGAAGAATATAAGGATCAATTCCAATATGTGAAGTACAAGCTTGTCGCACATTATATTAAATACGGCACCTATATGAAGATGGGCAAGGAGAAAGATCCTAATCTCGCAAAAATGGCGTTACAGAATGCTTTGAAGTATGATCCAGACAATCCTATTGCACATTATCGTATCGGCTTTTTAGCTTATCAAAATCGTCAATATTCTGAGGCATTGCGTTCATTCCAAAAGGCAATTGATGCTCCGACATATTATCAGCATAAGGAGTTTATGTTGAATGAGACGCAACTGTATTACGCCAACTTGTATTCAATGAATAGCGCCCTATACGTTGTGGAGAAAACACAGCAGGAGCTGCAAAAGGTTGAGCAGAAACCTAGCGGACTATCGTATGTACTCTCTCCTTTATTAGCCATCATTCAACGCAATGAAGAGGAGCTGTTACAACAAGCATTTTATTGTATAACAAGGGAAGAGAAGAGAACTTGCTCCAAGGAGGAATGTGAAGAATTATCAGATAAGGAATGGGAAGAGCCTACATTAGTTTTATATTTCGCAGATCGTCAAACCGTCTGCCTTTACAATGGCGAAGACACAACCCTATCGTTTGACCGTGCCGATATTTTGCGGCACTTGTTGCTTGCATGCTCTGCGGAAAAACCCGGGACACGCAATCAGTTTACAAGCTATTTTGGTGAACGTGAAGAAGTGAGGGGGAATACATTTAGACAAAAAGTAGGTCGTTTAATTAAGGATTTAGAGAAAATCAGCGCAGAGCATATCATTAAGCAAACAACAGTAAATAATGAAACCGCCTATTATATAGCTGAGAATGTGCCATATGTGGTATTATATCGCGTCGATGATATTGTGGCAGCTAAGATGAATATATAAGTGTGACAGTGGTGTCACAGCCCTTTTGAGATACTATATGTATTCAATCAAAGGGAGATGGTCGCATGAAAGACTGGAATCAATTATTTATTCGTCAAGGCTGGTTGTTACAAGAAACGGGAAAGAATACGTTTAGTCGTGCACAGGAAACAGATACAAACATGTCTTTTTTAATAACTTGTTTAGACAGAGCGCAAGCGAACTACATTTATAATGAGCAAGCTGGTACATTGGAAATGATCAGCTCACCGTTACCTGAAGAGGCTTGGCTTCAAGCTGTTAATGTAGTAGGTCGAGGCAAAACAGAGTCAATTGCTACACTAAAAGAACGTCTACGGGTGGAGAAATTAGATCTATATATTAGTGGGATTGTGCGTCAGTTACATCGCTTAAATATGATAACTACAGCGTCATGTGATGGTGATGGGCAAGCAAGACCAGCGAAAATCTGGATATCTAAGGATTATTGTATGGACTTTGTATTATTAGAAAATTTGCTGGCATTAGATTTGCCAAGAGTTCGTCGTCATGAAGGAAGGGGCTCGATTACCTTTATTTTAGGCGAGCGTAGTGTAGCTCATTTAGATCTAGCGGAAACACTAAGCAAAATATCCGTAGAGTGGTTAGAGCAGGGAATAGACTATATTAAGCAGCAGCTATTTTATAGAGTACTAGAGGAGTTGCTCTTAATCCCTGGAACAAGCGGGGCGGAAGGTAGAGTAAGAAAGATTGTAATGGATAAGCTTGTACCTTATGTAGACCATATGACCGTGGACGAATACGGTAATATTCTAGCGGAGAAAAGATTTCGCTCTGGGAATGGACCGACGATATTGTTAAATGCGCATATGGATATATATGAGGAATTAGCTGAACATCGAGTGATTCTGAAGGATAATGGCATATGGTCTAGCAGTGAGGGGATCTTAGGCGCGGACGATCGTGCTGGCGTCGCAGTTATTCTAGAAGTGGCGAAGGCATTACAACACGAGACAGATTTCTCTGGAAAGGTGAAATATATTTTCACGGTAGAAGAAGAAATCGGATTAGTTGGTGCTCGTAACGTCGCACAATATTTCTTATGGGATGTCGATGCTGCGATGGTGCTTGATCGACGTGGAACAGGGGATATTGTGACATCCTGTGGAGGGTTTCTTCCATTCTGTGATGCAGCGTATGGTAACTGGATAGAGCAGCAGGCGAGTGAAGCGGGACTTAATGGCTGGAAGTGTACAGCTGGGGGCAGCAGTGACACAAGAGTTTGGGCAGAGCAAGGTATTCAAAGTGTCAATCTGTCTGTTGGCTATTATAACGAGCATACAGAGGATGAAAGCTTAGACGTCCATGCCTGCTACAATACTGCTAAGCTTGTGAAAACTGTGATTCATAATAGTCATTCATTACGCTCGGCTCTGCGAAGAAATCGTCGATTACTGTAGTTAATAATCTAGTGGATTGACAGCCAGTATGTTAGGACAATCAGAGGAGGAAAAGTAGATCTATGATGAATTCTATAATTTCAACAAAGTTACATATTCCTACACCTCGGTTAAACCTGGTCAAGCGTCAGCGGTTAACGGCAAGATTAAATATGGGATTACATCGTAAATTGACGTTTATCTCTGCACCGGCAGGCTATGGCAAAACGACGTTAGTTTGCGAGTGGTTAGCCAATTGTGGAAGGCATGTGGCATGGCTTTCCCTAGAACAAGAAGATAACGAAATCCCACGTTTTTTGACATATTTCATTTCTGCGTTGCAGACCATATCAGAGAACATCGGAATAGGTGTGCTTGCTGTCCTCGCCTCTCCTTCACCACCACCAATTGATGCAATGTTGACGTCACTTATTAATGAACTGACTACCATCACATTTCCGATTATTCTAGTGCTTGATGATTACCATGCGGTCAGCTGTCATGAGGTAGATGAGGTAGTATGCTTCCTTCTAGATTACCTTCCACCACAAATACACCTTGTTCTTACCTCTCGTGAGAACCATGCCTTGTCTCTGTCCAGATTGCGAGTTCGGGATCAATTAACGGAGCTACGCACTACAGATCTTAGATTTACACTTATTGAAGCTGAATTGCTCTTTACCCATGTCATGGATCTTAAACTGTCCAAGAACCATATTAATAGCTTCCATTCACGAACCGAGGGGTGGGCTGCAGGCCTGCACTTGGCAGCAATTTCTATTCAGGAGGTTGACGAAGCAGACAGGCTTCTTCACTCTTTTACAGGAAACCATCATTTCGTGTTGGATTATCTAGTGGAGGAGGTTCTACAACAGCAGCCCCAAGCGGTACAAAGTTTTTTACTGCAAACATCTCTCCTTGATCGCTTGTGTGGACCGTTATGTGATGATTTAATGGGCAATTCGTATCTTTCCTCCGCTGAGATGTTAATTGAGCTAGATCGAAAAAACCTGTTTGTTGTTCCTCTAGATACTGATCGACGCTGGTATCGTTATCATCATTTGTTTACGGATATTCTTCGTAGGCGATTGTCTGACAGTATGAATAAGAGTGTTATTTCTACATTACATCAACGAGCTAGCAATTGGTACGAAGACCAGGGCTTCGAGATCGAGGCATTTCATCATGCTATTGAAGCTAAGGACACTGCACGATGTGCGAAGCTTCTTAAAGGAAACGGAATGCCGCTACATCTAAAAGGTGCAGCCAGAATGGCGATTTCTTGGCTAGATTCGCTATCAGCCACTGAATTGGATGTGAGACCGGAGTTATGGGTGTACTACGGGTCGGCCCTATTAATTGTAGGTAAACCAACAGAGGTCGAAAGTAAGCTACGGGCGGCTGAAGCAGCATTGGAAATCGTGATACAAGTTCAAGATGCGGCGATTATGGAATTAATCGGTTGGATTGCAGCAACTCGCGCTACATTAGCTTCCTTAAAACTGTTCAACAATCAAGGTGTAAACCCTAATTTGCATGCGACTGAAGCAGCAATGAAAATTTCGGAGAATGAAGATAAGACAGATAAGCTTGTCGAATTCATTATGCCTGCTTGGAATGAGGAGGAAAGTAATACTGACGGAATAGACGAAGTTATCGTTCAATCACGTCGCGCGCTTGCTTATTTGCGGCAGGAGCACCTACCTGCTCGAACAGCATCTGCTTGGATGCTAGGTACAGCATGTCAACGGAAGGGCAATTATGAAGAGGCATGCGAGGCTTATAATGAAGTTATAGCAAATTGCCGAATGATCAATCATGAGCTAATGGCTATCATGGCTTTAATCGGAATAGGTCAAATTAGAGAGGCAGAAGGACGTCCCGATCAGGCTGCAATATATTATGAGAATGCTCTTAGGTTGGCGGTTGGTCTGCCGCACCCAGCCATTAAAGAAGCTGAAATGGGACTGGAGCGTGTGCGGATCGTACTTCAATATGATGTGAAGGGCAAAGAATTACTAAGCCAACGTGAAATCGAAGTAATGCAGCTCATTGCCCAAGGTCTCTCAAATCAACAAATCGCTGATAAGCTTTACTTGGCATTAGATACGGTGAAAGGCCATAATCGAAGAATTTTTGAGAAGCTTCAAGTGAAACGACGTACGGAAGCGATTGCTACTGCACGACAATTAAATTTGATCGTATAAACACTCCAAAACCACACTAAAGTGTCTACATCCCTTATCTCCCTCAAGATATACTGCTATTAATTAGCAGTTGGGAGGAGTATAATCATGAGACGAGTGGAGAGAATGGTAGGCGCATTATTTTTATTATCGACTGGTTCATTTCTAGTGGGAAGTGGAATGTTAGATCCTATATTGCATGGTACGGACCTGTTAGCTCTTTTGGACATGGAGAGAGCAAGTGTGCTTGCAGCATTGTTTTTAGAGCTAATGAATGCTGTAGCTGTTATGGGTATTGCCATCATGCTACAGCCGACCTTAAGACAATATCATGAGGCTTTTGCTTATGGATACTTTGCTTCTCGGGTTTTAGAATCAGTATTGCTGATCGTTAGCTTGTTAGGACCTCTTGTCCTTCTTGTGTTGAGTAAACAGTATATTTCTGAAGGTGCATCTACTTCTGGTGATTCGTACTTGCAAGGGTTAGCCAATGTAGCCGTCGAATCACATTATTTATTATTTGATATGGCAATGCTAGTGTTAAGTTTCGGGAGCATACTGTTTTGTTACATTCTTTATCAGTCGAAATTGATTCCACAATTGTTGTCTATGATCGGCTTAATTGGCTATTCCTGCTTGTTAGCAAAATGTGCTCTGTCCATACTTGGAATTGATGTTGGAGAAATTCTATACATTCCTGGAGCAATATTTGAAATTGCTTTCCCGGTATGGCTTATTTTTAAGGGATTTAACTTGCAAAAGAAGCCTCTGTTCAGTAATTAGCATAAACTAGAGAAAGAGGCTGGGACATAACTAGTCTCTAAAGCAAGCAAAAGGTGAAATCCGAACGTGGATTTCACCTTTTGCCTATTTTAGGTTCTGTTTTCTCTGTACTCACCTACATCCGTAACACATATTTTC